>UMKD01039144.1_pt1 | contig 111574 bp, 104 predicted proteins | sample 1966221 | NCBI WGS metagenome assembly UMKD01 (sample SAMEA4836167, study PRJEB28245) | human gut metagenome | biome: gut microbiome; material: fecal sample | place: Denmark | collected 2008
AAAAGCTTCACATATTTTTACCGCATTTACCTCAATACTAGCTTTATTTATGGCAACAGGAGCACAAATAATTGCAACAGCTTCTATTATAAATGTTGTTACTGGTTTTAATTTTAAAACTGCTGCAATAGTAAGTACAATAGTTGTTATTATATATACAATGTTTGGTGGATTTAAATCAGTTACTGCTGCAAATTTAATGCATGTTTTATTTATAACCGTTGGGATGACAATAGCAATGTTTATTATGGTAAATAATAAAGAGGTCGGGGGATTTCAAGTATTATTTGAAAAAGCTAAAAATATACAAAATATAGATGGAAACAATATGAATTTTTTAAGCATGACTAAAATAGGTAGTATGACAATTATAGGTTATATAGCAATGTACTTTATGACTTTTCCAACTGGTCAAGAAATAGTACAAACATATTGTTCCGCAAAAGATGGAAAATCAGCTAAATTGGGTTCTGTTATTGCAGGGCTTATATCAGCAGCCTATGCAATAGTTCCAGCCATTATAGGACTTTTATCCTATGTTTGTATTGACGGATATATATTAGATGGAGCTCAAAAAAATGCTTTAGCTCAAGCAACAATAATATATGCTCCGCCAATTGTTGCAGGTATAGTATTAGCTGCAATAGTTGCTGCTACTATGAGTAGTGCTTCTGGAAATATGATAGGAACAGCGACTATGTTTACAAATGATATTTTTACTCCATATATAAACAATGGTATTAAAGATGATAACAAAGAAATTTGGATTTCAAAAATAGCAATGCTTGTTGTAGGACTTGCAGGATTATTTATAGCACTTGAGGCAAGTAATGTAATTAGTGTTATGATGGGGGCTTTTGCTCTTAGAAGTGCAGGTCCATTTGCAGCATTTATTTGTGGATTATTTTACAAAAATGTTACCAAAAGAGCAGGATTTATCTCTATTCTTGCTGGGACGGCTACAGCAGCAGTATGGATCTATATATTAAAAACTCCTTGGGATTTGAATGCAATGGTTCCCGGAGGAATTATAGCTTTCATAATCATATTTGTTGGCTCATATATAGAAAGAAAAATGGGAGTTAAACCTGCTCCAGAAATAGAATTTGAAAACATATAAAAATGAGGAGGTAATTTTTATGTCTACAATTTTAATAAAAAATGGTACTTTAATTGATGGAACTGGAAATAAAAGATATTCAGCGGATATTTTAATAGAAAATGAAAAAATTAAAAAAATAGGAAAATTAGAGACAAATGCAGATACGATAATTGATATAACGGGAAAAATAGTTTCCCCTGGTTTTATTGATACACATAGTCATTCTGATTTAAAAGTTTTACTAGAACCATTTGTCGAGCCTAAAATCAGACAGGGAATTACAACAGAAATCTTAGGTCAGGATGGAATATCTATGGCACCGCTTCCTAAACAATATGTTAAGTCTTGGAGAAAAAATCTTGCAGGCTTAGATGGAGACAGTGATGAATTAAAATGGGATTGGGAGAATACAAATGGATATTTAAATTTAATTTCTAACACCGGATCTGGACCAAATGAATTATATTTGGTACCTCATGGAAATATAAGAATGGAAGCAATGGGGCTAGAAGCAAGAGCAGCAACGAAAGAAGAGATTGAGAAAATGAAACAAATAACTAGAAGGGAGATGGAAGCAGGAGTAGCAGGAATTTCAACAGGATTGATTTATATTCCATGTGCCTATGCAGAAACTGAAGAGTTGATAGAGATCTGTAAAGTAGTTGCTGAATATGGAAGACCATTGGTTATTCATCAAAGAAGTGAAGCCGATACTATGTTGGAATCTATGCAAGAAGTTATTAGAATCGCAAAGGAAAGCGGAATCAAAATTCATTTTTCACATTTTAAAATTTGTGGACAAAAAAATTGGAAACTAATAGAACCCGTAATAGCTTTGTTAGACAAATGTAAAGAAGAAGGAATTCATATTTCGTATGATCAGTATCCTTATGTTGCAGGAAGTACAATGTTAGGAGTAATTTTACCCCCTTGGGCTCATGCCGGAGGAACGGATAAATTAATAGAGAGATTACAGGATGAAACATTACGTGAAAAAATGAAAGAAGATATCATAAACGGAATTCCTGGCTGGGATAATTTCATAGATTTTGCAGGTTTTGACGGTATTTATGTAACCTCTGTAAAAACAAGCAAAAATCAAGATTGCATTGGAAAAAATTTGACTGAAATTGCTGCAATAAGAGCTAAAGAAAAGTTTGATGCCGTGTTTGATTTATTGGTAGAAGAAGAAAATGCTGTTGGAATGTATGATTACTATGGAAAAGATGAACATGTTGAAACTTTTATGAAAAGACCTGAAAGTAATATTTGTACAGATGGACTATTAGGAGGAAAACCTCATCCAAGAGTATATGGTTCCTTTCCTAGAGTACTGGGAAAATTCGTTCGTGAAATGAAAACAATGAGTTTAGAAGAAGCTATTTATAAAATGACTCATAAACCTGCTACCACCTTTAAGATAAAAAATAGAGGACTGTTAAAAGAAAATTATTTTGCGGATATAGTAATTTTTGATGAAGATAAAATCATAGACAAAGGAACTTTTATCGAACCTACTCAATTTCCGGATGGAATAGACTATGTATTAGTAAATGGAAAATTTGCTGTAAAAGAAGGAAAGTCAACTTATAAATTAAATGGAAAAATAATAAAAATAGATTAAAAGTGGAGAGAGGGATGTGAACTTTTTTCTGTAAATTTACCTTCTTATGTATCATCACCTATTCCTAGTATAACAAATTTATTTTGTCTACAGTCTGAAAAGAGTTTGAATCCTCTCTTTTTCACAAAAAAATTCTTGACTATCTTATATATGTACTTTATAATGTACATATGAGGGAGAGTGAGAATTATGACAAACACAAATGCAACGAATTTAAGAAAAAATTTATTTTCTTATCTTGATTCTGCAATTAATTATAATGATGTTATCAATGTGAATACGAAAAAAGGAAATGTAATCATCATAAGTGAAGCTGAATATAATGGATTGTTAGAAACTTTATACCTGCTTTCTTCACAGGGAATGAGAGAAAGAGTGGAAGAAGCAAGAAATGCTACTGAAGATGATTATGAGGTATTTGAATGGTAGGAGAATACACAGTAAAACTTCTAAAAAAGGCAACAAAAGACAAAGAAAAAATAAAACAATATCCGGCATTAAAAAATAATGTAGAAAATTTGATAAGCCTTTTAAAAAGAGACCCTTTTGAAAATCCTCCACCTTATGAAATTTTAATTGGAGAATTAAAAGGATATTTTTCAAGAAGAATCAACAAGCAACACAGATTAGTTTATGAAGTTGTGGAAGAAAAAAAAGAAGTAAATATCATTAGTATGTGGACACACTACGATTTTTAAGCCCCAGCATTTGCTAGGGCTTTTAAATTCCTTGATATACATATTCAATACGTGTTTCCATATTGCTGAAATGCTTAAATAAGCTCAAAAACTCATAGCAAATTTTGTAAAACAAAAAAAGACTGTAAACAAATTTATTTTGTCTATAGTCTGAGGCTGTCTATTTTGAGACAGCCCCATTTTTAGCTTGCACTATCTTATACTCCGTTATCTATTTCACTTTTTTATAAATATACAATTCATGAATTTCTTTCGTATATCCTTCATAGAACCCAATCGGCATTCCTCGGTCTACTCTTGTTCCTCGATTAGCAAGAACTAATAAATCCGAATTTGTCGGATCAATAGCAAGTCCCTCAATTTCACCTGCTCGCTTGAAATCGCTCATTTCTCGGAATAGATTTACATAAGTTGCCGTTTGGTTTTCATCAGATACATCCGCAATATAGATATTGTCGCTTTCTTCAAAATCTGCATCTCCATCATCAGCAGAAATTAGAATCTTTCCGTCGATATAAAAGATTCCTTGTGTGTATTGAGGATCCGGTCGTAAATGAATTTTTTTATCATACTTTTTCGTTTTTAAATCATATCTATAAAGATATCTTCCTTTCGTCCAATCTGCCATCCAAACTTTATTATGCTCTCGATCCACTGTCAACCCACAGACTTCTACTTGTCCCGATTCGGCATTCCATGGAATGGAATATTTATATTCTAAGGTTTTAGCATCATAAACGGCAACTTGAATATTTTTGCTTACACCGAAGTCAAAAATTTCAATTCCTGTGTAAATTTCTCCATTCCACACATCGATATCTCCAAAGTGGTTCGCTTCTTTTTCTAATTTTGTGAAAGGATTTGTATTTTTTTGTAGTAATTTTCCGGTTTTGTCATATTTGTACAATGCAGTGCTGCTGGAAATATAATAGAAATCTTCGTCCACTGCAATTCCTTGTCTTCCTTCCACTTCAATCACCTTTGACAACTCATACTTTTCTCCCAATTTGGGAGCTGCCAAAGTCACACAGGAACAAAATAATACCAATAAAAGACCTAAAAACTTTTTCATTATGAACCTCCTCATTCTGTTGTAAATTTATCTTTTTTCTTCCGAAAAGTCCAGACTTGCCAATCTCTTGTATTGTCGCCACCTTCGTTGAGAATCCCATTGGTTCTTCTCAAACAAAGCTTTCGCTTCTATCGGATTTGTTTTCATAAGAGTCAAATATCGAGTTTCTCCCATTAAATAATCTTGGTACAATTCCCATTTCGGTTCTTTACTGTCTAAGATTAGGGGATTTTTTCCCTCCGCTTCCAACAAAGGATTGTATCGGAAAATCGGCCAATATCCACATTCTGTCGCCAATTTCATTTCCGTTTGCGACTTGGACATTCCTTTTTTAATTCCATGATTGATACATGGAGAATAAGCGATAATAATGGACGGTCCTTGATACGCTTCCGCTTCTTGGATTGCTTTCAAAAATTGTTGCTGGTTGGCTCCCATGGAAACTTGTCCCACATAAATATGCCCATAGCTCATACAAATCGCTGCCAAATCTTTTTTCTTTACCGGTTTTCCCGCTGCTGCAAATTTTGCTACCGCTCCTGTCGGAGTTGCTTTTGAAGCTTGTCCTCCTGTATTGGAATATACTTCGGTATCCATGACAATGATATTGATGTCCTCATTCGTTGCCAGTACGTGATCCAGTCCACCATATCCGATATCATAAGCCCAACCGTCTCCTCCAACAATCCATTGTGATTTTTTAATCAGATACTGTTTTAATCCGAGAATATCTTTTGCATAGTCCTCCTTATTTCCCTCTAATAATTGAATAATTTTAGGAGAAATCTCTCTGGTTTTCGCAGCATAGGCTCGGTATTCAATCCATTCTCGGAACAATCCTTGTAGTGCGGGACTCACTTTTTCCATTGCCATTTCCATACTATGTTGCAATCGATCTCGTAACGCCTCTACTCCAATATGCATTCCAAATCCGTATTCCGCATTGTCCTCAAATAAAGAAGATGCCCATGCAGGTCCTTCTCCATGACAATTCTTGGTATATGGAGTGGAAGGTGCGGAACCGCTATACACGGAAGAACACCCGCTGGCATTGGAAACCATCATTCGATCTCCAAACATTTGAGAAATTACCTTTAAATAAGGAGTTTCTCCACATCCCGGACAAGCTCCATTGAATTCAAATAAAGGTTGTGAGAACTGAGAGCCTTTTACAGTAGAAGTCGGCATTCTATCACTTCGATAAGGAACGGAAGTATATAAATAGCTTGCCTTTTTGTCTTCTTCCAAGTCTAAGGACTCGGCAATCGGTTTCATGATCAAAGCTTTTCCCGGAGCGGGACAGACGTTAACACAAGAACCGCAACCCACACAGTCAAGCGGTGTGACTTGAATCCTATAATTAACATCCTCTAATCCTTTTCCAACGGCTTTTTTCGTAACAAATTCCACCGGAGAAGCTTTCTTCTCCTCTTCTGTAATTAAGAAAGGTCGAATCGCAGCATGCGGGCAGACATAAGAACATTGATTGCATTGAATACAGTTATCCGCAATCCATTCAGGTACCTCCACAGCAACTCCTCTCTTTTCAAAAGAAGCGGTTCCGTTTTCAAAAGTTCCGTCTTCTCTTCCCATAAAGGCGGAAACAGGTAAATCATATCCCCGAATGGCATTGATTGGTTCTACAATTTTTTGAACAAAGGTTTTTAAAGAAGTTGTTTTACAATTGCAGGTATCGTTTTCCTTCTCTTCCTTGATCGAATCGACGACTTCCAAGTCTTTCCAAGCAGGATCCACTTCCAGCTCTACCAATCCGGAAGCTCCTACATCAATTGCTCTATAATTTAATTGAACAATGTCATCTCCTTTTTTCCCATAAGATTTATAAGCATAGTCCTTCATATATTGCTGTGCCTCTTCAAAAGGAATAATTTCCGCCAATTTAAAGAAAGCTGCCTGCATAATGGTATTGGTTCTTTGCCCCAATCCAATCTCCTGGGCTAATTTTGTAGCATTGATAATATATAATTTTCCATTTGCCTTGGCAAGATCTCTTTTGATATTATTTGGAATCCTTTGAAGGGCTTCTTCCTTGTCCCAAACACAGTTCAATAAGAATTTTCCTCCCTCTTTCAGTCCGGAAGTCATATCATATTGATTCAAATATGCCGGTACGGAACAAGCTACAAAGCTCGGACTTGATACCAAATATGTTGATTTAATGGGATTCTTTCCAAATCGTAAGTGAGATCTTGTCACTCCTCCTGATTTCTTAGAATCATATGCAAAATATCCCTGTGCATATAAATCTGTTTTATCTCCAATAATTTTAATCGAGTTTTTATTGGCTCCAACGGTTCCATCTGCTCCCAATCCATAAAATAGACAAGCTTTTGTGGACGGATCCGATACCATCAATCTTTCTCCAACTTCTAAAGAAGTAAAGGTGACATCATCTATAATTCCTATTGTAAAATTCGTTTTTGGATGCTCCAATTTCAAATTATCCAGTGCCGCCTTAATCTGTGCAGGAGTCGTATCCTTCGATGACAATCCGTATCTTCCCCCTACAATAATAGGAGCCCGGTCTTTTCCATAGAATAAGCCCTTAACATCTAAAAGCAACGGTTCTCCCGGAGCTCCCGGTTCCTTTGTTCTTTCCAAGACAGCAATTTTTTCCACCGTCTTTGGCAGTACTGCAAAGAAATATTTTTCAGAGAAAGGACGATACAAATGTACCGTCAATAATCCTACTTTTTCTCCTTTTTCTACCAAATAATCTACAGTCTCTTCGGCTGCCGGACAAATAGAACCCATAGCAATCAAAATTCTTGTTGCATCTGCTGCCCCTCGATATTTAAAAGGTTTATACTCTCTTCCCGTTTCTTTCGAAATTTCTTCCATATAGTAAGCGGCAATATCCGGTACGGCATCGTAAAATTTATTTTGAGCTTCTCTTGCTTGGAAATAAATATCATCATTTTGTGCAGTTCCACGAGTTACCGGATGTTCAGGATTCAAGGCTCGATCCCGAAATGCTTGAATGGCATCATAATCCACCAATCTTTTACAAACGTCATAGTCCATCAATTCTATTTTTTGAATTTCATGAGAAGTTCGAAATCCATCGAAGAAATGCAAGACAGGAACTCTGGATTTAATCGCCGTCAAATGGGCAATCGTTCCCATATCCATAACTTCCTGCACAGAACCGCTTGCCAACATGGTAAAGCCTGTTTGTCTTGTAGCATAGATGTCTTGGTGATCTCCAAAAATGGATAAAGCTTGTACCGACAAAGATCTTGCAGAGACATGAATGACTCCCGGCAATAATTCCCCGGCAATTTTATACATATTCGGAATTTTTAATAACAATCCTTGAGAAGCCGTATAAGTGGTTGTCAAGGCTCCCGCTTGGAGAGAACCGTGAACGGTTCCCGCAGCTCCCGCTTCTGATTGCATTTCCACCAACTTCACCGGAACATCGAAAATATTTTTCATTCCTTTGGAAGCCCATTCATCCACATACTCCGCCATCGGAGAAGAGGGAGTAATAGGATAAATACCCGCTACCTCCGTAAAAGCATAAGCCGCAGCCTGATTCCCATCCATAGTTTTCATTCTTTTTTTCACCCGTATTTCCTCCTTTAAACTAAAAGCTTAATTCCTACTTTTCCTATTTTTTCTATGTTTATTATCTGTCTGTTTTGTTATCCTTATTCTTTTGTTTTTTTATTTTTCCCTATGTTTGTTATCTGTTTTTTCCTAAATATCTGTTATGTTTGTTTTCGTTTCTCATTTCCTATTTTTATTTGGATTTATCCAAAAAGGAAAGCACTTTTTGACTCAATTGCGGTGCCATGATATATCCCACGGAGAAAAGAAATAGCAACATTTGATACCACAATAACGGTATTAGTTGAGTCGGAGAAACTACTCCCTTTGCAAAGCCTAATAAAATTAACATTTGAGCCCCGTGTGGAATTGCTCCTTGAGCGACACAAGAGAAAATATCCAAAAAGGCGGCACTTTCTCTTCCGTCCACTTCATACTTCGTGGATAATTGTTTTGCAATTTCTCCATTGATAATAATAGCAACGGTATTGTTTGCAACAGCAATATCTGTCAATCCTACTAACATTCCGATTCCGAATTTGGCACTTTTTCTTCCTACTACCATCGTTTGAATTTTTTCAATCACCCATTGAATTCCACCCTGTTTTGTTACCATTTGTGCCATTCCACCTGTTAACATGGATAAAATAAAGATTTCTGTCATATTGGTAAATCCGTTATATACTTGTTGTCCAAAGGTCAACAAAGTAAAATCTCCATAAGCAAAGCCGATAATCCCCGACAACAATACTCCTGAGGCTAACACCACAAAAACGTTAATTCCTATTAAAGCCATGACCAATACAAAGATATAGGGCAACACTTTTACAATATTAAAATCGTAGGACATTGCTTCCGGAACCACTTCAGGTCGACCGAACATAAATAATAAAATAATCGTAAGAATGGCTGCCGGTGCTGCGATAAATAAATTGACTCTGAATTTATCTCTCATTTCGACCCCTTGTGTCTTGGTTGCCGCTATCGTAGTATCAGAAATAACGGACAGATTGTCTCCAAACATAGCTCCCCCCATAACAGCAGCTAAAATTAAAGCCATAGAAACTCCGCTTTTTTCTCCCAAGCCCACGGCAATAGGTCCTAAGGCAACAATGGCCCCGACAGAAGTTCCTGTCGCCGTAGAAATAAAAGCTCCGATGACAAAAAGTCCCACTGCAATATAGTGAGGAGGAATGTAGGTAATTCCCAAATTTACAGTAGAATCAACTCCTCCCATTGCCTTCGACACCACGGCAAAAGCTCCTGCCAATAAGTAGATGATACACATTGTCATAATGTCTTGATGTCCGCAACCTTCCAAGAAAGTATTGAATTTTTCTTCGATACTTCCTTTAAATAAAAGAAAAGCGACTACAATTCCCGCTGCTGCTGCAACCGGACCGGGCAATTGATAAAAAGCCAATTCGACCCCTTGGGATTGCAATATCATTCCCGCCCCCAAATAAATCACGATAAACACAATAAACGGAATCAACCCTTTAAAACTGGCTTTTACTTGGTTTTCTAGCATATAACCTCTCCTTTCTTTCAGATTTTCGATAATCCGTATTCTAAGTCAGCAATAATATCTTCCACATTTTCCAATCCCACAGACAGTCTCACCAGTCCATCCGTGATTCCTGCTGCCATTCTTTCTTCTTTGGTATATGGAGAGTGTGTCATGGAGGCAGGATGTTGAATTAAGGTTTCCGTATCTCCTAAAGATACCGCCAAAGAACATAATTTTAAATTATTTAATAAGGTTTTTCCTGCTTCCATTCCTCCTTTTAGTTCAAAAGAAATCATTCCGCCAAAGGCTCTCATTTGCTTTTTTGCCACTTCATATCCCGGATGATCCGCAAGTCCCGGATAATAGACCTTTTCTACTTGTTCATGTCGACACAAATATTCCACTACTTTTTCCGCATTTTTGCAATGTCTTTCCATACGAATTTCAAAGGTTTTCAATCCTCGAAGAATATAATATGCTTCTTGAGGTCCTAATACGGAACCTGTCATATCTTTCACTCCTACCAATCGAATTTGATTTGCCAATTCTTGATTGGTCACTGCCAAACCTGCAACCACATCTCCGTGTCCGTTGATATATTTTGTTGCAGAATGCACAACAATGTCCACTCCTAAAGTCAAAGGTTTTTGAAGGAAAGGAGTTGCAAAAGTATTATCGACAATGACTAAAGTATTCGGATTTGTATGAGCCAATGTTGCAATGGCTTCCAAATCTACAATTTTTAAATTCGGGTTTGCCGGAGTTTCCAAATAAACTACTCTGGTATTTGCCTTCATGGCTTTTTTAACAGCTTCTAAATCGGAAGTATCTACAAAACTTACCTCCACTCCGAATTTTGTCAATCCATGATTCATCAAAGCAAAGGTACATCCATATAAAGTGGTATCCGTAATAACATGATCTCCCGCTTTTAAAACAGTCCAAAGAGTCGAAGAAATAGCTCCCATTCCGGATGACATCGCAACTGCCGCTTCTCCTTCTTCCAAAGCAGCCACTCTAGCCTCTAAAATACTCGTAGTCGGATTTCCTAGACGAGAATAAATATATCCGTCTTCTTCCAATGCAAAACGTTTTCCTCCCTGTTCCGCAGAATCAAAAATAAAAGTTGATGTTTGAAATACCGGTACCGCTAAACTTCCATAAGGATTTTTTACTGCACCTCCATGAATTGCTGTTGTTCCCAATCCACATTTTTTCATTTTCATACGATTTCCTCCTATCAAAATTTTATTGTTTATAGTATAATATTAGTACAAAAAATATAAAAAATCAATCAATCTTCCAAAAAACTGTCATAGTACACTTTTCCACTTGAAAACGAAGGAGCTGTTATGAAAACAAAAATCATTCGAGATCCCGGACATAAAATTTCCATGCAATTATATGAAATTTTGAAAGAAGACATCTTGCAAAATCATTGGAAAGAAAATAGTAAGTTCTATTCCATTCGTCAAGTTTCGATTAAATTTGAGGTCAATCTAAATACAGTTCTAAAAGTATTCCAAACCTTAGAAGAAGAAGGTTACCTATACAGTATAAAAGGAAAGGGCTGCTTCATCAAAAAAGGCTACCATTTGGATGTAAATGAAAGAATGACTCCTATTTTAAATACCTTTCGCTTCGGACAGAATACAAGAGAACAGGAAATCAATTTTTCCAATGGAGCTCCTCCCAAAGAATATTTCCCCATAGAAGCCTACAAAACGATTCTGGCAGAAATTCTTACCGATGTGGAGGGAAGTAAAAATCTACTGGGTTATCAAAATATTCAAGGGCTGGAAAGTCTGAGGCAGGAATTGGCCCGCTTTGTGAAACAATACGGAATCTTCGTTTCCAAAGACAATATCATTATTTGTTCCGGAACGCAAAATGCTTTACAGCTCATCAGTACAAGCTTAGGAACACTTCCTCGAAAAACCGTTTTATTATCCAATCCCACCTATCAAAATGCAGTTCACATTTTAGAAAGTTCTTGCAATATTGAGAATATTGATTTACAATCGGATGGTTGGGATATGAGAAGCTTGGAGGAAATATTACAAAGTAAAAAAATACATCTTGTGTATGTCATGACGAATTTCCAAAATCCAACCGGTATCAGCTGGTCTATTGCCAAAAAAAAGAAATTGCTGGAATTTGCGAGTAAGTATGATTTCTATATTATTGAAGATGATTGTTTCGCCGATTTCTACTATGAGAAAAAGAGAACAAAGCCGATGAAAGCTTTGGACAAAGAAGGGAGAGTTCTCTATTTGAAAACCTTTTCAAAAGTAGTCATGCCGGGAATCGGACTGGCTATGTTGATTCCTCCTAAAAATTTTGTGGAAAAATGCAGTATCCACAAATATTTTATTGATACCACCACCTCAGGAATTCATCAGAAATTTTTAGAATTATTTCTAAAAAGAGGACTTCTGGAACAACATTTGGATCAGCTGCGAGAAATATTGGGAAAACGAATGAAATACATGGTGGAAATTTTACAAAAAATTCCTCATCTTCGTATTCTGCATATTCCAAAAGGAGGCTTTTTCCTATGGATAGAGCTTGCCAACTATATTGACGGAGAAAAATTTTATTATAAATGTCGTCTGCGGGGTCTGTCCATTCTACCGGGCTTCATTTTCTATTCGGATAAAAAGAATTCCTGTAAAATTCGAATTAGTATTGTGTCCAGTTCTTTCGAAGAAATGAAAGCGGGATTTCAAATTATACAGGATATTTTGGAGCACTGTGAAGGGGTCAACAATGAAATCCGTCTCCCCTGAAGAAAGGAGTTATTTGTTCTATGATGAAAAAGAATACTGCAAAAAAATATGCTGCTAAATTTTATGCTTTTTTAGCGGTCTTTTTTTGGGCATCTGCCTTTGTTTCTACAAAAATAGTTCTGCAATCGGGGCAATTGTCCGCTATGGATTTGGGAATGCTTCGCTATTTTTTCGCCGGAATTCTGTTAATTCCTCTGGCTTTCTTTTGTAAGATCAGGCTTCCGAACAGTCGAGATTTACCTAAATTCGCTATTTCCGGAATCTTAGGTTACACAGCCTATATGTTTTTCTTCAATACCGCCAGCACTATGATAAGTCCTTCCACCGCCAGTGTTATCAATGCTGTCTGTCCGGGGTTAACTGCTGTTTTTGCTTATTTTCTTTTCTCGGAAAAAATATCTTGGAAAGGAATTCTGGGACTGTTTATTTCCTTTGTTGGAATTCTATTTCTTTCTTTATGGAATGCCAGTTTTTCTCTCAACATAGGAGTTCTATATATGTTTGTGGCAGCTATCTGCCTCTCCATGTACAATATCAGCCAAAGGTCCTTTGTACAAAGATACAATGCTATGGAAACTATGACCTATTGTCTATTGGCAGGAAGTTTCTTTTTGTTACTCTGTCATGGAAAATCCTTGTTGTTAATTCCCGATTTATCTCAACAAATGTGGAGGCATTTAATATATCTTGCCATGTTTCCAAGTATTCTTTCCTATTATTGTTGGGCAAAAGCCATGCAATGTTGTCGAAAAACAAGCGAAGTGACAAATTTCATATTTGTCACCCCTATGATTGCTACTCTGTTGTCTTTTCTGATGATCAAAGAGTTTCCAACTTGGAGCAGCTATTTCGGAGGAGCTTTAATCCTATCGGGGATGATTTTATTTCAAATGGAAAAAATAAAAAAATAAGAATCTCTTCATAAAAAATGACATCTACTCTACAGGAAAAGATGTCATTTTTATTATTATTCGAAAATTTTATAAATTTTCTCTCTCAATCTTTTAGGAAGTCTGTATCCCTCTTGCATGACCTTTTCTAAGGCATAAAAAGGTTTATTTTTATAATTCTTTCTTTCTCGATTTTCATTGTAAATTTCTTCCTCTATGTCATTTTCCAATTCTACATAGGAACCGAATTTTTTATGTACCATTTTTTGAATACTTCTATTCTTTTGATTGGAATTAAAAATCTCCGTAGGATTTCTCCAAGCATGATTGTCCTTATCATAAACCGCCACGTAGGGTATTTTGAAAGCATTTAACAAACGGATAAACTGTGGAATGGTACTTTTGCTTCCACATTCTATAATGGAATCATCATAAGAGTACACTCCTAATTTTTTGGATAAATAAGATAGGATAATCTTGTCGGTTTGTCCTTCTACCAAAATTACTTTTTTGGCAAAGAACAACTCACTCCTGTCCGGATTGATCCAATAGTTCATGTTGAATTCCATGACTTCATCTCCGGAGAATAAATTTCCCAGATATTGATATACCCTCGTTTCGTTTCTCAATCTTCGAAAAACACAAATGGATTGATATTGCTCCAAGTCGATAAAACGACTGGAATTCGTAGAAACAATGATATTTAAACCCAATTTACTATGCTCCAATAATTTTTCATAACAGGCTCTTTCCTCTTGAGGATTCAAATAGAATTCAGGTTCCTCCCACAACAAAATGGAATTCTCCCAAAAATTATTTTTTTCTTCTCGTCCGGCAACTTCAAAAAGAAAACGAAGAAATAAATGCCGATAAAATCCATGACTTTTCCGACTCTTTCTAGCTTCCTGATATTCGTTCCAATAATGTTTATATTCCTTCAGCTTCGGATTTTGAAAAACTCTTTCCAATAAATAATCCATTTGCCCGTCCTCTGCAATCGACGGAATATAGAAAACGGAAATGGAACTTAGCAACTCTTGAAATTCTTTTTCTTCCAACTTCCGCCATTCCGCACTGTATCGTATAAAATATTGAATTTCCCGCTCTTTCTTTTTGAGAAATTTTACTTGAAAATTTCCTCGTTTATCGCAAAAGTCCCCTATTATTTCTAAAGGGAGCTCTCTATTTCGAATATCACTTTCCCTCAAGTTTCTCACTTGAAAAAAAGAAAGAATCGCTTTCATCAGAGAGGATTTTCCGGTATCGGATGCTCCTGTAAAAATCAAAAAATCTTTACAATGTAAGGTCATTTCTGAAAAAGTTTGCCAATTTTTGATTCGAATTTTCGCTAATTTCATCCTCCACTTCCTCCAAAATCATAGCACCATGCTGGCATGCCTTGACACAGCTGCCACAGCCAATGCAGACATCTCGATCGATATTGATTTTCCTATCAATCGCTTTTACCGGGCAATACCTGACACAAGCTCTACACATGATACACCTGTTTTCAATACACTTTGCCTTTCGTTTCATAGTTAATCATAGAACCTTTCCCAATGCTCAATCAAAGAATAAATCACTGCCGCCAAACGATAAGGATGATGTCTTATCATTCCCTCCTGATCCACTTCAATCATATTACGATCTATCACTTCCAATCCCAATTCCCGGAGTTTGGGAACATCAATCTGAACTCGAGATACCCCCGCCTCTTCATAAAGTTTCATCTCTTTCTTGGGAATACTATGAGAATCTACCAGAATCGTATCAAGCAGTCCCTCTTGACTATGTCGATAAATAGCTTTTACATGAGCGGATGCCGTATATTGTTCCGTTTCTCCGGGTTGTTCCATGGCATTACAAATATATATTTTTTTTGCCTTAGATTGCGAAATTGCCTCAGATACTCCTTTCACCAGGAGATGAGGGAGCAAACTGGTATACAGACTCCCCATTCCTAAAAGAATCAAATCCGCTTTTTTCATAATATCTAAGGTCTTTGTAACAGGAGCTGCCTCTGTCGTGTAATACACTCTTTCAATTTGCTTTCCCGGCTCCGGAATGTTACTTTCTCCAATGACGACTGTTCCATCTGTTTTTTGAGCGGCTAGGGTAACATTATCCAAACTCGCAGGAAAAATATGAGCCTTAATATGAAACAATTTTCGCAAGGAATCAATCGCCTCCTGTAAGTTCCCTGTCAATTCCGTCATTGCCATGATAATCAAATTTCCTAAAGGATGCCCTCCCAAAAAAGTATCCTTCTGAAACCGATATTGAAACATTTCTTCCATTAAGGGTTCCACTTGGCTGAGAGCGGCAATGACATTTCGAAAATCTCCGGGAGGAAGACAAGAAAATTCTTTTCGCAATACTCCGCTGCTTCCTCCACTGTCCGCCACCGTTACAATCGTTGTAATATCAACGGGAAGATGTTTTAGGCCTCGAAGCAAAACGGAAATCCCGCTTCCTCCCCCCAATACTACAATGCTGGGTTTCTTGCGCATAGGATGCCTCCTCTCTTATTTCATTTCTCGGATTGCTGTCACAAAAGAAGATAAATTTTGAAGTTCACTTGGAACAATAATTTTTGTAGCTTGCCCGTCTGCCACTTTTTCCAAACTTTCAAAAGATTTTAAACTCAATACTTCCTTTGTAATCTTTGCTTCGTTCAGTAGACGAATTCCCTCCGCTTCCGCTTTTCTAATCTCCAAAATCGCTTGAGCCTTCCCTAAAGCTTCTTGAATTTCGGATTCTTTTGCTGCTTCCGCTCGAAGAATCATGGATTGTTTTTCTCCTTCCGCTACTAAAATGGCAGATTCTCTTTTTGCCTGTGCTTCTAAAACGGTTGCTCTTTTCTCTCTTTCTGCTTTCATTTCTTTTTCCATTGCCACTCGAATATCTTCCGGTGGCAAAATACTCTTCAATTCTACACGATTTACTTTAATTCCCCAAGGATCCGTGGCTTCGTCCAATTCGACTCTCATCTTTGTATTGATAATATCTCTCGAAGTCAAGGTCTGATCGACCGTCATATCTCCAATAATATTTCTAAGAGTGGTTGCCGTTAAATTTTCAATCGCCGATAGCGGTCTTTCCACTCCATAGGTATAAGACTTGGGATCTGTGATTTGAAAATACACAACGGTATCAATCTGCATGGTGGCATTATCTTTCGTAATGACCGGTTGTGGAGGAAAATCCACGACTTGTTCTTTTAAAGATACGACTCTGGAAATTCTATCGAAAAAAGGATTGATAAAATTCAATCCGGAACTTAAAGATTGATGATATTTTCCTAATTTTTCAACAATATAGACATTCGACTCCGGAACGATCTTAATTCCTTTGGAAATGAATACAAGTAACAATGCCACAACAACTACATAGGGGATAAATGAAAATATATACATAACTATGCCTCCTTCTTTTTTACAATAATTCGATTTCCCTCAAAAGAGATAATCTGTACCTTATCTCCCACTTCCAAACTGTCTTCGGAAAGTAAAGTCCAAATACTTCCCTTAAATCTTGCCTCATAGTAGCCTGTACGGATGACTTTTTCAATGACTAATTCCTTCCCGAGATAGTCTCCTCTAAATTCCTGTCTTCGATTCTGAAAATATTTTTTGCTCAAAGGTCTGGTAATGACTAAAAACAAAATTGATAAGAAAATAAAAACCTTCCATTCCATGAAAGGACTGAAGACAATCAGAGGAACAAAAGAAATCGCAACCAATACAAAGGCGGCTAAGGCAAACCAAATTGTAATTAAACTTGGGATGATAATTTCCAAGCCCGCCAGAATACAAGTAACCACAATCCAAAAAATAATTCCCATCTGTACTCCTTTACTCTTTTTCTTTTCTCCAGCTTTCCTCCTGTTTTCTCAGGGAAGAAAACACAAAGCTTTTCTGAAATATTATAAGCTTATGCAAAGTAAAAACAGCTTCCTATGATACTATTTTATCATAGAAAGCTGTAAATGAATACTTTTTATTTCTATTAGTTTATTTGACTTTCCTGCGGATATACCCGCTTACTTAAAATCGTAACTTGATTATTGGAGATTTCCACAAATCCCCCTTCCACTCGAAAGAATTTTTCTCTCTTATCCTTTCGGATTTTCATTTGTCCGTCTGCCAACTCCGCAACCAAGGGAAAGTGATTTCCTAAAATTCCAATATCTCCTCCTGTCGTTCGAAGTAATAAAAAATCCACTTCCTGCTCCAAAACCACTTTATTAGGAGTTACAACTTTTACCATGAAAGATGTTGCCATACCTATTCAGCCCCTTTCATCAAATCTCTTCCTTTCAAGACTGCTTCTTCTATCGTTCCCACGTACAGGAAAGCCTGTTCCGGAAGTTCGTCATGTTTTCCCTCCAGAATTTCTTTGAATCCTCGGATCGTATCCTTAATACTGACGTATTTCCCTTCCATTCCTGTAAATTGTTCCGCCACTGCAAAGGGTTGTGAAAAAAATCGTTGGATTTTTCTTGCTCTGGAAACGACCAATTTATCTTCATCTCCCAGCTCGTCCATTCCCAAGATAGCAATGATGTCCTGTAACTCCGTATACCGTTGCAAAACTCGTTGCACTTCTCGAGCCACCTCATAATGTTCTCTTCCAACGACCTCCGGAGATAAGGCTTTGGAAGTGGAATCCAAAGGATCCACTGCCGGATAAATTCCTAAAGCTGCAATATCTCTGGATAAGACCGTTGTTGCGTCCAAATGAGAAAAGGTCGTTGCCGGTGCCGGATCCGTCAAATCGTCTGCCGGTACATAAACCGCTTGCACGGAAGTGATGGAACCGGATTTTGTAGAAGTAATTCTTTCTTGTAAGCTTCCCATTTCTGTCGCCAAATTCGGTTGATATCCCACCGCGGAAGGAATTCTCCCCAAAAGTGCGGATACTTCGGAACCTGCTTGTGTGAAACGGAAAATATTGTCGATGAACAATAAGACATCCTGTCCTTCTTTATCTCTGAAATTTTCAGCAACGGTAAGTCCGGTTAAGGCCACTCGAAGTCTTGCTCCGGGCGGCTCATTCATTTGTCCATATACCAAAGAAGTTTTATTCAAAACTCCGGACTCTGTCATTTCATTGTATAGATCTCTTCCCTCTCTCGTTCTTTCTCCAACTCCTGCAAAAACGGAAATTCCTCCATGACCTTTTGCAATATTATTGATCAGTTCCATAATCAAAACTGTTTTTCCTACTCCGGCTCCTCCGAATAGACCGGTTTTTCCTCCTTTAATATAGGGAGCTAATAAATCAATGACTTTAATTCCTGTTTCAAAAATTTCTGTCACTGTTTCCTGTTCTTCAAATTTCGGTGCTTCTCTATGTATTGGTAAATATTCTTCTGTCTCTATCGGACCTTTTTCGTCCACAGGCTCCCCTAAGACATTTAATATTCTTCCCAAAACCGCCTTTCCTACCGGAACAGTAATGGGAAGCCCCGTATCTCTCACTTCCATTCCCCGAAGTAATCCGTCTGTTGAATCCATTGCTACTGTTCTGACAACATTATTTCCTAAATGTTGTTGCACTTCCAATACAAGTTCTCTTTCCTCCACCTGTACCTTTAATGCATTGTATATTTTTGGCAATTCGTCTTTGAATTCGACATCCACAACGGCACTGATAATTTGTGTAATTTTTCCTTTATTCACCGTATTGCCTCCTTAATTTTTGTTATAGAGCCTCCGCTCCTCCCACAATTTCTGTAATTTCTTGCGTAATTGCCGCCTGTCTTTCCCGATTGTATTTCAAATCCAACTGTCGAATCATATCTTCCGCATTTTCGTTTGCATTCTTCATAGCATTTTTTCTTGCGGAATGTTCACTTGCGGTATTGTTTAAAACAGCTTGATAAACACGTACCCCAATGTATCTCGGCAGCAAAGCGGACAATACTTCTTCCGCACTCGGTTCAAAGAGATATCCTCTATTTTCTTCTCCCTCCACTCGAGTGATGGGAATGATTTTTTCCATTGTCAAATCACTTCTCAAAGCAGAAATAAACTTATTATAGAGAATATACACTTCATCCAGTTTTTCCTGATAGTATCTTTCCACAATCAAACGAGAAATTTCTTCTGTGATCTCCAACATATTGTCCTTGTCAATTCCTATGTAATCTCGAAGGATATTGTAGGCTCTTTTTTCACAATAGTCTCTTCCTTTTTTTCCGACAGGAATGAGATCAATATGTTGATCCTCATGTTCTTTCCGAAATTTTTCCAATTCCTTTAAGGTACTGCTGTTAAAACTTCCGCATAGTCCCCTATCAGAGCTGACAACAATGATTCCTATCTTTCGAACTCGTTCCCGTCCGTCAAACAAAGGATGTCTTTCCGCCTTCACTCCCATAGAAATATTCGTCAAAATCTTTTGAATACTATCGGAAAAGGCTTGAGATTCTTTTGCCAACAGAGAATATCTACGAAATTTTGTCGTCGAAACAATTTCCATTGCTTTTGTAATTTGATGTGTGGATTGGATGCTCTTAATTCTGGTCTTAATTTTCTTTGATGATGCCATATCCTCACCTCTTATGCTTCAAAAGTTTTTTTAAAAGATTCTATGAAAGCTCTTAACTCAGCTTCCAAGTCCTTACTCAATGCTTTTTCCTCTCGAATGTTATCCAAAATATTGGAACTTGCCCTTAGTTTTCCCAGAAGTTCTTCCTCAAACACTTTCACCTTTTCTACCGGAATGGAATCCAAATATCCATTCGTCACTCCGAAGAAAGATACCACTTGCTCTTCCACCGGATAAGGGTGATATTGAGCTTGCTTCAATATTTCCATAATTCGATTTCCTCGATCTAACTGTGCCTTTGTCGCCTTGTCCAAATCAGAACCGAACTGTGCAAAAGTCAGCAGCTCATTGTATTGTGCCAATTCCAATTTTACCTTGGAAGCCACCTGTTTCATCGCTTTGATTTGAGCGGCTCCTCCCACTCTCGATACGGAAATTCCCGCATTGATTGCCGGTCGAAATCCGGAGTTAAACAACTGGGTTTCCAAGAAAATCTGTCCGTCCGTAATGGAAATGACATTGGTTGGAATATAGGCGGAGACATCTCCTGCCTGTGTTTCAATAATCGGCAAGGCGGTAATGGAACCTCCCCCTAATTCCGGAGACAATTTCGCCGCTCTTTCCAATAATCTTGAATGCAAATAGAAAACATCTCCCGGATAGGCTTCCCGTCCGGGCGGACGTCTTAACAACAAGGACATTTCACGATAAGCAACGGCATGTTTTGATAAATCATCATAAATAATCAAAACATGTTCTCCCTTATCCATAAAATATTCTCCCATAGCTACTCCGGAATAAGGTGCCAAATATTGTAGTGGAGCCGCTTCCGAAGCTGTTGCCGCTACAATAATCGTATATTCCATCGCTCCTGCATTTTCCAATTTTTGGAAAATCTGTGCAACGGTGGATCTTTTTTGCCCAATAGCAACATAGATACATTTTACTCCATTTCCTTTTTGATTGATGATAGCATCAAGAGCAATTGCTGTTTTTCCTGTTTGTCTATCCCCAATAATCAGCTCTCTTTGTCCTCTTCCAATCGGAACCATTCCGTCAATGGATTTCAATCCCGTTTGCAGAGGTTCCACTACCGGTTGTCTGGAAATAATCCCTGAAGCCTTTCTTTCCACCGGCATATATTTACTCGGTCGAATTTCTCCTTTTCCGTCAATGGCTTCTCCCAAAGCATTGACAACTCTTCCTAACATTCCTTCTCCGGAAGGAACCGAAACAACTCTTCCTGTCGCCTTAACTTCGTCTCCCTCTTTGATCAAAGAGGCATTTCCCAAAATAACGGCTCCGACATTATGTTCTTCCAAATTCAAAGCCATTCCCATAACTCCATTCGGAAATTCTAAAAGTTCATTGGACATGACACTGCTCAGTCCATAGATACGAGCAATTCCGTCTCCCACTTCTAAAACAGTTCCCGAAGTTTTTACATCTAGGCTTTTTTTGTAATTTTCTATCTCTTTTTTTATAATTTCGCTCACTTCTTCTGGCCTAATTTTCAACGATTTCTACCTCCCGTTCTAAGACTTTTTTCCATGTTTCATCTGTTGTAATTCTTTCCGAAGAGAACCGTCAATCACCTGATCGCCAATTTTTAAGATTCCTCCTCCAAGAATCCTTTCATCCACCTGCGTTTCCAAACGGATTTCATGTTTTGTCCTATCCCTCAATGTTTGAATCAGTTTCTCTTTTTGTTCCTCGCTAAGTTCCTTTGCAAACGTAGCAACGACATCTAAAATCTGATGCTTTTCATAGTAAATTTTTAAATATTCCGTCACAATATCACGAATATGGGAAATTCTTCCCTTTCCTAAGATATAGAAAATAATATCTCTTCGTTGTTCCGGAACTTCTGTAAAAATTTCCCCTAAGACCTCCTCTTTTTCTTGAATATTTAAAAGAGGATGCTCTATAAAATTACGAAAGTTGACATCCTGTTTATAAAGTTCCATAACAGAATTTAAAAAAGAGTGTGTTTCCTGTACTTCTCCACGTTCTTCCGCCAGAGCATAAATTGCCTCCGCATATCTTCTTCCCACTTGATTTTCTATCATACTTCGTCCCCTACCCTTTCGATGAAGTCATCAATCAGGTCGGTGGCTGTTTGCTCGTCAATGTTTTTTCTCATCAATTTTTCCGCCAGTTCTACAGCCAAAGAAGTTACTTCCTGATGAAGCTCTTGTCTTGCTCTGGATTTCAGTCTCATGACTTCTTCACTCGCTTCCCGTAACATTCTTTCCTTTTGAAGTCTGGCATCCGCCAAAATTTCATTTCTAACTTCTTCTGCCCGATATTCCGCTTTTTTCAAAATTTCATATGCTTCGTCCCTCGCTTCTTTTAAAGCCGTTTCCGCTTGTCTTGCAGAAATTTTGGCTTCTTCCTTACTCAAGCTTGCCGAACGTAATTCACTTGTAATTTTTTTCTTTCTCTCCGTTAAAATTCTTTGGATCGGTATCTTACAATACTTATTGAATACAAAAACAAGGATGAAAAAGTTGATAATTTGCCAAAATAAATTGATATCAATTGAGATAATCGGCATCGTGATTGCTTCCAATGTTTTTCCTCCTCTCACCTTTATTTGTGGTATTTTCTTATCCCAACAAGTTGATAAGAGGATTTGCATATAATAAAATCAAAGCAATTACCAAAGAATAAATTCCTGTAGATTCCGCAACAGCTTGCCCTAAAATCATGGTAGAAATGATATTTCCTCTTGCTTCCGGTTGTCTGGCAACTGCTTCCACCGCTTTTCCGGCTGCATATCCTTCTCCAATTCCCGGTCCTAATCCTGCAATCATTGCCAATCCCACTCCAATTCCTGATCCGGCCAATACAATCGCCTTCGCCATTAACATTCCTTCCATCATAATCTATAACCTCCTTCATGAAATCTTCTAATCTAAGTATTCCGCATCTCCCAGAGATGATTGAATATATACCATTGATAACGTTACAAAGACAAAACTTTGTACCAAGCCGCTAAACAAGTCAAAATACAAATGCAGCGGTGCCGGAATCACCCAAGGACAAGCCCGGTATAACAATCCCATAATAACCGAGCCTGCAAACATATTTCCAAAAAGTCTGACAGAAATATTTAAAGGCTTTGCCAATTCCCCCACTACATTTAAAGGTGCCATAAACGGCAAGGGAGAAAAGAATCCTTTTATATATCCCCATAGTCCGTTTTGTTTGACACTGGCTGTAACAAAAATAACCGTTGTCAACAATGCCAAGCCAACGGTTGTGTTTAAATCCGCAGTTGGAGTTCGAAATGCCGGTTCAATAGAAACGCTACCGGCAGCAAATTTCGCCCATGGAATCGGAAAAAAAGAAATAATATTCGCCGGAAAAATGAATAAGAATAAACTTCCTAAAAAGGAAAAATATTTCACTTTCCATGCTCCCAACATCTGTTCCACTAAATTATCCAAAAACTCATAGATGCTTTCCAATAAAATTTGCGGTTTTTCCGGAATAATTTCTAATTTTTTGGTACAAACTTTAAAAAATAAAAAGAGTAAAAAAATTAAAAACCATGTTGTTACCACTGTGATAGAAACCGGCCATCCATAGTGTCCCTGTCCGTATTCCATCACAAAAGGCAAGTGCTGTAAAGAATCAGGAAGCGGAACAAAAAAAGCTACTTTTGGTCCTTCTACCAAAGCCGGTGTTACAAATTGTAATGACTGAAAACCCAACTTTTACTCCTCCTTTCTACTGTAATTTTTTAATTTTTTGAATACTGGTAAAAGATAAATATTCAATTTTATATTAAGCAAGCCTACGGCTGCACTTAACATCATCGGTACTCCCCAAAAATGTCCTAAAAAAGCTAAATAAATGCCGCAAAAAACATAACGCTTTACATAGCGTAAAAAAGCTCTTCTTCGGCTATCATCCCTTTGAAATACTTGAGTTTTTACATCTTCACATATGCTATAAAAATTCAAAATGGCAAGCAAGGAGCCGGAAAAAGTTCCAAACAATACATAGGGATTCCAAATCAAAATCCCATAGACAAAAACCGAAGCAGAACAAATTCCTGCATGTTTAAAAATCGTCTTGATGTCTTCCACACTTCTTTTCCTTTCCATTTTTTCGAGTAATCAGTTTGTATACTTGATAGTAAGCACTCACAATTCCCAATAATAAAAACAAAAATAAAATCAAAGGATGCCTAAAAACATACCTTGCAAATCCCAGATACAAAAAGAGAGAAGCCAGAATATTCCCTATCATAGTGAGTCCAAGCTGTGTAAATAAAGAAAGATAATAGAGAAACTCTCGATTCCAAAATTTTGACATTACAGCTCTTCCTTTTTCAATAAATACAGATAACGATTTCCTGCAATTCCTGTATTGGCTACTAATTTTTGTATCTTGAGATTGGAACGCCGAATGGCGTGTTCCATTTCTCGCTTATGATAAATCTTTTTGGTATAGGTTTCTTCCACTCTACGATACCTTGACCCTACCAAATGTGTAAAATAAGTGGCATCAATATAATCAATCCCGTCTTCCACTTCATGTTCCCAAATCACTGTCAAATCATCCCGAACATCTACAAAAACGCCATTGGGAAACATTTCATCCATAAATGCTCTGTCCACCATATCAAAGATATAAATCCCCCCGGGATTTAAATTGGCGAAAACACTTCGAAAATGCCGTTTCAAATCGATCATATCAATAATATGATTTACCGTATCGAAAATCGAAAGAATAATATCATAGCGTTCTCCCGTGTCAAAGTCCACCATATCTCCTAAGAATAGCGGAACTTTCTGAGCTCCCAATTTTTCTTGGGCCACTTTTAACATATGCTCTGAAATGTCAAGTCCGTGACAATGATACTCCTTTTGAAATCTTTTTAACAATTCTCCTGTTCCACAACCAAGTTCCAATAATTCTTTTCCTTTCGGTTGCCCCAGAACAATCAATTTCTCAATTTCTTCTTTCCACTTCGTGTAATCTGCATGTTGCATAAAATTGTCATAAATCTTTGAAAAATGCTTATACATAAATAGCCTCCCCCTTGCATTATGCCAAGTTATGCCAATTCCGCTCTCACCACTTCTGCAATTTTTTCGGCAATCTCTTGAACTTGCGTTTCTTCTCTTCCCTCTACCATAACACGAATTAAGGCTTCCGTTCCCGAAGTCCTTACCAAAACTCTTCCATTTTCTCCCATTTCTTCTTCCATTTTTGCGATGAAAGAGGTCAACACAGGATATTCCTTCCATGAATTCTTCTTGGCATTGTCTACACTCACATTGATTAGCACTTGGGGCCAATCTTTAATCGGAGCAATCATTTCATGCAAGTCTTTCTCGGCATCTCGAATCGCTTCCACTAATTTTAAAGAAGTCAAAACTCCGTCTCCCGTCGTTGCATAGTCACTTAAAATAATATGACCTGACTGCTCTCCACCGATGTTAATCCCATTTGCCAACATCTTTTCCAAGACGTATCGATCTCCCACCGAAGCTCTTACCAAAGAAATTCCCTGCAATTTCAAATAATTTTCTAAGCCCATATTACTCATGACGGTAGTTACCACCCCATTTTGATGCAATTCTCCTCTTTGCTTCATCAAAACGGATAAAATCGCAATGACCTTATCTCCGTCTACAATATTCCCATGTTTATCCACAGCGATCAAACGATCCGCATCTCCGTCATAGGCAAGCCCTAAGTCCGCTTCATATCCAACGACAACTTTGGATAGAATTTCCGGATGAGTGGAACCGCATTTCACATTGATATTTCGTCCATTTGGAGTGTCGTTAATCACAATCACTTCCGCTCCCAATTCCAGAAAAACATCTTTCGCCACCCGATAAGCGGAGCCGTTGGCAGCATCAATAATCAATTTCATTCCCTGAAAATCCCCTTTGACGGAAGACAACAAATAGTTTCGATACAAGTAATATTCATCTTCTGCATATTTGAATTTTCCAACTTCATCTCCGGCTAATCGTTCCGTCAAAATTTCTTCCTGATGGTCCATAAAATATTCGATTTCTTCTTCCACTTCATCCGGTAACTTATATCCGGTGGAGCCGAAGACTTTTAAACCATTATCCTTTGCCGGATTATGCGAAGCGGAAATCATCACTCCCGCATCTGCCTTCTTTGTTCTAGTAATGTAGGCAACCGCCGGTGTCGGTAATACTCCTACAAAATCGACTTGCACCCCGATAGAAGTCAAACCCGCTGTGAGAGCGGAACGTAACATATACCCGGAAATTCGAGTATCACTTCCTAAAATCACTGTAATTTTCTTTTTATCCTTGGATTTTTTCTTTAAATAATATCCTAAAGCATAACCAAGACGTAAGGCAATGTCTACCGTTAATTCCCGATTTGCTTCTCCTCGTATTCCATCTGTACCAAAATATTTTCTCATAAGCTTTGTTTTCTCCTTTTTTCTTTGGAATTCGGAACTCGTAATCGCAACTTCGTGACGAAAACTCCCGTAATCAATCCGGACAAGACTCCCAACAATAAAAATCCGAAAATAAAAATCATAATAGACTTTGACTGTAAGGCAATATTCCGGAACAGTAAAAAATATACCACCAGCAATTGTACCACATTGTGAAAGGTTGCGGACAGACAACTAATCGAAATAATAGATAGATATCTCCTAGCACGATAGAGTATTGTCGTCAGACATAAACTGAAAAATCCGGAACACAAACTGACTAAAAATCCGGGACTGAACATAGTTCCCAACATCAAGGCTTGAATAAAAATCCGAAGTAACAATACTTCAAAGGCCATTCTGTTATCCCATTTTTCTAAAATCACTAGAATGATAATATTCGAGAAACCGAATTTCATCCACGGAAAAGGCTTTGGAATCAGAGTTTCCAAGAGAGAAAGATACAGCGCCAGTAAAACAAAAGCGGCGATGTACAGTTCTCTTTTTTTCTTTCTTTCCATAACTATACCCTTAATTCAGCATTCATTCCCAATTGATCCTGATTCTTTTCCAGGATTGGCTGAATTTCCCGTTCCAAAAAGTCCAAAACCTGTTCCGCGGCGAAACCGGTAAAACTCTTCGGATCTAAAATTTCCAACAATCGTTCTTTATCCAATTGAAAATAATCGTCTGCTAAAATTCTATCCATTAAATCATTCTCTTTTCCTTCCACCTTCACTTGCTTTCCGGCTTCCATAGAATGTTGACGAATTCTTTCATGCAATTCTTGCCTGTCTCCGCCTTGTTTCACGCATTCCATGATGATATATTCCGTCGCCATAAAAGGTAATTCCGACATAATTCTTTTTTCAATCATTTTCGGATAAACCACCAAACCGTCCATGATATTCTTCCAAATAATCAAAATCGCATCGACTGCCAAAAAAGCTTGCGGCAACGCTAATCTCTTATTGGCGGAATCATCCAAAGTTCTTTCAAACCATTGGGTTGCCGCTGTCATTGCGGTACTTTGTTGCAAAGCAATGACAAACTTTGCCAGAGAAGAAATTCTTTCACTCCTCATCGGATTTCTTTTATATGCCATAGCGGAAGAACCGATTTGATTCTTTTCAAAGGGTTCTTCTATTTCTTTCAAATGTTGCAGTAGCCGCAAATCATTGGTAAATTTATGAGCACTTTGAGCAATGTTTCCCAGCAAATTCATTATCTCGGAATCTACTTTTCTATCATAGGTTTGTCCCGTCACAAGAAATCTCTTATCAAAGCCCATTTTTTCAGTGATCTTTTCGTCCAATTCTCTTACTTTTTGGAAATCTCCCTCAAACAAATCTTTAAAACTTGCTTGTGTTCCGGTCGTTCCTTTCACTCCTCGAAAACGAAGAGTGGAATTTCGAAATTCCAATTCTTCAAAATCCAACAGTAAGCTTTGTAGCCAAAGGCAAGCCCGTTTTCCGACAGTTGTAAGTTGCGCTGCTTGAAAATGAGTGAAGCCCAAAGTAGGCAACTCTCTGTTTTCTTTGGCGAATTGAGATAATTCCGCCATCACATTTATCATTTTTTGTTTGATGAGTCCTAAAGCTTCCCGAATTTGGATTAAATCGGTATTATCTCCCACAAAGGCACTGGTAGCCCCCAAATGAATGATAGGCATTGCTAAAGGTGCCTGTGTTCCAAACGTATGAACATGAGCCATGACATCATGACGAAACTCTTTTTCTTTTTGACTTGCCAAGTCGTAATCAATATGATAAATATTTTCTCGCATTTGTTGAATCTGTTCTTCTTGAATTTCCAATCCCAATTCTTTTTCCGCTTCCGCCAAAGCAACCCAAAGTTTTCTCCAAGTGGAAAATTTAAAATCCGGAGAAAAAATCTCCAACATTTCCTGAGAACTGTATCTTTCTGCTAAAGGATTGCTATAAATTTTTGTTTCCATCTCGTCTTCTCCTCATTTCTTTTCCAAAATAATTGCATTTTCGCCATTATCACGATAATATTGTTTTCTCACATAAATTTCTTCAAATCCGTGTCGCTTATAAAATTCCTGTGCTTCCAAATTACTCTCTCGTACTTCTAATAAAATCGGTCTTCTTTTTTCCGCTTCCAACAACTTTGTTGCCAAACCTCGTCTTCTATGTTCTTTGTTGACGGCAATTTTTATAATCTCCTGACAATCGATGGAATTCAAAAAAATAGCATAACCAAGCAAGGTATTCTCTTCTTCTATTCCATATATGGAATAGGCTTCCTCCAATAACATCTCCAAAAGTTGAGTTTTAGAGTAATAACTTGTGGGAAAATTTTTTTGTTCCAGTTCATACAAGAGCTCTATATCCCCTTGTTCTAATTTTCGTAGCATCTATTTCACAAATCCCACTCGGTTCAAAGGCCAAAAACGGAACAATACCTTTCCTGTAATTCTTTCTCGTTTTACAAAACCCCAAATTCTGGAATCTGCACTGTGATCCGTATTGTCTCCCAAGACAAAGTAACAGTCCTGTTCTAAATCCTGTTCCACCACTTCTCCCGCCATTAAGCGATTCAAGCTGCTGCTATCATGTAAAAAATCCAGAATGGGTCCTGTCGCTTCCCCATTGACATAGAATTGTAAATTTGGGAGAAACATAAATGCCAGAGCGGCATTTTCCATAATTCCTTTTTGAATTTCATGAGGGTTCAATCCGTTCTCTAAGAAAAGTTGCTTATAGTTTGTGCTAGGAATTATTGTAATACGATCCCCTTTTTTGGGAACCTTCCATTCTTCCCCTTCCATTAAACTTCTTGGAATGTCCGTGGTACTCGGTAAAATACTGTAACTTCTTTTTTCATTTTTTTGATTGTCGGTATAGACCGCATTTCCTTCAATTTTTATACTTTCTCCCGGAAGAGCGACAACACGTTTGGTATAATTTTTACTATCTTCAATGGGCTCTTTGAATACAATGACATCTTCCTTTTTAGGAGCTGTAAATCGATATACGACCATATTCGCAAGAACTCTGTCCCCAATCTCTATCGTCGGTACCATCGACGGTGTCGGAATTTTGAAGTTTCCAACATAAAAATGTTGTAACAAAAGGACCAAAATCAAAGCTGTCACTAAGGCTTCCGTCACATCGATAACACGTTGAATTCCTCTCTTCATTCCCTCCGCTTGCACATGACATGTTGCAATGACCCAATTTCCAAATTGAGTTCGATATTTTTCTATGATTCCTGCCAATTTTTTCTGTTTCCACCAGATATACAGAAAAAAAGAAGTTACAAAAACATACACAATTACATTCCATAGAATATGATTTCTCATTTTTTATTTCACTCCATTCTTTTTCTTAATCTTTTATATTTTACCACATTTTAAGCTAAGAAAAAAGTGTTTTCGAGAATAAAAAAAGAGCCTTGTAAAAAGACTCTTTCCTTTCGAAAAAACTTATTTAATAATTTCTTTAATTCTTGCTTTTTTAGCAGATAATCCTCGAAGATAGTAAAGTTTAGATCTTCGAACTCTTCCGACTTTAAGAACTTCAATTCTATCAATCATTGGAGAGTTTATCGGAATAATTCTTTCCACTCCGATTCCGGAACTTACCTTTCTTACTGTGAAAGTTTTCGCAATTCCTCCACCGTTCACTCGGATAACAACCCCTTCAAACAATTGAACTCTTTCTTTGTTCCCTTCTTTTACTTTGTAGTAAACTCCGATAGTATCCCCTGCCTTAAAGTGAGGGATGTCCGTTCTCAAATAGTCCTTTTCCACTAATTGAATCAATTTTTCTTTCATTTCTTCCTCCTCATTGATATTCATTTCCTCTATTCTCTTAGAAAAAAGCGGAATATCAGTTTTTATACCTTGTAATTCTACCATATTTCTAAAATACTGTCAATGAAAATATACTTTCTTTTTCCTGAAAAATTTGATATAATGAAACAAAATATTAGAAACGAGGGACATTGATGATGAAAAAAATGAAATCTCTTTTTTTCCTTTTTTTGATTCTTTCTTGGAAAGCAGCTGCATTTTCTTCCGAAACAGAAGTCAAAAAATATTATGACATTCCTAAAATTCAGAAAAACTTCCCAACCAGTCATGTTCGAAGACAAAATGCTCCCTATGATGCCGTTACCATTGAAAATACTTTTCAGGGATATACCATTATATTGGCTCATTTTAATACTCCCATGCAGGCAAAATCCTTTTTTTATCAGACAATGCAGGATGCTGCCAAACAAAATCTGACCATGTTTTTCTCGGAAAAGGGCTATACAACCCTTTTGGATTTTCATCATGGAATTGTCTACGGCATTTTGGCAGAGGAAGAAAATTGTATTTCCGTTCGTTTCACGAGTATAGAGGCTATCAGTGAAATTTTGCCGATTGTGGATAAAAATCTCGATACTTGGAAAACTATTTAAAATTTTTATTGACAAAAAAAAAGAAATCAAGTATACTATCAAAAATTAAAATCAAATACCATCCAGAGAAACGGAGGGACTGGCCCGAAGATGTTTCAGCAACCTACTTTGAGAGTGTGGTGCTAATTCCAGACAGATGGAGATAAAATCCTATAAGACTTCAAATCTCCATATCTCTACATGGAGATTTTTTTTATACAAAATTTAATACACCATTATTTTAGAAAGGACTGTCTACTATGATACAACTGAAACATGTCAATAAAATTTACAACAATGGTTTCCATGCTGTAAAGGATATCAATTTAGAAATTCAGAAAGGAGATATTTTTGGAATCATCGGTCTTAGCGGAGCAGGGAAGTCTTCTTTAATTCGTATGTTAAATCGACTGGAAGAAGCCAGCTCCGGAGAAATTTGGATAGAGGGAAGTCCGATTCATTCCCTTTCCAAACAAGAATTACTGGAAAAACGAAAAAAAATAGGAATGATTTTCCAACATTTCAACTTGTTATCCTCCCGAACCGTTGCGGAAAATGTAGCTTTTTCTTTGGAAATTGCAAAGTGGAAGCAATCTGAAATTCAACAAAGAGTAAAAGAACTTCTGGAGCTCGTGGAATTAGAAGACAAAGCTGACCATTATCCCAGTCAGCTGTCCGGAGGTCAAAAACAAAGAGTTGCCATTGCCAGAGCCCTAGCCAATCAACCGGATATTTTGCTTTCCGATGAAGCCACCTCCGCCCTGGACCCGAAAACGACAAAATCTATTTTAGATTTATTACGAGACATTCAAAAAAAATTCTCTTTGACCGTTGTCATGATTACTCATCAAATGGAAGTGGTACGAGAAATTTGTAACAAAGTCGCCGTTATGTCGAACGGCAGCATTGTGGAACAGGGAGGGATTCATCATATTTTTTCAGAACCGAAATCAGAAATTACCAAAGAACTGATTTCCTACGTTCCGGAAAAGAAGGAACAAAATTTCAGCCGCAGAAAAGGGCATATGTTACTCAAACTACATTTCTTGGGAAGTATTTCCGAAGAACCTGTAATTTCTACAGTCATTCGAAACTGTGCCATCGATATCAGTATCATTTCCGGAAAAATTGACACACTGGCTACCATGAATGTGGGACATTTATATGTAGAACTTTCCGGAGAGTTGGAGGCACAGGAAAAAGCGATCTCCGCCTTTCAAGAGGCAGATGTGAGAGTGGAGGTGATTTATCATGGTCTTTAATATGTTATGGACTTCCACTTTAGAAACTCTATATATGGTATTTTTCTCAACAGTATTTGCTCTTATCTTGGGATTTCCCTTTGGAATTTTGTTGGTTATTACAAAAGAAAACGGCTTATGGAGGCATCCGAAATGTCATCAAATATTGGAAACCGTGATCAATGTCCTTCGTTCTTTCCCTTTTATCATCTTAATGATAGTACTCTTTCCTCTTTCAAGAGTGATTACAGGAACGACAATCGGTTCCACGGCAGCCATTGTTCCTCTGGCGATTGGAACGGCTCCCTTTGTAGCAAGAATGATAGAGTCCTCTCTGTCGGAAGTTGACTCCGGTTTGATAGAAGCCAGTGAGAGCATGGGAGCTTCGAATTGGACGATTATCTCTCGAGTGATGATTCCGGAAGCTGCCTCTTCCCTTATTAACGGAATTACCATTACCATTATCAGCTTGATTGGATATTCCTCTATGGCGGGAGCCATTGGAGCAGGAGGACTTGGAGATTTAGCCATTCGTTACGGATATCAACGATTTCAAGTGGATATTATGTGCTATGCCATTATCATTCTTTTACTTATTGTCCAACTCACACAAGGGATTGGAAATTTCCTCATCCATTGGAGAAAGAAAAAATTAGGACAGTCCTAGAAATATAAATTTTATATAATAAAAATATACGGAGGTATCATTATGTTAAAAAAATTAATTACTATCGGAAGTTTTGTTGTAGTATCATCTCTAGCTTTGGCAGGAACTTTGAAAGTAGGAGCAAGTCCGGTTCCTCATGCGGAACTGTTGAACTTTGTAAAAGCGGATTTACAAAAACAGGGAGTGGATTTAAAAATCGTGGAATTTACAGACTATGTCACTCCAAACTTAGCTCTATCCGACGGAGAGTTGGACGCCAATTTCTTCCAACATCTGCCTTATTTACAAAAATTTGCAAGTGAAAGAAACTTAAAACTGTCCGCTGCGGGAAAAGTACATGTAGAACCGATTGGACTCTATTCGAAAAAAGCAACTTCTTTGAAAAACTTGAAAAAAGGAGCAACGATAGCCATTCCAAATGACCCGTCGAATGGAGGAAGAGCTCTAATTTTACTTCATAATAAAAAATTATTAGTGCTAAAAGACCCGAAAAACCTGTACACAACTGAATTTGATATTGTAAAAAATCCAAATAACTTTAAATTTAAGGCAGTGGAAGCTGCACAATTACCAAGAATTTTAGCCGATGTAGATGCTGCTCTTATCAACGGAAACTATGCTTTGGAATCCGGATTAAATCCAAGCAAAGATGCCTTGTTATTGGAAGGAGAAGAATCTCCTTATGCAAATATCATAGCAGTAAAGACAGGAAAGGAAAAAAATGCGGATATTCAAAAATTATTAAAAGCTTTACATGACCCAAAAGTAAAGGAATTTATCAACAAGCAATATAAAGGTGGCGTTGTCGCCGCTTTCTAAAAAAGTACAAATCCCCTTCGGTAATATTCTGAAGGGGATTTTTGCTATGTTTTCTTAAAAATGATAAGTCTTCATAAAGGTATCGGATAAACGATAGGTCAACGGACGTTTTTTGATTTGTTGTAAATAGCCTTTTTCCTCCATTTTTTTTGTATATTTATTCAAAGTTAATTTACTCATACTCCGGGAAGTATCTTTTAAAAAATCAAAAATTTCCATATTGCTGATATATTCAAATTGGTGAAATATACAATCTTGCATATATAAAAATAAAAGTTGCAGTTCTTTCTCATGTAAAGTATTTTTTAGAGATACTTCTTCCGCCACTTTATGTACCTTTTTCATTGCTTCCACTTTTTCTTCTAAGAGTTGAAGAATGGACTTCTGTCCCAAATCGATTGTTCTGTAAATATTGTCTACAAAAAAAGTAACTTCCCCAAAATTATTCCGCTTCTCCACATCCTGAAAAGATTTATAGTACTCCTCTTTACGACGTTGAATCGCATAAGAAAAGGAAAGAGCAGAAAATCTGTCCAATTTTCTCGCCAAGTACATGGAAAAAAGATATCGCCCGAAGCGACCGTTTCCGTCACAAAAGGGATGAATATATTCTATAAAAAAATGAGAAATTGCTGCTTTCAATAAAAAAGGCAAATCTTCCTGATTCATAAATAAAAGCAAATCATTTAACTTCATTAAAATATTTTTCTCTCCTGAAACTCCTCTGTGTATTACTCTTCCTGAAGAATCTTGAATACTCACGGAATCTTTCCGAAATATTTCACCGTCTAATTGATAATTCTCCTCTCCTAATAGATTGGAAAATAATTCCTCGTAAATTTCTCTAAATTGGGAAACAGAACCGAGATTCTCTATTTTTTCAAATCTTTTCCTATAGATATCTATATATTTTTTAATTAATCCATTGATTTTTTCTTGTTTTCTAATTTCTGATTTTTCTTCTTTTAACGAAAAATACAATTCTTTTTTACTACTATGAATTCCTTCTAATTGATTAGTATGTAAAAGCTCATTTACCAATACAGTATCAAAAACTAGTTTTATAGCTAAGTTAGGTAATTTTTGACTTAAATTCAGAATTTTTTGGCTATTCTGAAAAATTTTCTCCTGCAATTTTGTATGTTCCAGCAAATTCATATAAAACAAGGGAATTTCTTCCGTCGTTTTTTTCCCTTTCCAAATCGTTTTTATCTTTAAATTCGTTACATAAGAAGCCGGATTATTCACTCTCTTTTCATATTCAATCTGATACTCCTTGTCCGAATAATATATTTTTTCCATTTTTTTATATTTATTTTCCATAAAAATCACTCCTTAAATATAATATATCATATTTTTATATTTAAGAAAAAGAAAAAAATATCAAATTTAAAAAAATATTTGTCGATTCTCTCCTCTTTATAGTATTTTTCTTCGAGAAAAACCATTTAAAATTGGCTCAAAATAATATTATCGGATTGATTTTTCAAAGAAATCAATTCATTTGTAAAACCGGATTTTGAAAATAAAATATAATATTCCACCCTTTTTTCTTTCTTTGGAAATTTTTTTGCCTTTTCCTGTAGTTCTTGCAGTACACTGAGTCCCACTTTCTTTTTTGACCACTTGCACTCTCCAAATACTATTTCTTTCTCTCCAAGTCCCAATATATCTATTTCTGTGTTTTTATCCCACCATCTCCCTGTTTCTAACAAAGGAAAAGGAATTTCTTTGGAATATAAAATGCTTTCTCGGCATAAGTTTTCATAGGTTTTGGAAACCCATACATCAAATTCCTTTTCAATTTTATGAAAAGGATATTCTAAATTTCCAATCTCTAAATAACTTTGGTAAGGATAGATATAACAAAACCAAAACCGTAAGTAATTATCCTTGATATAATATAGACTTTTTTTAGTATTTTCTAATTTTTCTCCCACAGGAATTTCTTTCTCAATCAAATCCAAATCTATCAACTTACTTATATAAGCACTAATTCCCGCTGTAGAAAGTGCTAAATGAGAAGCAATTTTCGACAATTTAGTGTTTCCTAACGAAATAGAATGTAAAATTGCAAAGTATCTTGACATCTCATTGACTTCTTCCTGCAATAAAAATTTTGGTTCTGAATACAAATAGTGATTTCTATCTAAAAAAAATTTTTTTATATTTTCTAAAGGCAGATATTTTTCTTGAATACTCAATATATATTTGGGAATTCCTCCTGTAAGAGAGTACATTTCTATCAATTCATGATGTGTTTTTCGAAGAAAAAATTCTTTATAATAAGGAAAGGAAACCGCTTGTAATTTTATTTGGGCAGTTCTTCTCCCGAACAGAGGACTTGAATAGGCTAACACTTCTGAATACATCATAGAAATTAAAGAACCACATAAAATAATCATCAGATTTTTTTTTAATAATTTTTCATCATAAATTCTTTGAAATATAGAAGAAAATCCCTTATTTCCCATGCAAAGATAAGGAAATTCATCTATTACAAAAATAATTTTTTCATCTCCTATTTTCTGTAAAAAATAATCAAATATACTTTCCCAGTCATATATTTCCAACTTTCTTAATAAATCATCTTGAAAATATTGTGCCATCTGCTGTTGAAATCTTCTTATCTGCATCCTTTCATTTTGTTTGTCTGCAAAAAAATAAAAAGCCTTTTTTCCCTCTATAAATTTTTGAATTAAAGTCGTTTTTCCAACTCGTCTTCGTCCATATAAAACAACAAAACTATTTTCTTTTTCATATTCTTCTTGTAAAATATTGAGTTCCTGTTTTCGATTTACAAATTTCATTCACATCACCTCAAACAAATTATATAATACAAATTATAATAATTCAAATTATAATTTTTACAGCTAAAAAATTTATATATTTCATGAGTATTTTTTCATAAATTTATGCTATAATCTTAAGAAAATGAACTGTTTTTTACAACAGCTTCTCATGCGAGGGATATTATGAAAGAAAAAGAAAAGTAAAATATAGAATGGAAGGAAACTTGGAAAGAGGAGTATCTAAAATGGATTTGCGGTTTTGCGAATGCTCAAGGAGGAAAAATTTATTTGGGAAAAAATGATACCTCACCAAGTTCCTATCCTGTAAATTACAGAGGAGAATATCATTATCGAAGTGGAAGCACCAAACAACTTTTAAAAGGAAGTGCCTTAACACAATTTCTTTTTGAAAAAACGGGAATAACATGGGACAGTATACCTCTTGACAATCTTTCTTCCGGTGAATTTTGGAGGGAAAGTTTTGATATTTTTAGAAAACAGGCTATTCTCAGCAAAAGAATGGAAGAAAAAGACTTGCAGATGACCAATAGGGAATTACTGGATAGCTTGGGGCTGATAAAACATGGAAAAATTTTAAGAGCAGGAATGATGCTCTTTTACCAAAATCCTGAAAAATGGGTCAATGGCTCCTATATCAAAATAGGATATTTTGAAAGTGATTCTGAAATAAGCTATATGGATGAAATTCACGGTTCTTTAATCTCTCAGGCAGATAAAGTCATTGATTTAATTTTTACGAAATATTTAAAAGTAAATATAAGTTATGAAGGAGTTACCAGAGTGGAAACCTATCCTTTTCCGAAAGCAGCCATAAGAGAAGCTGTATACAATGCCATCGTGCATAAAAATTATGCTACACAAATTCCAATTCAAATAAGTATTTACAAAGATAAGCTATATATTTCAAATGACTGTATTTTACCGTCCGGTTGGACAAAGGAAACTTTAATGGGAAAACATCGCTCCAAGCCCTTTAATCCCAATATAGCAAACGGATTTTTTAGAGCCGGTTTTATAGAAACTTGGGGAAGAGGAATTGAAAAAATATGTGAAAGTTGCAAAAATTATGGTATCAAACTGCCTGAATATACAGTTTATCCTGAAGATATTATGGTTAAATTTGAAGCTTTGGGTAGTGACATGAATACCGACATGAATACCGACATCGTCTTTAACGAACAACATCTTTTAGAATGTTTAAAACAAAAGCCAAATATCACACAAAAGGAACTTGCAGAGTACTTTCATGTAACAAAAAGAACCATTGAAAGAAATATAACGATTTTGAAAAAAGAAAAATACATTGAAAGAGTTGGAAATAATCGTTCAGGACACTGGAAAATAATAAAATAAAAAACCTTCCCGTTTCAAAAAACAAAGAAGGACAACTTTTTTATTCTTTTAAATTATTATCATTGCAAATTTTATTTTTTTGAGCTTAACACAAAATTTTTTCCCGTCAAATCTATTTTTTAAGATTTATTTTTTCACATTTTTCCAAAACATCGTGATAAAAAAAATTCCAACCGACAGCAAAACAATGGTTCCACCGGGTTTTAATCCATAATAATAAGAAAGACTTAATCCTGACAAAGTAGACACCAGTGCATAAAAAACAGCAAATAAAATCGTACTTCTATAGCTTCTTGCCATTTGCATAGCGGATGCCATCGGCAAAACCATAAAAGATGAAATCATTAAAGCTCCGACTGTTCGAGAGGCAATGGAAACTGTCATAGCCGTAATGAGCGTCACAAGAAAGTTAATTTGATTGACCGGCACTCCCGCAACTTTCGCTCCCTCTTCATCAAAAGCGATATAAAAAAGTTCCTTATACAAAAAGAGAAACACAAAAATGACAACAACACTGATACAGACAATCATCACTACTTCCCATTTTGAAATTGCTACAATGCTTCCAAATAAAAAACTATGAAAGGAAGTTGCATTTTTGATAAAACTGGACAAGACCCCTGCCAATCCCACTCCCAGGGAGGTAATAATCGCAATGGAAATTTCGGAATATTCCGGAATTTTTTTTCGTAGATATTCCGTTCCCAAAGCGGCGACAACGCAGGCGAGAAAAGCCCCCAACAAGGGATTCCAAGCCAAGAGCAATCCCAAAGCAACTCCGCTCAAAGAAGCATGAGAAAGAGCGTCTCCCAACATGGAAAGACGCTTTAAGACTACAAAACTTCCTATACAAGGAACGATGATAGACACTAAGATTCCCACTAAAAAAGCTTTCTGCATAAATTCATACTGAAGCATATAATTCTCCCTCCTCCAGTAGATAGATATGCTCACACCAGGTTCTCACTCGAAATAAATCATGGCTGATCATTAGAATACTCATTCCCTTGTCATGCTGCAACTTCGTTAGGGTATCAAATAAATCTTCCACTGCTTTTTTATCCAAACCTGTGGTAGGCTCATCCAAAATTAAGAGTTCCGGTTCCTGTACAAGAGCTTTTGCTATCATCACTCGTTGACGTTGCCCTCCTGATAACTCCTTCATCAAATGCTTTTCATAAGCTTCCATTCCAACCATTTTCAAAGCTTTTCGAGCTTGTTCCCGATGCTTCTCTTTGACAAAATGAAAATATCCAATCTCCCGTCGTAAATTTAATAGTACAATTTCTAATACCGTAGCGGGAAAAGAATCCTGTGTTTTATCCTGAGCCTGACTTACATAGGAAATTTGTCGATAATTTCTTGTCACTTTTCCTTTCTGAAAAGAAAGTTGCCCCAACAATAATTTTAAAAAGGTGGTCTTTCCCGCCCCATTTGCTCCGATAATGGCGGCAAACTCTCCTTCTCCCATGCTAAAATTGATATTTCGTAACAAACTCTCCTGTTTTGGATAGGAAAAATATCCCTGTTCCACTTGAATTAGTGTTTTCACATTTCCCTCTTATTCCACGAATGCTTTCTTCAAAGCTTCTAAATTTTCTCTCATCACAGATAGATAGTCTTTTCCGGAAGCCATTTCCTCTTCTGTCAAGCCTTCAATGGGATTTAACATATCCGTTTTCGCTCCTGTTTCTCTCGCAATTGCCTCTGCTACCTTAGGACTTGCTAAACTTTCAAAGAAAATCACCTTTACCTGATGTTCTTTGACAAAATCAATGATTTCTTTCATTTTAGCGGGAGAAGGTTCTGAATCTGCAAAAACTCCTTCTATTCCCAATTGATGTAAATGATAATCTCGGCATAAATAAGCAAAGGCTTCATGAGCCACAACAATTTCTTTTCCTTCAAACGCTGCCAATGTTTCCTTGAATTCTTCGTCTAAGGCTTGAAATTCCTTGATTGCTTTTCGATAATTTTCTTCATAGACCTCTTTTTGTTCCGGATTGACTTCGACCAAAAGATTTTTAATATTTTCCATTTCTATTTGAGCTGCTCGCAAACTTAACCACACATGAGGATCCCATTCTCCATGATGATGGTGATGATGTTCTTCGTGGTGATGTTCGTGTTCATGCTCGTGATGCTTATGTTCATGAGCTTTTTCATGATGAGCTTCCCCTTCGTCATCATCATGCTCCTCTGCCTTTAACAAATCCACTCGTTGCGATGCTTCTACCACCAATAATTCTTTATTATTCAAACTTTCCAACACTTTTTCAACCCATGTTTCCATTCCCGCTCCATTATAAATAAAGGCTTTCGCTTCTTCCAATTGAGCAATATCTTGTACGCTGGGTTCCCAATCATGCGGTTCTGTTCCGGGGGGAACTAAATTTACAATTTCCAAGCTGTCTCCTGCAATTCTTTTCGTAAAATCATACATCGGATAGTTGCTGGTAACCACTTTTATTTTTTCCTGTTCCGCTTCTTCCTTTTTCTTTCCGCAGCCAATACATGCCATGCACAGGCATAATATTATAAAGCATATGCTCCATCTTCTTTTTTTCATAGTTGTCCTCCTTTATTCTAATAGTATAGAAACATCATAGCTTTTTTTTATATTTTCTTCAATACCGCTTACCCCCTACGAGTTATTCTATGTCGTTGCGGCTGTATTTCAATCCTTCGGATATTCACTTCCTTTCGCTGAGAAAACAGAAAAAGAACAGCCTCGACAACCTCTTCTGCCAATAGATAACTATCTTCTTCCTCTCCAACATCGAAAGAATTGTGCTTATAAAAATCCGTCTTTGTCATATCCGGCTCCACGACACTGACCCTCACTCCATATTTTCTCACTTCTTCCCAAAGGCTTTCTGCAAAATGAGAAAGTCCCGCTTTTGTAGCGGAATAAGCAGCTCCTATGGGACTTGCCTTGCCGGCAGTCACGGAAGAAAGAAAAAGGATATGCCCCTTTGTTTTTTTCAAACTTCTCAAGCTTGCCTGTACCAACATCATCGCAGAGCTGAGATTGACCTGTACCATTTCCTGAATTTTGGAAAAATGAATTTCTTCATGAGGGGCAAAATATCCCAGTCCTGCAACCAAGATGACAGCATCCCAATCTTTGCTTGCTACCACTCGTAACAATTTTTCTACTTCCGCCATCTTTCTCAAATCACAAGAATATGCCTGATACTTGGGATGTTCTAAGGGATATTTTTGAAAATCCCGTCCTATCCCCAGCACCTCATTGCCCTCCTGCAACAGTCTTTCCACTAGGATTCTTCCAATCCCGGAAGTTGCTCCCGTCACTAAAACCTTCATAGTCCTCCTCCCATAAATAGTTTTTCTTCTGCCACGTATTGCTTTATTTCCCTTTGGACAAGATCAAATATCTTGCTTTGAATCTCTCTTGGATAACTGTAAACTCCCTGCTCACAAACAAAGGGATAAGAAAGTAACAAGGAATTCCGATTCTGCTTTCTCATTTTTTTCAGGTATTCTTTGGAGATTCGAAAGGTTCCCACACTCACATCTAAAATCTTCTCCCTGTCCAAGCTCGAAAAACAATATTGGAAAAAAAGAGAGTAGTTTTTCTCAAAATCTTTCTGCCACAAAACAGGATCGAAACAAAGTCGAATAGAAAATCCTTGTTTCTGCCATTTTCGAATTGCCTCTAAGCGATTTTGCAAAGAGGGCGTTTTTTTCTCAAACATTTGACTGACAGCTTCGGGAGATAGAGTCCATGCTAAAATAAAATTCGGATTATAGGGCTTCTTGGAAAAATCTAATACTTTTGCACTCTTGGTTCTCAGTTCAATTTTCAAACCGGGATGTTTTTGACTGAAATCATACCATGCTTCCACAAAGGAGTGAATTCCCTCCAATGCTAATAAATCCGTATCATATGAAATACAAAGATATAAGTCTTTTGTTTCTTCCAATCTCCGTTCCACTTCTTCGAAAAAATCCTCTAAATTCACAAAAATAACAATATTTGCAGAGGAATATACCCCTTGTAAATAACAATAATCGCAGTCATAGATACAGTTCAATAAAAAACTTGTATAATAAAAGTGATGATTTTCAAAGCTTTCACACACCTTAGCTCCCCTGTATAAAAAGTGATCTCGCTTCCTTGCTAAAATCAATTTTTGACTTTGTTTTTGATAGGCAAATTCCTGCCCGCTCGGATGAAAAACATCCTGATAGCTCTCTATCTCTATGATGACAGCTTTTGGAAATTTCTCCATTATTTTTTGGCTTCTCTCATGTTTCATCACTTCTTTCTCCACATAAATATGAGAGAAATTAGAATTCCATGATTTCATTTCGTAAGTTCTCAAAATACTTCTTCCCCTCCGACTTTGTTTTAACTTCAAGCAGCAGATATTTTTCTATCAAGGCTCTTACATTTTTCTGAGACAACTCTGCATAGTGAAGCAATTCTCTCCCTTGAATACACATGGTTTCCGAGCAAAAAAGATGTTTCCATAGAACCTCTTGCAGCTGCTTCTCTTCTTCTTTTTTTCTTTGCTCACCACTTTCTTTTGTTTGCAAGTGCCGTTCAAAAAAGAGTGCTAAACTTTCACAGTGTTTTTTCAACAATGCTTCCGGCTGCACTATCTCTCCCTCCAAAAAATCGGATACACACTTCCATAAAAAAATTTGTCGCTTTTTCACAAAAAAAGTCATCGTTTCAAAAAAAGCGGCTCCTTCCATATCGACTAAATCTTCCCGTACTTCCTCCTCTTTTCCCACAATCTTGGAAAAGCTCTCCAAACTCGCTTCTTTAAAATTCTGTCGATACAATAATTCCGGATAAAAATCTCTTCCGCTCTCCTTTGCATGAATTTTATGAATGAGATAGAGTTCTCCCTTGGCAAATGATTTCTTTCCGCTTCCTGCTACTCCGATGTTACAAAAAATATCTTCTCCTCCCGGAAATCGTGAGGAAAGAAAATGCGTACTGTGAATTGCCATATTCATCGCTCCCACTCCTGTGATAACACAACAGACATTTTCCGCTTCAAATACCTGATATTTTGTATATTGATTTTGTTTTTTACACTTCCATTTTTCTAAAAAAGGTTTTGCTTCCGCATAGAGAGCAAAAAATAAATAAACCATTGTCTTTCCTCCACTTTTTATTCTTTTCATTATAACACACTTCCCCGCTATCAAGAAAATATTTTTTCTCTGAAAAATTTATGATATAATAAAATTGTAGTGAATATTTTATTTGAAAGGGGTATGACTATGTTACAAACAAAAAAAGTAGGAATTGTAGGAATTGGACATGTAGGAAGTCACTGTGCCTTAGCAATGTTATTACAAGGAGTTTGTGATGAAATGGTACTGATGGATATTCTTCCGGAAAAAGCAAAGGCACATGCCATCGATTGTATGGATACGGTAAGTTTTCTTCCTCACAGAACCATCATCAAAGACGGCGGAATCCAAGAATTGTCTGAAATGGATGTCATTGTAGTAAGTGTGGGAAGCTTAACCAAAAACAAACAAAGATTGGAAGAGTTAAAAGGGTCTATGGAAGCTGTGAAAAGCTTCGTTCCTGATGTGGTAAAAGCAGGTTTCGACGGAATCTTTGTGGTCATTACAAATCCGGTTGACATTGTCACGTATTTTGTAAGACAACTATCCGGTTTTCCAAAAAACAGAGTTATCGGTACCGGTACCGGACTTGACAGCGCCAGATTGCGAAGAATTATCAGTGAAGTAACAAATATCGACAGCAGTGTAATTCAAGCTTTTATGTTGGGAGAACATGGGGATACTCAAGTCGCAAATTATTCAAGTGCTACCATTCATGGACTTCCTTTCTTGGAATATGTAAAAACTCATCCGGAACAATTTAAAAATGTGGATTTATTAGAATTGGAAAAACAAGCGGTTCGAACTGCTTGGGATATTATTGCCGGAAAAAATTGTACGGAATTTGGAATCGGTTGTACCTGTGCAAATCTTGTCAAGGCGATTTTCCACAATGAAAGAAGAGTTCTTCCATGTAGTGCCTATTTAGACGGAGAATACGGACATTCCGGTTTTTATATCGGAGTTCCTGCCATTATTGGAAATAACGGAGTGGAAGAAATTTTGGAACTTCCTTTGGATGAACGAGAACACAAAAGATTTGAAGAAGCTTGTGAAGTGATGAAAAAATATATTGAAATCGGAAATTCTTACGGAATTTGTTAATTTTATTTCTAGAAGAATGAAAAAGCTTTATATCGCCGGAAGGGTGCACTCTATCAAGAACATACTTCCTCTCCGGCAAAAAATGAATATCACAGAAAATAACAGAGTAGGATAATTTATAACGGTCAGAAAGACTGAGAAATATATGATGAAAATATATAGGGGCTATCTCAAAATATATCATTACTGAGATAGCTCCCTATTTCTATTCAGGAATGATAAAAGCTAAAAATTCCAAATCTTCCACACCCTGATTGATTAAACTGTGACTGGCTCCGTCCGCCGTGTAAATCATATCTCCAACTCCCACTTTCTTCTCGATTCCGTCATCGATTAACAAGCCCTCTCCTTTCAAAATGAAATAGATTTCAAAATTGCTTGTATGAGAATGTTCCCCCAAAGAAGAACCCGGTTCCAAACGAAGTCTTCTTAAAAAATTTAACTTCCCCTTACATTCTTTTTCGCTCAAATAATCTACTATATATAGACTTCCTAGTCCTCCAAAGGCATTTTCCCGACTGATTTCTATTAAATCTTCTGCATTTTTTACCATAACCTTCTCCTTCTTAAAAACATATTTTCTTTCTTACGGAAACTCTCACGACTTAATTCGGGAGTGTTCCAGCATCATTCATAAACAGCAAAAATTTTCTTTGATTTTTAAATGGAATCAGGACTGTCATCCCTCCGTTTTTACTTCCAAGCTTCCTGCTCTGCCAGGATTTTCTCTATCTTTTTTGTTTTTTGATAGAAAATTCCCTCCACTTCTCTTACCCAAAGAACTCCCATCAAAGAATTTGTGAGAAAGCAGGCATCAAAGTCCAGCAAATCCTCCGGAAGAATCCTCTTTTCCTCTACCGGATAATACTCCATTATTTTCCCGCGCATAATGCCGGGCAATAATCCACAGGAAACAGGAGGAGTATAGAGTTGATCTCCTTTTAGAAAAAAGAGGTTGGAAACCGCTCCCTCCGCCAATTCCCCTCGCTCATTCCAAAACACGACTTCATCATACTGCCTTTGTTTCGCCTTTTTCTTTTCCAAGAGATTTTCATAATACTGTGTTGTCTTATGATAGACCATAGCGGAACTCGAATTTCTCAAAACTTTCGAAAAACAAAGTCTGACACCTCTGTCTTTCTCTTGATGCAAATAGGGATTTTCCCGTTTCAAATACAAGATATTCCGAGCGGAAACAACGATTTTTAAAGCGAAGTTTTTTTCTTTCTGTGTTGCAAGATAAGCTTGAATCTCTTTCACAGAGATCTTTTGAGAAATATCAAAAAAATCTAAACTTTTCTGTAAACGTCTCAGATGTTCTTCACAAAAAATAGCTCTTCCGTCTTCCACCTTGATGGTTTCAAAAACTCCCGCCCCAAACAAAAATCCGTCATCTACTATAATTTTCATGCTTCACTGCCCTCTATCCGAATTTCTTCTTCCATATTTCCGGTAAAATATAATTGAAATGCTTTCAAAACACCCTTTGCTTTCAATAAAATTTCTTCAAATTCTTCTTCCGGATTGGAAAGAGCAATAATGGCTCCCCCAACTCCTAAACTTACTTTTTCCTCTTCTATGACGGCGGTACGGATGACAATATTAAAATCTGCCGTTCCGTTGTGAGAAAGAAAACCTATGCTTCCCGAATAAATTCCTCGGGGAACAGTCTCCAGAGAATCAATAATCTCCAAAGTCCTTTTCTTGGGGGCCCCCGTCATAGAGCCTCCCGGAAAGCAGGCCTTGATGACGTCTATCGCATCATACTTTCCGGATATCTTTCCCGTCACAGTACTGACCAATTGATGCAAGGTACTATAGCTCTCCACAGTCATCAATTTAGGAACTTTTACAGAAGCAATATCACAAACTTTCCCCAAATCATTTCTCAATAAATCGACTATCATTAAGTTTTCCGACTGATTCTTCTCTTCTTCCGCCAAACTTCTTTTATATTTTTCATCTTCTTCCACAGTTCTTCCTCGACGAATGGTTCCTTTAATCGGTTTTGTCTCTACCCTCCCCTCCCGATCTACGGTCAAAAATTTTTCCATGGAAGAAGAGGCAAGACTTAGCTTCTCACAAGGGAAAAAAGCGGAATAAGGAGCGGGACTTACTTTTCGCAACAAAAGATAGTAATCCACCGGACAAACCTTTGCAAAAAGTTCCAAGCGATTGGTCAAACAAATTTCATAACTTTCTCCTTGAGCAATCAAGTCCTGACTTTTGCGAATGCTTTCAAGATATTCTTTTCGTTTGCTGACAAAAGCCGCCCTCGGATAGTTGGAAAAATGCTCTCCCTCCTGATATTTTTCTCCTCTCTGTAGGAGGTTTTTTACCTCTTCAATCCAAGTTCTGTCCTCTCCCTCGGATAGTAAATAGAGTTTCTTTTCCCAATGATCCAAAACCACAGCCCTATCCACATAGCAAAAAAAAGCATCCGGATATTCATAGGAATGTCGATTCTCTGCGACACATTCCTGTTTCAACTCATAAGCAAAATAGCCGATATATCCCAATTGGAAATCAAAGGGCAGTTCCTCTTTCACTCTCCAATTTTTCTTTCTTGTCTGGAAATAGTCGAAAATACTTTCTGAAAAATATTCTGTTCTTCCTTGCTCCCATTTCTTTTCCAAAATTTTACTGTCTACCTTATAGTGTAAAGTATAGCCTCTTTCAGGACTCGACATTCCAAAAATGGAAAAGCGGGATAAGCCCTTTTCTACCTTACTGCTATCTAACCACAGTAATCTTGGAAATCTTGGATAGAGACGCCGAAAAATCTCCTCCCCCTCTTCCCAAGCATCCATGCTCTCATAGAGAAAGGTCTCCTGTTTCTGATAATATTCATGACTCAGGCGGAAAAAATTCTCGAGCATTTTTCTTCCCTCTTGAGTACAAATCGATTCGGGATGAAATTGTACTCCCCAAATCGGCTTTGTCTTATGGGAAAGTGCCATAATCAGTCCCTCTTCCGTTCTGGCCTCTACCTGTAAACATTCCGGAACCTCTCCTTTGCATAGCAAAGAATGATAGCGTACCACTTCGATGCCCTGTGCCAAGTTTTGAAAAATTCCTCTTCCTTCATGGTGGATTTTACTTAATCTTCCATGCATAGGAATCGGAGCCTTGCCGACTTCTCCCCCAAAAACATGGTAGATTCCCTGATGTCCCAAACAAACCCCCAAAATCGGTTTTTCACAATGGAGAATCACTTCTTCACAGACTCCGAAGTCCTCTTTTTTATCAGGCCTTCCGGGTCCCGGAGAAATGATAACCGCATCAAAGGCAAGTTTTTGTACTTCCTCCCAAGAATATTCGTCATTTTTAATGACGAGAACTTCTTTTTCCGTGATGTCCGCAATCATTTGATATAAATTATAGGTATAAGAATCATAGTTATCAATCAATAAAGTTCTCATTTTCTTCTCCCTTGCTTTCGTATTTTCTATTTTCAGTATACGAAAGAAAAAAGAAGAAAGCAAGAAAAAACTGCACCCCTATCTTATGTCTAAGATTTCGGGTGCAGTCCTTTTATGTTACTGATTTTCTTTTTCCTTCTTTTCTTTCCGTTTTTATTTCTTCATCGTCTGCATTTCAAAGTTGCTGCTACTTCCCTTGGAAGTATGTACCAACTTTCCTTTGGAAAAAATTTGTTCTTCTTCCGTTTTTGTTTTTTGGAACATGCTGTAATTCTTATTTACTTCCTTTTTTCCTACTTCCACTGTCTTTTCTTCCTCTAATTCTCGTTTTCCATCTTGAAGCTTCCAAGTTTCGACTACTTTAAACGTAGGAATTTTTAAACTTGCCGCTGACTTTGTCAACACCTCTGTTGCAAACTGATGAAGAGCCTTTCCTTCTATGTTTCCATCCAAGGATAATTTTTTATTTACCCTTTCCTCTTGCTTCGGTTTTTCTTCACTTTTAATCGAAATTTCTCCTTTAAACATTTCAGGAGTCGTAAACTTCCCCTCTACTTCCAAATCATTTTCCTTATTTTTTCTGGTTTCAAAGGAAAACCTTGCCAATTTTCCCTGTTGAAATACAAAACTGGAGTCATACGAATTCTCTCTCATCTCATATTCTCCTTGTAGGGGAACTCCTTTCTCACTTATGAATACTCCGTCTTTCATCTGTACTTCTGCAGGTTTTAAAGAAGTTGCAGCAAAAGCAAGCAGAGATGTGATAAAAAAAATTCCCAAACTTGTCGTAAATTTTTTCATGTTTCCGTCCTCCTCTTTCCAATTATATTCATATCCTAACACGTTTTAAAAAACTGTGCAATGAAAAATTCAAAAAAAATTTGACAAAGCTTTTTCCTTATGCTATACTCCAACATAATAAAGAAACAAAGGAGGAAAAGCATATGTTATTGACAGTACTAAGGAAAAGGAACTCGCAAAGATTTCAATCAAATAGGCGTTCTTTTTCTGTGCAAAAATAATCTATGCGTTTTCTGTAAATACATTAGAGAGCCGTAGTTCTTTTGGACTACGGTTTTTTGTTACTCGTATGCAAAACCATTGACTTTTTGTCAGTGGTTTTTTTATATCAAAATTTAGGAGGAATTTTTATGAAATGGAAAAAAAGAATTTTCGTTGTTATCTGTTGTCTACTGTGTTTTGCCTGTGGAAAAGGAAAGGAAGAAGCCACACTCGTCGTCGGAACCAATCCGGAATTTGCTCCCTTTGAATATATGGAGGGGGAAGAAATCAAAGGTTTCGATATTGAGTTGATGAAACAAATTGGAGAAAAAATAGGAAAAAAAGTGGAAATCAAAAGTATGAATTTTGACGGATTGTTGCCCGCCTTGCAAAGTAAAAAAATTGATGTTGTCATTGCGGGGATGACAGCGACGGAAGAGAGAAAAAAGCATGTCAATTTCACGAAAAACTACTATATCTCGCAACAAAATATCATGGTCAAAGAAAACAAAGAACATGATTTGGAAGCATTGAAAGGACAAAAAATCGGAGTGGTTCTGGGATATACGGGAGATGTTTTTATCAGCTCCAAACACGAATATGCTGTGGAACGTTTCAACTCGGCTTCCGCCGCTATCTTGGCTCTACAGGCCGATAAAGTGTCTGCTGTCATTTTAGATGAAGAGCCTGCCAAACAATATGTAAAACAAAATCCCGGTTTGTCCACTTTTGCAATCTTCGACGGAAAGGAAGAATACGCCATTGCCTTGCACAAGGACAACGTTTCTCTGTTAAAGGACATTGACAAAGCCTTGGAAAGTTTAAAACAAGACGGAAGTTATGACAAACTATATCAACAATATTTTACAAAATAAAAGGAGAGTATCTATGAAAAAAGAAAAAATTGTGTTGGCATATTCGGGGGGACTTGACACCTCTGTCATCGTCCCTTGGTTACAAGAACATTATCAAGCGGAGGTAATCTGTGTCGCTGTCGATGTAGGACAACAGGAAAATTTTCAACAAGTGGAGGAAAGAGCCTATAAAATCGGAGCTTCTAAATTTTATCATGTGGACAAAAAGAAAGAATTTGTAGAAGAATATCTGTTTCCTACCTTACAGGCAGGAGCAAAATATGAAAATAAATATCTCTTGGGAACTTCTACCGCAAGACCTGTCATTGCAAAAGCTCTGGTGGAAATTGCGAAACAGGAAAAAGCGGACTATATTGCACATGGTGCCACAGGGAAAGGAAATGATCAAGTACGTTTTGAATTGGGAATCAAAGCTCTTGCTCCCGAAATGAAAATCATTGCTCCTTGGAGAATTTGGAATCTGCAATCTCGTAGTGACGAAATTGCTTATTTGGAAAAGCATGGGATTGATTTACCCTTCCCCTCTAAAAAACATTCTTACAGCCAAGATGAAAATCTGTTTCATATCAGCCATGAGGGAAACGAATTGGAACAACCGGAAAAAGAACCAAATTATTCCAATTTTCTAAAATTCATTTCCCCTTTGGAACACACTCCCGAGGAGCCGGAATATCTTCGTATCGGATTTCAACAGGGAATTCCTGTCAGTCTGAACGGAGAGAAAATGGACGGAATTTCTTTGCTTCAGAAATTGAATACCATTTGTGGAAAACATGGAATCGGTTGTATTGATATGGTGGAAAATAGACTGGTTGGAATGAAATCTCGTGGTGTGTATGAAACTCCCGGAGGTACCGCGCTCTATTTTGCTCATGAAGAGTTGGAACGACTTTGTTTGGATCGAGAAACTTTCCATAAAAAAATAGAGCTTTCTTTTCTCTTTGCCAAATTGGTTTACAACGGTCAATGGTTTACCCGACTTCGAAAAGCACTCTCCGCCTTTGTAGAAGTCACCCAGGAATATGTGACGGGAGAAGTTACTTTAAAATTGTATAAAGGAAATATTCTTTTGGCGGGAAGTTCCTCCCCTTATTCTTTGTATTCCGAAGCTTTCTCCACCTTTGAAAAAGACGAGGTCTATCATCAAAAGGATGCGGAAGGATTTATTAACCTTTTCGGACTTGGAATTAAAATTGAAAGTCTTTTACGAAATAACAAGAAATAGGAGGCTCTTATGCAGCATTTTTCAAAACGTTTTCACCAAAAAGCCAATGCACAATTACTACAATTTCATTCTTCCATTTCCTTTGATAAACGTCTGGCAAAAGAGGATATTTTAGGAAGCATTGCCCATGTCAAAGCCCTTTCTCATGCAAAAATCCTTTCCATAGAAGAGGCGAATACAATTCAAAAAAATTTGGAGGAGATTCTTGAGGAGATCGAAAATCAAAAGTTTCCGTTTTCAGAGGAGTTTGAAGATATTCATATGAACATTGAGCATGAATTGATTCGAAGAATAGGAGATGTCGGAAAGAAACTTCATACGGGAAGAAGTCGAAATGATCAAGTTGCCCTAGACATGAAACTTTTTGTGCGAAGTGAATTGCGAAGTGTCATAGAGCTTTTGCAAAATTTGGTAAAATCTCTTCTTTCGTTGGCAGAGCAACACTTGGAAAGTTACATGCCCGCTTTCACACATTTACAAAAAGCCCAAGCAAGCACTTTTGCTCATTATCTTATGGCCTATGTCGAAATGTTTTTTCGGGACATTCAAAAGATGAAAAATACTCTGGAGCTTTTAAATTACTGTCCTCTGGGGGCTGCCGCTTTGACGGGAACCACCTATCCGATTGATAGAAATTTGACAAGTTCTTTTCTTCATTTTAAAGCTCCCACGAATAATAGTTTAGATTCTGTCAGTGATCGGGATTATCTTTTGGACAGTATGCATAATTTTTCTCTCACTATGATGCATCTCTCTCGTTTTTGCGAGGAATTGATTCTCTTTTCTTCTCAAGACTACGGCTATATAGAAATCAGTGACGACTTTTCAACCGGAAGCAGCATTATGCCTCAGAAAAAAAATCCAGATGCGGCAGAACTCATTCGAGGAAAAACGGGAAGAGTTTTCGGACATCTTTTCGCTCTGTTTACAACCATGAAATCTCTTCCTCTAGCCTATAATAAAGACTTGCAGGAAGATAAAGAAGCTTTTTTTGATTCTTTGGATACCACAAAGGCTTGCCTCTCTATTTTCACGGAAATGCTTCTTAAGATACAAGTTCATCCAAAGAGAATGAAAGAAGCCTGTTATCAAGGCTATATAGAGGCAACCGATATTGCGGACTATCTGACCACAAAAGGGCTCCCTTTCCGAGATGCCTATGCTATGGTAGGAGCTATGGTAAAAGCTGCCAATGAGGAAGGCTCTATTTTTCAAAATTGGACTCTGGCAAAATTCCGGGAATACTCCTCTCTTTTTCAGGAGGATATTTTTCAAATGATTTCTTTAGAAACTATGATTTCTCGTAGAGTAACTTTCGGTTCTCCCAAGAAAGAAAATGTCCTGCTTCATATTCAAAAAATAAAAAGGGAACTGTAGCAGTTCCCTTTTCGACATGAAATTTTATAAAATTATTTGTAAATGGCTTCTTATAAAGCGGCTATCTTCTTTCCAACTTCTCGCAATTGTTCTAAAGTAGCCTCTTCCGGATCTTCTAAACAAGTCACCGGTTCTTCTATCATTTCTCCTCCGAATTCTAGGATTTGGTCTTTCCAAGTATTGGCATACTCTCCTCCACCCCATCCGTAAGAACCGAACAGAAAAACTTTTTTCCCGGAAAACTTGTCTTTATTCTCTTCCATAAACGGGACAAAATGAGCTTCATCAATGGATTCCGCTCCGTCCGCAGAACTTCCTAAAACCAGAACATCGCTTGCAAAAACATCTTCTACCTTAGCATCTTCTATGGAAGATACCTTGACTGCTCCCCCTGCTGCTAAAATTCCTTCCTCGATAGCTTTTGCCATAGCTTCCGTTCTTCCTGTAGTACTTCTATACACTAATGCGATTTTCATATATTTCCTCCTTCAATCTCTTCTACTATTGTTCTCTTTCAGTATATTATAATTTACTAATTTTGTCAACTATTTTTTTTATTTTTTGTCGGATAGGATAGTAGACATACTGCCAAAAGAATTAAAACAATTCCAACTATGTCCAAAAATTCAAATGAAGTTCCCAGCAATAGAATAGAAAGAACCGTTGCCGAAATAGGTTCTACACAAGCAATGAGTGCCGCCTTCGTCGGTCCTATCATTTTAATTCCCTCCATGTATAAAGTAAAAGCAACTATCGTTCCTAAGAATACAACGGCAAAGAAACCTCCGAATAAATTCCAAGTGTAATGTACCGGAATTCTATCAGGACGCGTCCAGAGAAATAAAAGACTTCCCCCGATAATCATAGACCATGCCAAAGGCAAAAAAGAGCCGTATTTTTTTAATAAATTCACCGGTTGAATCGTATTTATCATCATGGCAAAGGCGGAAATCAACCCCCAAAGCAATGCTTTCGGAGAAATCACGAAGGTCTCAAACTGAAAATGAGTACATAGAACAAAAACTCCAATACAAGAAGAAACTAAAGAAATCACTTCTATTCTTTCCGGTTTTTTTCGTTCTCGGTAGCACATATATACCATAATAAATGGAGGTGCGGAATATTGAAGTATCGTTGCAATCGCCGCATTGGAATATTGTACTGTCGTAAAATAAGTATACTGACAGGCCATCATTCCAAAAACAGCATATATCAGCAAATCTTTGCAATCCTCTTTCAGAATTCGAAACACGGCCTTTCCCTGCTTATGATATAAATAGAGCAACATGACACTTCCGGCTGTCAACAATCTCCAAGGAACTAACCAGTCACTGGTAACCCCTGCAGATTCAAAGAGATACTTCCCTGCCACCCCGGAAAATCCCCAAAATACACCACAAATAAAGGTGACTAAAATTCCCATTCCTGCTCTCATATTTCTCCTTTAATGATTTTTTATACACATTTTTTCAAAATATTCCTTTCTCTCGTGACTAATTAGAAAAGCCTCCCGCCTTTTTCCCTTAAATCACTAAGTTGATAAAGGATAAAACTCCTACAAAAACCAAAGGAAGGTTCAAAGCTTTGAATTCTCCTGTTAAAACATGAATGACAATATAAGCAATAAATCCCAAACTTAAACCGATACTGATACTGTAAGTCAAAGGCATCATAATAATGATGATAAAAGCCGGCACTAAAGTTTTCAAATCGTTGAAATCTAAAAATCTTACATTTTTAAACATATACACCCCGACAATAATAAGAGCCGATGCGGTTGCATATCCCGGTACCACTCCAACCAAAGGAGCAAATATTAGAGATAATACAAATAAAATCGCAGTCACGACCGATGCCAATCCCGTTCTCGCTCCTGCTGCAATTCCTGCGGAAGATTCTACAAAAGTAGTTACGGTAGAAGTTCCCATAACCGCTCCAAAAATAGTCGATGCCACGTCAGTATAAAGCATTTTTCCAAATCCTTTTATCTTTCCGTCTTTTTCCACCAAACCAATTTCTTTGGAACAGGAAATCAAAGTTCCTAAAGAATCAAATAAATCTACAAACATAAAAGAAAAAATAGGTCCCATCAAAGAAAGTTGAAATGCACTCTTAATATCCAATTTCATAAAAATAGGTGCCATACTTGGAGGTAATGATACAAAACTGCTCGGCATTTCTACCTTATGAAAAATAAAGGCTAAAACGGTAGAGCTTAAAATCCCAATCAAAATTCCGCCTTTTACTCTTTTAATTTCCAAGATAACCGCAATGAACAAACCTGCAATTCCAATTAACACTTCCGGTCCTAAAACTCCAAGTCCCACTAAAGTTGCTTCATTTTTCACGACTAAGCCCATATTTTTCAAACCGATTAAGGTAATAAATAATCCAATCCCTGCTCCTACCGCAATTTTGATAGATAGCGGGATACAGTCTGCAATTCTTTCTCGAATTCCCCCTAAAGACAGAATAAAAAAGAAGCATCCTGATAAAAATACTATTCCTAAAGCGGTTTCCCAAGTGACCCCTTTGTCCATGACCAGAGTAAATGTAAAGAAAGCATTTAATCCCATTCCCGGAGCCAGTCCGAATGGAGCATTTGCCCAAACTCCCGAGATAAAGGTTCCCAATGCGGTTGCTAAACAAGTGACTGTAATAAGAGCTCCTTTATCCATTCCTGTTAAACTTAAAATAGACGGATTGACGAAGATAATATATGCCATTGCCAAGAAAGTGGTTATCCCTCCGATAACTTCATTTCTCACAGTGCTTCCTCTTTCGCTCAGCTTAAAATACTTGTCTAAGAATCCTTGATTTTCCATGTTTCCTCCCTTATTTATTTATTAAAATACCATAAAAATTCAGCAGGAATCCCTGTATCCCATTCTTGTTCCCAAGCTGAAATTTTTAACAAATGTGAGTGTAAGTACATTCTTCCCGCTTTCTTTTTTCCATACTTTCCATCTCCTAAAATAGGAAAGCCCATTCCGGCGAGTTGTACCCTTAACTGATGAGTTCGTCCTGTTTCCAAATTTGCTTCCAGAAGAGAGTATTCTTTTTTTCGCTTCAAAACCTGAAAACTTGCCGAACATTCCCGGTAGTCTTCTTTAGCACATTGACTTTCCAATACCCGAGACTCCCCTTTTTTCAAATAACTTCTTAAAGAAAAGTGATTTTTAGGCGGATTGCCTTCCACTATTATATAATATTTTTTGACAATTGTCCTCTTTTTTATAGCTTCCGCCAATTCACGAACAATTTTTAAACATTTTCCTCCCAGAACAAGTCCGGAGGTCTCCTTGTCCAAGCGGTTTACAAAATGAAAATCCTCATTCTGAAAATAAGCCTGAAACTGTTCGGCCAAACCATAGTCATGAGAACTCCCTTTGTGCATTAACTCTCCCGCTTTTTTATAATAAACTAATATATCCTGATCTTGATAAAAAATACCTTCTTCCAATTCAGCTCTCTCCTCAGAAGATAAGGTTAAAAATTCTCTTTTCTTTTGCTCTTCAATCTCTAAATAAAGCTGAATCCAATCTTCCGATACAAAACGATAATTCTCTTTTACTCTCTTTGCATTCACTTTTATCTTACCGGTTCTTAAGGCTTTGAAAATATCTCCTAATGACAAATCCGGAAACTCTTTTCTAAGATACCTGTCCACTCGCACTCCGATATATTTTTCTTCTACTTGATATTCTTTCATGCTACCCCCGATAAAATTTTACACTTTGCACAATGCCCAACATCATATAGGCAAATACCAAAGAACTTCCTCCGTAGCTCATCAGGAGAAGAGGTAAGCCCGTTACCGGCATAATTCCCATAATCATTCCTAAATTGATGAAAATATGAAAAAAGAAAATAGAAGCAATTCCATAGCAAATCAATTTTCCAAATCGTTCTTCGGTATCCTCCGCAATCTTTAAAATTTGAATGAGTAAAAGCAGATAGAGCAGTAACAAAGCAACTCCCCCTAAAAATCCTCTTTCCTCCAAATAGACCGCTCCGATAAAATCGGTATGGGATTCCGGCAGAAACCGTAATTTACTCTGGGAGTTCTCCAAAAATCCTTTACCTCGAACTCCTCCCGAACCAATGGCGATCATCGATTGCATGACATTCCAACCGGAGCCCAGCATATCCTCTCCGGGATGCAAAAAAGTCAAGACTCTCTGCCTTTGATAGTCATGTAATAAGAAGAAATAAGCTCCCGGAATCGCTGAAATCGCAGCAAGAAGCAAAATAAAAATGGTTCTCCAATCCAAGCCGTTGATAAACACCAAACTGGCATAGATCACAAGCAACACCAAAGAGGTTCCTAAATCCGGCTGTAAAGCGATGAGTATAAAAATCGGCAGCATATGAAGAAAAGAGAGCATCATGGATCTAAAGCCCTCAAATCTTTCATTCGAATGTTTTGCCATGTAGCTGGAAAGAGTCAATACTAAAAATATTTTTGCAAATTCAGACGGTTGAATCGAAATAGGTCCTAAATCTATCCATCTCTGTGCTCCTAAACGCCTCGTCCCTATGACAAAAACGGAAAGAAGCATGAGTACATTGAATAAATAGACATATCGATCATACTTCATATATTTATGATAGTCCAACAGTGAAAAGGCTACAAATACGATAGCACTAACGAAAAACCATAGCAGCTCTTTCTGAAAAAAACCGGGTCCTTTTGGAATCGTAGAGCTATAAATACTCATTAAGCTCAAGGCAAAAATAGCCAGTATATTGGCAATCAACCATAAATTCATCTTCTTCAATCGCTTGATCAGAAAATATCTTTTTCGATTTTTTCCCATAACAACCTCTTACTTTCCTGTATGTCCAAATCCCCCTTCTCCACGAACAGTCTCATCCAAAGAGGATACAATTTCAAACTCCATTTGTTCCACTTTATTCAATACCAATTGTCCGATTCTTTCCTGAGCTTCTATTACATAGGGCTCTTTACTCATATTGGCAATAATAATTTTCAGTTCTCCCCGATAATCCGAATCAATCGTTCCGGGAGTATTTAACAAGGTAATTCCATGTTTCAACGCCAAACCGCTTCTTGGACGAACCTGTACTTCATAGCCCTCCGGAATTGCCATTCGAATCCCGGTCGGAATCAAAGCTCGTTCTAAACTCCCCAAAGTAATACTTTCCGGAATATTGGCTCTGACATCTAAACCGGCTGCTCCCGCACTCTCATACTTCGGCAGTTGCACTCCCTCTTCTAAAACTACTTTCACTTGTATTTTGCTCATAATGTAAACTCCCCTTCTTTTATATTCCCCAATATAGTACAGGAATAATATTTTTCATCAAATAAATATCTTGCAACTTCTTGAATATCTTCCAAAGAAACGGCATTGATATTTTGAATCACTTCTTCTTTTGTTTCCACTCTTCCGTTATTCATATAAGAAGCTGCAATACTGGACATTCTTCCCTTGCTGCTTTCCAAATGAAACATCAGAGCACTGGTAAATTGATTTTTACAACGTCGTAATTCCTGTTCCGTAATTCCATGCTCCAAAATTTCCTGATATTCTTCTCGGATCATGGCAATGACATCCTGATAAGCTTCTCTCGTAGTTCCGGCATAGGTGGTAAACAGTCCGCAATCCTCGTAAACGGATTGATAGCTGTATACGGAATACGCCAATCCTCTTTCCTCTCGAATTTTTTGAAATAACCTGGCGCTCATTCCGCCTCCCAAAGCACTTGTTAAAATAGCAACGGCATATTTCTTAGGATGATGTATGTCAATCCCTCGAGTATTGAAACAGATATGAACCTGTTGGGTGTCTCTCGTGATAATCTGTGTTCCTGAATAAATTTCATAGCGATTGTCATAGTCTCTCTTCTCGGTCGAACTTGGAAAAGCGGACATTTTTTCTTCCAACTGTGTCATCAACAGCTCCTCATCAAAATTTCCGGAAATGACAATGGTTAAATTGGAAGCCACATATTGATCTCGCAAATATTTCATAAAATGCTCTCTTGTAATTTTCTTCAATCCTTCCGGCGTTCCGGAAATACTGTTGGATTGAATCCCTCGCAAAGCAAAACTGATATTTTCATCATGCACCGTATCTTCAGGGCTATCCTCATACATTTTTATTTCTTCAATAATAACATTTCTTTCTTTTTCAATATTTTCTTCTGTAAAGGTGGAATGTAACATCATATCGGAAAGAACATCAATGGCTATCTCCAATTTGCTGGACAACAATTGGACATAGTACACCGTAGTTTCCCGACTGGTATAGGCATTCATCATTCCGCCTTCATTGTCTATAATTTCAGACAACTCCTTCGCAGTTCTTGTTTCCGTTCCCTTGAACATCATATGTTCTATAAAATGAGAAATCCCGCTCTCTTCTTTCCTTTCATTTCTCGCTCCTGTTCGAACAAAAAAACCCAAAGAAAAACTTTGCAATTCAGGAACTTTCTCTGCCAATACCGTAATACCGTTTGATAATGTTTTTACCTGTACTCCTTCGTTCATAAGCACCTCTTTCTAATATTCCGCTCTTCTCATAAAATAAAGTCCCGCCGCCAAAAATAATAAATTGGGAATCCAACCTGAGAGAAAAGGATTTAAATAACCGTTCATTCCCAAGGCTTCAAAAGCTCCTTCCACCAAATAATAAGCATAGCCCAGTAAAATAGAAATGACAATATTCAAAATGGACATTCCCCTCACATAATGACTCCCTAAAGCAAGTCCCAGAAAGGAAACGACAAAACTGGCGAAAGGAAAGGAATAGCGTTTTCCCAATTCCGATAAAATTTCTCGAATTTCATTTCCTGTAGCACTGCCTTCTTTGATCGCCTTCTTTAATTCTGCAATTGTTTGCTGTTTCGGGACGATATTGGAAAGAGAAATAAATCGGTCGGGCTCATCCCTGTATTTTTCGTCTTGAATCCAAACCCGGCTCTCCGTTCTATCCGTTTCCGGATAATAAAGATTTACCTCTTTGAAAATCCATATTTTTTTCTCAAAATCGTACTTTCCTTGTTTGGCAGTGATAATTCTCTCAATCTTATCAAAGTCCTCCGACATATCTAAGATTTCAACATAATCCATTATTCCTTTTTCTCGATTTATTTTTTTCATATAGTAGACATAACGCCCCTCTTCATTTCGAAAAAAAGCATTTTCTTTTTCTTTAGGAAGCTCTCTTTCTTCCACATCTTCTTTTCCACGCAATTCTCGGTTACGTACGACGGAACCCGGATACACTCTGTCATTCAGATAAAAAACAACAAGGGAGATGAAAAAAGAAACTAAAATCGGTCCTCTCACCAAACGGGCAAAACGAATTCCTGACGTTTTTAAAGAAATAATCTCCAAATTACTCGCCATAATATTGATAGAAATCAATCCTCCCAGTAACACCGCCAAAGGAGCCACATTAATAATAATCCCGGGCAATAAATTTCCAATAAAAAGAGGAACCTTTCCCGCAGACAATTGCCCCTCATTCACATAACGAAGAACTTTGAAAATCTGACTCAATACAAAAATGGCTAAAAAGGAAAACAGACTATAGAAAAAATACTTTAAGAAGTTTTTCGTAATATAGATATCCAATTTCTTCATCCCTAAATCCCCTTTCTTTTTTTAACCAGATACAAACGATAGGTAAGAGCCGCCAATAATAAATTTGGAAGCCAAACTCCCAATAAAATTGGAATTTTTCCCACATTTGCCAAAACAATTCCTATATTTAACAAAGAAATATAGAAGAAAATTGTCAAAATTCCAACTAAAATTCCTGCCTTTTTTCCGCTTCTCTGATGTCCGATGGAAAGGAATACTCCTAACATAGACAACATAACGGAAGAAAAAGGCAAAGCCAGTTTCCGATGAATTTCCACCTTATAAATTAATTTTTCTTCCTTCGTCTTGCCTTTCATCTCTTGCAATAGTGTGGCAATACTCATCATCTCGGTTTCTTTTACTTTAATCTTTAAATCAGAGAAATAAGCCTGCAGCTCCACTCTCTTATCCTCAAAACTTCCTGTTAACTTCCGAACTCCCTTCTCGTCAAAACTGATGAAATTTGCCTTTTCTAAGACAATGGAAGAATCTCGCCAATATGCTTCATGCCCTACCAATACTACGGGAAAAGTAGATTTTTTATCATTTTCAAAGATTAAAATTCCCTTTGCATGCTTGTCTCTTCCGACCTTGTCAATATACAGACTATAATTTTCCAAATTGTTCATAAACGTTCTTTCTTTCAGTTGAAACACCGGATTCTCATAGGCAATTTTGGAAGACAGATACTGCAACTTAATATAGGATCTGGGAATAATACTTTCCTGTAAAAACAAAATAAAGAACATGGAGGCAAAGCCCAAATACAAAATCGGTTTTAAAATGGCACGAATATCCATGCCGATGGAATTCATCGCAATTGCCTCACTACTTCTTGTAAATTTTGAAAAAGTAATCATAATCCCTACAAAAAGCCCCAAAGGAAGAGTTTGGGTTAGGATAGGGGGAACATAGAAAGAAAGGATTCTTGCCACATCAAATACGGAAATTCCTTTCACAATAATGCTCTCCATCATGGTCACAATAATATCCAATAAAAATATAAAAGTAAAAATAGACACACTCAGTACAATGGGTCCTCTACTTTCTTTTAGAATATACGAATTAATTATTTTCATATGCATTCCTTTGATTTCTCAATGCCTTCTCTATAAAGTTAAAATTTCTCATACGATTTAATTTCTCTACAAAAATATCCGGAATAAATTTTTCCATTTCCGGTACGGCATCTGCAAAGATGACATTCGCCTTACTCCCTACGGAATAAACTCGAATACTTGGAAACAAGTCCATGGAAAAATTATAGATCAACAGAAAAATAAAAGCAATTACCGTCCCCTTTGCCAATCCAATCAGTGCTCCAATTCCCCGAGTGAGGATTCCTTTACTTTTATCTCGCAATACCCGATTGCTGATACAAAGCACAATTTTAATCAAAAGATATAGACTGATAAACACCACAATATAGGTCAGAGCATAGTTATTGTTGATATATTTAATTTTGAAAAAAGAAATAATGCTGGGGGTATAAGACTTTGTCAGCATAATATTTAAAAATAGACCAAACATGGAAATAAATTCTACATACATTCCATTCGTGGCTCCTGTCAAAATTGCCAATAGTAGAATCACACAAACAATAATATCTAAATACATATACTTCCTCCTTAGTCCTCCACGATCTGTACCCAAAGTGCTTTCAAATATAACGTTTCCGGAATATGTAAAATCCAGGGATGATCTTCCGGTTGATAGTTAACTCCCAAGACTCTCAATTTCTTACCATGTTTGGAGGCCGCCATTCGAGTGACTTCAATCAAATCCTGCAAAGAAATATGATAGGCACAGGTCATCACTCCTAAAATTCCATTTTCTTCCAAGAGAGGGATACTTTTTTCACACAAGTCGAGAAAAAAATCTCGTCCTCGATAAATTTCCGCCTTTCTTTTAATCAAAGAGGGAGGATCCAAAGTGATAATATTAAATCGTTCCTTTCGATTTCCTAAAGTTTCTAGTAAAAGAAACGCATCTCCCTCCATAGTAGAGAAAGGGGAATGAAAGCCATTCAATACATAGTTTTCTCGGCACAGTGCTAAAGCATGAGCATCCTTATCAATCGCGATAACCTCCTTCGCTCCATCTCGTAAGGCTGCCATGGAAAAGCCTCCACTGCTTGAAAAAACATCTAAGAAACGAGTCCTTTCATCAATGTATCTCTGAATAAATTTTCTGGAATCTCTCTGGTCCAGGAAAAATCCTGTCTTTTGCCCATTGACAATGTCAATATGATACTTCACTCCATTGTCTTCCATCACAATTCGTTCCGGAATCTCTCCGAAAAGAATTCCGGTCTTTTGCTCAACTCCCTCATGAGTTCGATTTTCTACATCACTTCTCTCATAAATTCCTTTCGGCTTTAAATATTTCTTGATGGCATTGAGAATCTCCTGACGAAAAGCTTCCAAACCGGAATTTCGAAATTGTACGGCAACATAGTGTTCAAACTTATCAATAATCAATCCGGGAATGCCATCTCCTTCTGAAAAGAAGACACGAACACAGTTGGTTTCTTGCAAAAGATTCTTTCTTCTCTCGCAGGCATTTCGAATCCTTCTTTGAAAAAAATTTTTGTCAATTTTCTCTTCTTTGGTGCTAAGTATTCTTACATAGGCGGAACTTCCCTCCGTAACATAGCCTCTTGCGATAAATTCCATTTCCTCGGTCACAATATCCACCAAATCTCCTGTTTTCATCGCTCCTATTTTCTCTCGGATTTCATCCTGAAAAACATTGGGATAAAAGTTTTGTATTTTTTTCTCTTTGCCCCGTTGCAACACAATCTTTGCCATAACTCTCCTACTTTCTATTTATAAATTCTCTGTACTCTTCTTCCTAAAGCTGTAAACATATCCCAAGTACAAGTTTCCGGAATGTTGTTTTTTTCAATGATTTCATTATTCCATACGATAACTTCTGTTCCTATTTTAATCTTGTCCTCCAAATTTTCCGGAATTTTGACCATCATCATATCCATGCAAATGGCACCGATAATCGGACATAACTCTCCTAAAATTTCCACCTTTCCTCCATTGGCTAGATATTTTTTCACACCGTCTGCATAACCGATTGGCAAGGTGACATACGTCTCTCCTTTCTTTAGACAATATAATCTTCCATAGGAAACGTAGGTATCTTCTTCCACTTTTTTCTTAAACAAAACCTTTGTTTTTAACGTCACTACATTTTTGAAATCGGGAATGGGAGTGGAACCCAAAATTCCATACATACAGATACCCGCTCTCACCATATTTCCAATTTTTTGTTCCCTGTGTTGCACCAAAGCCCCACTATTAAAAATATGACGATAGGGAATATCTTTCTGATTTGCATAAGGCAAAAAGCGCTCTATTTGTGTTTCGGTGTATTTCTGTGCCTCTTGAGAAAACCCGTCGGCATCTGAAAAATGAGAAAAAATTCCGCTAATTTGTAAAGAAAGTTGTTTGGCAAAAGCAAGGATATCCCTTCCCTCCTGATAGGAAAATCCCAATCTTGTCATTCCCGTATCTATTTTTATATGAATTTTTACCTTCGGAGCATGCTGAGAAATCCATTCCAATTCTTCCCGACTGCTGACATTGATATGAAAGCCCGCTTCTTCCGCCTCCAAAATTTCCTCGTGAAATAGGGAACCTAAAATTAAAATCTCTCCTGCAATTCCGGCACTTCTTACTTCCTTAGCTTCCTCCAAAGACGCCACTGCAAAAAAATGAATTCCCTCCTCCTCTAAGATTTTGGTCACAGGAAGAACTCCCAGTCCATAAGCGTTCGCCTTGATCACTCCACAAACCTCCAGTCCTTCAGCTCTTTTTTGAATTTCCCGAATATTATGCCTTAAATGTTCCGTATCTATTTCTACCCATGCTCTCATCGCAAAACTCTCCTCAATTTTTGAAAGAGCTGTCCTATGTCCTCTCTAAGACAGCTCCTTCCTCTCTATACCAAAATCTTTTCTTCCTCTTCGTTTTCTTCCTCTTCCTCTGCTGAAATTTTTTCCATTCCTCCTCCGTTTCCTTTTTTATGTAGGAAATATACCACCGGTGTTGCAATGAAAACGGAACTATAGGTTCCGGCTAAAATTCCAACCAGAAGCGTCACAATAAAAGTTCGTAAGCTATCTCCCCCCAGCAACAAAATTGCCACAATGGCGAACAAAGTTGTTACGGAAGTATTGATAGAACGAATCATAACCTGATTGACGGATTTCGTCAGGCATTCCTCTATGCTCATATTCGTCTTTCCTCTTCTTTTTAAATTCTCCCGAATTCTGTCAAATACTACAATGGTATCGTTAATAGAATATCCTAAAATCGTCAAAATAGCCGCAATGAACGGGGTATTGATTTCATAATACAACAAAGAAATACAACCGATGGCTAAAATCAAATCGTGAAGCAGGGCAATAATGGCTCCAATGGCGAAAATAAATTCAAACCGGAAGGTAATGTAAATAATAATCAATACCGCTCCAATTCCCAAAGCATAAATAGCTGATGTTTTTAATTCCTTTCCAACACTTGCTCCTACTTTATCCTCTTTGTCAATTTGATAGTTTCCAATCGTTTTTAATTGATTTAAAATCACTTTCTTGTCCTCTTCAGAAATTTCCTGTGTTCGAATAATCACAGTATTATCCTCCGAAGTTTGTACTTTTCTACTGTTGGTACCGATTTGCGGAATATCCTTGATTTGATCCAAACTTTTATTGATATCATGAAGAGTGACTTCCTTCTCATACCTAATTTGTAATAAGTTTCCTCCCGAAAAATCGATTCCATAGTTTAAACCTTTGGCAAAAAAGACTCCAAGCGAAAGGATAACCATCATCAGAGCAAGTCCTAAATATCGTTTGCTGTGTTTAATCACGTTTACTTGCATTCTACTTCGCCTCCCCTTTCTTTCCTTTTACCCCAAATAAACTTGGTTTTGTAAAGCCGAATATTTCTACAAAATTCAACAGCAGTACTTTGGTAATTGTAATTGCCGTAAACATGGAGCCAAGCGTTCCGATAGTCAATGTGACGGCAAAGCCTTTGACCGGTCCTGTTCCAAAGGTAAATAGAATAATGGTAATGATTAAAGTAGTAATATTCGAGTCGAAAATTGCCACAAATCCTTTGTTAAATCCGCTGTTAATTGCATTTCGAATGGTGTTTCCGAACTGTAATTCCTCCTTGATTCTTTCGAAAATAATCACATTTGCATCCACTGCCATTCCCGCGGAAAGAATCAAGCCTGCAATTCCCGGCAAAGTCAAGGTAGCATCAATGAAATTTAAGACTCCGAAAGTAATAAATCCGAAAAATACCAATGCAATATCCGCCACAATTCCCGGCAATCGATAGAATAATATCATAAAGAGCCAAATCAAAACAATGGCCAACATTCCGGCTTGTTTACTTTGAGCAATCGACTCATCTCCCAAAGAAGCTCCTACTGTACGAATTTCTGCAATTTCCGCTTTTACCGGTAAGGCTCCCGCATTTAATAAAGTAGCCGTTGCCTTTGCTTCTTCCACGGTATAGTTTCCTGTAATCACTCCACTACCGCTTGGAATTTCTCCATTGATGACAGGAGCGGTTTGTACCTCTCCGTCCAAAGTGATTGCCAATTGTCTTCCTACATTTTCTCTTGTAATTTTTGCAAATTCTCTTGCCCCTTCCGGAGTCATTTCAAATTGAATTTGAGGTCTTCCTAAATTATCATAAGAAACATCCGCTTTTTTTAGAGCTCCTCCTGTCAATAGAGTTTCTCCCAAGCTTCCGTCTTCCTGTTTTAATTTAAATTCCAATAAAGCCGTCTTTCCTACCATTTTGACGGCATCTTCCGTATTATCGACTCCCGGCAATTCAATAATCACACGATTGTCTCCCGCCATTTGTACACTGGATTCCGCAACTCCCAAGCCGTTGATTCTTCGATCCAATACTTCAATCAAACGTCCCATGGCATCTTTATCCAAACTTTGTCCTGGTTCCGGTACCGCTTCCAATACCACATACACTCCGCCTTTTAAGTCCAATCCCAGCTTGGTAGGCTTTGAAAAACTTAACCAAATTGCTCCCGCAAGAATTCCAAGAACCAATAGCAATTTCAACATTAACTTTGATTTCATGTTTCCTCCATCTCTATTTTTTCATATTTAAATATTGCTGTAGAATGAGAGAAGCTGCCACTTTATCCACAACTTTTCTCTTTTCTAAAGCTCCTTTTCGGTTCATTTCCGTTAAAATCCGATCTGCTGTCACCGTGGTAAATCTTTCGTCCACTTCCAAAATTTCTACTCCGGGAATGGCAGATTTTAAGGCATGAATAAATATTCTTACCTTTTCCGCCTGCCTTTTTTCGCTGCCGTCCAAACTTTTGGGAATCCCCACTACAATGGATTTGGTATTCTCCTCTTCACATAATTGCATAATTCGTTTTACAGGCTTTTCTTTTCTTCGATCAATGGTTTCCAAAGGAATTGCCAGCATTCCCAAAGGATCGGATTTTGCAACTCCAATTCGGACATCTCCCACATCCAAAGCAAGATATTTTTTTAACATAATTCCCCTCTTTATTCCTTTTCTTGAATTGCTTTTTTCACAGCTTCCATCGCTTCCGCTATTTTTGTTTTATCTTTTCCTCCAGCTTGTGCAAAATCCGGTTTTCCTCCACCTTTTCCGCCTGTGATTTCTGCAAGAATTTTCACAAGATTTCCCGCTTTCCATTTCGAAGTCAAGGCCTTGCTGACTCCCACGGCAAAAGATAATTTTTCCGAGGTACTTGTCAATACGACAATCGCATTTTCTTCTTTATCTTTTACAAAATCAATCATCTTTCGCAAATCATCCATGCTCTTATCTTCATATTTTGCCATGAACACCTTTGCTCCTGCCATTTCAAGCATATGACTGTAGAGAGCTTCCGCCTCCTGCTTTGCAATTTTTTCTTTTAAACTTGCAATTTCTCTACTTTTCTCTTTTTCTTCCTGCAATACTTTTTCGACTTTTTCTACCAAAAGACTGCTTTCCGTTTTCAATAATGTCGCACTTTTTTGCAATATCTCCATATTTTCTTCCACAAAACGATACGCTTCATAACCGGTCTTTGCTTCGATTCTTCGAACTCCTGCTGCAATTCCACCTTCCGATACGATTTTAAACAGACCGATATGTCCTATATTTTCTACGTGAATTCCTCCACACAGCTCCGTAGAAAATCCCGGAACATCAACAACTCGGACAGTATCTCCGTACTTATCTCCAAATAACATCATAGCTCCGCAAGCTTTTGCTTCCTCCATGCTCTTGTGAGAAATTTCTACCGCAATCGCCTCAGAAATTTTTTCATTGACTCTTTCTTCCACCAATTTGATTTGTTCTTCCGTCATCGCTTCATAATGACTGAAGTCGAATCGAAGCTTTTCAGAGTCCACCAAGGAACCGGCTTGTTGCACATGAGTTCCCAAGACTTCTCGTAAAGCCTTATGCAATAAATGCGTTGCTGTATGATTTTTCGAAACCGCTGCTCGATATTTCATATCCACTTCCAAAGAGTAGCTCTCTCCCTCTTTGACATCTCCGGAAATACTTTCCACCACATGAATGAAAATTTCTTTCTGTTTTTTTACATCCAATACTTTTCCTTGAAAAGCATTCGAGAAAATCATACCCCGATCTCCTACTTGTCCTCCGGATTCCGCATAAAAAGGTGTTTTATCAAAAATCAACAATAAAGTTCCGTCCTCTCGAGTTCTCACATTCAACAATTTTGCTTTTTCTTGGCTGCTGTGATATCCGGTAAATTCTGTCACTCCATGGGTATCATAAAATTTTTCAATGAAGCTGTCCTGCCCTTTTTCCATAACAACGGCTCTTGCTGCTCTGGCTTTCTCTTTTTGTTCTTCCATTTTTTCCAAAAATTCTTCCTGAGAAACGGCAATTCCTTTTTCATGACAAATTTCTTCGGTCAATTCATACGGAAACCCGTAGGTATCGTACATCTTAAAAGTGATTTCCCCGTCTAATTTCGTTTTTCCCGCTTGTAAAGCCAACGCAATTTGTTCATTGACCAATTGAATTCCTTGATCTAAGGTATTGGAAAATTTTTCTTCCTCAATTTTTACAATTTTTTGAATATTTTCCATATTTGCTGTTAAATCAGGATAGGCAACGGCAAATTGCTCCACTACCTTTTTGACCATTTTATATAGGAATAATTCTTTTTGCCCCAATAATCTTCCATGTCGTACCGCTCTTCTTAAAATTCTTCTAAGAATATAGCCTCTTCCCTCATTGGACGGAATGACTCCGTCATGAATTAAAAAAGTCACCGCTCTGGAGTGGTCCGTAATTACCTTTAAGGAAAAATCCTTTTCCGGATTCTCATGATAAGTCGAATTTGTCAATCGTCCTGCCTCTTCTACCAAAGGAAATAACAAATCCGTTTCGAAATTATTTTCCTTTCCTTGCACCATGGCGGCAATTCTTTCCAATCCGGCTCCTGTATCAATATTTTTTTTCGGTAGAGGTTCCAAATGTCCGTCTTCCATTCGATTCCACTCCGTAAATACTAAGTTCCAAATCTCAATGTATCGATTGTCAGTTCCCTCATCCCCGATTTTGGAGTTTTCATCCCCACCGTAGGCAGGACCTAAATCCACATGAATTTCCGAGCAAGGTCCACAGGAACCGGTCGGCCCTGCTGCCCACCAGTTTTCACTTTCTCCCATTCTCACAATTCTTTCTTTCGGGAAATGACATTCTTCAATCCAAATCTTCTCCGCTTCATCATCTGTCGTGAAGACGGTGACCCACAGTTTATCTTTCGGCAGCCCCAACACTTCTGTCACAAATTCCCAAGACCATACAATTGCTTCTTTTTTAAAGTAATCCCCAAAGGAGAAATTTCCAAGCATTTCAAAAAAAGTATGGTGTCTCGCCGTTCTTCCTACATTTTCCAAGTCATTCGTACGAATACATTTCTGATAGGTTGTCACTCTTGGACAAGGAGCTTCTTTTTGTCCTAAAAAATATGGTTTGAATGGTACCATTCCCGCCACGGTCAATAATAAAGTCGGATCATCGGGAATCAAAGAAGCACTTTCAAAATGCTTATGTGCCTTTGATTCAAAAAATTCAATAAATTTTTGTCGTATCTCATTTCCTGTTAACATGTTAGTTTCTCCTTCAATCTAGTCTAATTTAAAATTTTCTCCCAAATAAATTTTTCTTGCCATTTCATTTTCGGCAATTTCTTGTGGACTTCCGCTGATAATTACCTTTCCTTGAGCCATAATATAGGCTTTTTCCGTAATATTCAAAGTTTCCCGCACGCTGTGGTCGGTGATTAAAATTCCCAAGCCTCTCTTTTGTAGATAGCGAATACTTTGTTGGATATCTTCCACCGCAATAGGATCCACTCCGGCAAAAGGTTCGTCCAATAAAATAAAGCTCGGATTGTTTGCTATCGTTCTGGCAATTTCTACCCGTCGTCTTTCTCCTCCCGACAGGGAATAACCTAAAGATTGATAGACATGTGTCAATTTAAATTCTTCCAATAGCTTTGCCACAATTTCTTTTTGTGTTTTTTTCGAATAATTTTTCATCTCCAAGACGGCTCGAATATTATCTTCCACCGTTAAATTCCGAAATACGGAAGGCTCTTGAGCCAAATATCCAATTCCTAAATTTGCTCTTTTATACATAGGGTAGGAAGTAATCTCCTGACCATTGCAAATCACAGAGCCAGCATTCGGCTTGATAATTCCCGTAATCATATAGAAAGTTGTTGTTTTCCCCGCTCCATTGGGTCCTAACAATCCAACAATCTCTCCTTTATTCACTTCTAAACTCACAGAGTCCACTACTTTTCTCTGCTTATAGGCTTTTACTAAATTCCTCGCAGTCAGATTGATCATTTATTTCTGCTACTCCTTTTATTTACTATAATTCATCTTTACATTTCCCTTGGCTTTCGCCTTCTTCGTTTGTGTATTATAAATCATTTCATCCGAACGAATGCTTCCGTCTTTACTGCTAAAGAAAACATCCCCATAGAAGTTCACTAGATTCGTATCAAAGTCATACTGTCCCCGTTTTCCCTTCAATGTCTTATCTTCCTGTGTAAACACGGCATCTTCAAATACTTCCAATTTCTTGGCTCTGTATTGATTTTGTTCTTTCGCCAAATACACCCTCGCTTTTTCTCCACGATATTCACTTAACACATTTTTTTGCACAGTCTTTCCGTAGACCTTATCTCGAAAATCCATAACAAGCGTTTTTAAATTTCCTTCCAATCGTTCCGCCTCAAAATGTTCTCCCGCCTCAGAATTCATACTCGGCTTTGTTACATATAATTTTTGCGTCGTAAAATTGACATTTCCGGAATCTCCGTTCACAAGAAATTGCCCTTTTTGTAATTGGAATGTCGTTGGAATTTCCGCATATTTTTCTATAAATTCATAGCTTGCTTTTTCCGTTGTCACAACCTGATCCGCATTCTCCATACGGACTTTTCCCGTCAATTCCGCCCGTTTTTCTTCCGTAAAATATTCCGCATAGTCGGAAGTCACCTTTTCTCCGGCACGAAGAGCGACGAAGTCTTTTCCTTGAAATTGATGAGCTTCCACAAAATATTTTCCACTTTTCATACTTCCATGTAAATTCTCTTGAGAATTTCGATATTGTATCGGTTCCGGTAATTCAACCATTTTTTCCGCCGTTTTGTAAATGGCTTTCGAGCTTGTAATCATGGTTCCCTGTAAATTTCCTTTTACATTTCCCATAACGGCTCCACTTTTTTGATCAAATACGGCTCGATCTCCGGTAATATTGAAATTTTGTGTTTCGCTCAACAAATTGACCGGTCCCTCCAAAGAGCCTTTTCCTGTATGATTATTATACTTCAAATCATGACCGTGAGCTACATAGTCTTTTCCTATCATATAAATAGAACCGGGAGAAACCAAGTCTCCTGTTTTTTCATTGTATACTGCGGATTTTCCCTCAAAGGTGCTTCCGTCTTTCATTTGAATGAAATAAGGATTGGCTATGGTCAAAATCCCCGTTTCTCTCGCATAATCCAAATCGACTGTTTTAACAGTATAATCTTTGGACTGATACCTAACTTCTCCTTTTATGATTGCTTTCCCTGTTTCTTTCTTGTATTCTAAATTATTTCCCTCAAAAATATCTCCCTTTTGATTGCGATAACGATAAGGAGAAAGTACACGAATATCTCCCGTTCTCACATCGTATTGAAACTCTTCGGCTTCTATATGATGGCCGTTCCCGTCATAGTTCACTTTGTTTCCATCTCCATACACGTTCAAAATCTTTTCCGCTTCATGATAAACAGCTCTATCCGCTTTCAGTCTGTCTCCCTTTTTTGAAACGATGTCAATATTCCCTATCATGGTAATTTCTTTTTTTACGATATCATAGACTGCTCGGTTCATAGAGCAACTATATTCCTCATTTTGTGCTCGAATCGGACCTACAAAGTGAATGAGTTCTTCTCCCGCTTTTTTATCCATTGCCGATAGAGTTGCCTTATAATCTTTTGAAGTCAAATTTACATTTTGTTCCAAATGAAAGGCATTTTCTTCCGGATAAAAAACCAGTTTTTCCGCCTCTAACTGTGTTTCATTATAGGTAATTTCAAAGGGTAGATTGGTTTCTCCTCTTCCCGCTTCCACATCATAGCTCATGTCCCCAAACTTTCCTCGAAATTCTTTTCCGTCTTTCTTGCTATTGTATAATTCCACATTTCCGCTTAACAGAATTTTTTTACTGCTGTCATCATATTCCGCCTTTTCTCCACGTAATCCGGCTCGCCCGACTTCAAACTTGACTCCGTTTTCCAATAAAATGTGGCTCATACTTGTCGTTGTTAGAAATTTTTTCCCCTCCAGATGAATACCTTTTTTTTCATTGATAGCGGCTCCCCCCGCCTCTGAAATAATCTCATCCGTAGCCTTATTGTATCGTAATTCCGAAGTGTTAAACTTCCAACCGTTTTCACTCACTCCTAAAATATTATTTTTTAATACCAAATTCCTCAATTTATCAATGACAACATTGTCTCCGCTCAAAGCCATTCCTTTGACAATGGCCTTTGCCACTTCAAACTTCGTTTCCTTGTCATCCACATAATCAATTTGCTTTTTTGCTTCTACAAAATAATCGGCACTTTTATAAATCGCATTGCTCGTTTCAATTACTTTTTTTAAAGTATCCAGTTTTTTATCTTCTCCAAAATAGTTAAAATAGCCCGCTATCAATACGACAGCTCCAATTCCGCTATAAATCCAAGCCTTCTTAGTCATGTTTCCCTCCAGATAACTTTCCTTTTAAACTTTGCAATAGCACTAAAGCCTGCAAAGGAGTCATTTGCTCTATGGATACATTGCGAATCTCTTCCAAGACACTTTGTTCCTCTATATGAAATTCCGCTTCTTCTTCCTCTTCCATCTCCTCACTTTGAAACAGCATCATCTGTTCTCCCTGCATTTTTTTCTCAACCAAGGCTTTTTGCTTTTCCAAGCGAGATAAAATTTGTTTGGAACGCTTTAAAATACTTTGAGGCAAACCGGATAATTTAGCAACTTCAATTCCATACGATTTATCAGCCCCGCCCTGTACAATTTCCCGCAAAAATAAAACTTCTTTTCCCCGTTCCCGTACTTCAATCCTGTAATTTTTTACCAGTTCCAATTTTTTTTCCAATTCCGTCAATTCATGGTAGTGGGTTGCAAAAATAGTTTTTGCCCGAATATGAGAATGGATATATTCCGTAATGGCGGTGGCAATCGAAATTCCGTCAAAGGTGGAAGTTCCTCTTCCAATCTCATCTAAAATAATAAAGGACTTCTCTGTCGCATTGTGCACGATGTTTGCCACTTCACTCATTTCCACCATAAAGGTGGATTGTCCTGTCAACAAATCATCACTGGCTCCGATTCTGGTAAAAATTTTATCTACAATCCCAATTTTTGCAAAATCGGCCGGAACAAAGGAGCCGACTTGTGCCAGAATGATAATTAGGGCAATTTGCTTCATATAAGTTGATTTTCCGGACATATTCGGTCCTGTCAACACCATCATTCTTTCCGTCCTGTCAAAGTACAAATCATTTTTGACATAACTTCCCTTTGGAATTAAACTTTCCACAATGGGATGCCGTCCTCCACGAATTTCCAAAATATCTTCTTCCAGAACTTCAGGACGTACATAGGATTTCTGAATAGCCACTTGGGCAAAACTTGTCATCACATCTAAAAAGGACAACTGCTTTGCCAATTCCAGCAGCTCCTCTTTCTTTTCTTTTATCTTTCCGACAAACTCCTGAAATAAATAATACTCCAAGCTCTCTATCTTGGTTTTGGCATTCAAAATTCTGTCTTCATATTCTTTCAATTCCTCTACAATATATCGTTCAGAATTTACCAATGTTTGCTTTCGAATGTAGTGAGAAGGAACCAAATGCTCATTTGCTTTGCTTACCTCTATAAAGTACCCGAAAACCTTATTGTACTTTATTTTTAAGGTTTTAATCCCCGTCTTTTCCCGTTCTCTTGCCTCAATTTCCAATAAAATTTCTTTTCCGGAACTGGCAATATGCCGTAACTCATCCAATTCCTTATGATAGGACGTTCGGAAAATTCCTCCCTCTCGAATGGAAAAAGGAGCCTCTGAAGAAATGGAATTGGCAATCTCTTCTTGCAGCTTGGAAAATATCTCTCGATTCATCTGCAACATGGAATATGAACGTAATTGCTTCTCCAATAGTAAAGCAGCCTGTAAAGACTTCCCCAAAGCTACAATATCTCGTCCGTTGACTGTCGACAGTTGTATTTTTCCGATAATTCTCTCCAAATCATAAACTTCCGATAATAATTCCCGAACTTCTTCCCGTAATAAGACTTCCTTGGTAAAAAATTCAACATAGTCCTGTCTTTTCCTGATTTTAGAAATATCTAACAGAGGATTTTGTAACAATCTTTTCAAATAACGACTTCCCATAGAAGTCTTACACAAGTCTAAAATAGAAAATAAGGCACCGAAAATTTCCAAATTCTTCTGACCGCTTCGATTTAACTCCATCGTTTCCTGATTGGAAAGCAATGAAATATTCATCAGAGGAAATTCCTGTCCCTTTTGCAACTTCGTGACATAGTCCAAAATATTGGCACAGGCTTGTTGTGCCAAAACTTTTTGCTCCAAACCGAAAGATTCCAGAGATAAAATATGGTAACAATCCTTTAAATAGGATTCCGCCTGTCTGACATTTTGACAAAAATTAATTTTAACACCTGAAAAATCAGGATATTTCTCAAAATCATCCTGATATATTCGATAGACTTCTTCTTCTAAAATCAGTTCTTTCGGATTCACTTTTCCAAGTTCTCCCAACAACTGATAAAAAATGTTTCCCTCTTCAAATTCTCGAACTCGAAATTCTCCTGTCGTAATATCAAAATAAGCAATGGCTGCCTTTTCTTCTTTGCAAACAAAGGACATTAAATATTGGTTACTTTTCCCGTCCAAATAATCAATATCAATTTGTGTTCCCGGAGTAAGCACTCTTGTGACCTCTCGCTTTACAATTCCTTTAGCAGCTTTCGGATCTTCCACCTGATCACAGACCGCCACAGTATAGCCTTTTTCCAACAGCTTCGCAACATAGGAAGCTACAGAATGATAAGGAACTCCCGCCAAAGGCACGTCTTGCCCCTTTTCTCGATTCCGACTTGTCAAGGTTAACCCCAGTTCTTTGGAAGCAATTTTTGCATCTTCAAAAAACATTTCATAAAAATCCCCCAAACGGAAGAGAAGGATTGCATTTTGATATTCTTCTTTTATTTCTTTGTACTGTGTCATTAAAGGGGTTTCTGATGCCACTGCGATTCTCCTTTGATTTTTTCTTTTAATTCCTGTAGTAGTTGAACAACTGCTTTGTAGTCCGTACTTTGATTGATCCGATTCTTATATTCTGCGGAGTGAGGAATCCCTTTTAAATACCAACAAATATGTTTTCTGACATCGAAAACAAACTCTCTCTGCGGATTATCTTCTTCCGTTTTCAAAATATGATGAATTGCCATATCTATTTTATCTTCCGTACTCACTTTCGTTTTGACTTCTCCGTATTGAAGCATTTCCCGAATATCACGAATCAACCATGGATTTCCGAAAATCCCTCGAGCCAACATCACTCCGTCCACTCCGGAGTCTTCTATTTTCTCCTTGGCAGCTTCCGCCGTAAAAATATCTCCATTTCCAATCACGGGAATGGTAACATGTTCTTTGATTTCTTTAATAAGGGACCAATCCGCCAAGCCGGTATATAATTGTGCCCTCGTTCTTCCATGTACTGTAATATGGCTACATCCCGCTTCTTCTGCAATTTTTGCAATCTGCAGATAGTTCTCCGGTCTGTCATAACCAACTCGAATTTTAATGGATAGCTTTGTACTTTCTTCTAATTGTTCCCGTAAGGTAAATAAAATCTCTTTGATTTTTTCGGGAGATTTCAACAAAGCGGATCCGTGACCCGAATGTACAACTCTTTTCATAGGGCAACCCGCATTGATGTCAATATTTTTGACTCCCAATTTTTCTATATATTTTGCACTATATATCATTTTTTCCGTATCTTTTCCAAATAGCTGTACTCCATTCCCGGAACGCAAACGCAAAATTTGTGAAATTGTCTTATCATTTAATGCCGCTAGGGCATCGGAACTTACCATTTCCGTAAACAATAAATCAGGTTGAAACTCCTCTAAAATTCCTCGATATGTATAATCCGTCACTCCTGCAATGGGAGCGATAAATATTTTTTTCATAAATGTCCTCCTAATCTAATAATTCTAACACATTTGAGGACTTTTTTCAATTCACTTTTCCGGGAAAATAAAAAGCAAGGCATAAAGCCTTGCTCCAATTTTACTCTCTCTTATTATTGAGCTGAGATTGCTGATACTGGACATCCTGCTGCACAAGCTCCACAATCAACACAAGCATCTCCTACTTCATATTTTCCATCATCAGTTGCTGAAATAGTTGATACTGGGCAAACACCTTCACAAGCTCCACATCCGATACAAGTTTCTTTGTCAATTACGTGCATAATCGTTCCTCCTACTAAATTTTAAGTTTCATTTTCTACTAATTTCTACTAGACTTATTATAGGATAGATTATTTTTTTTGTCAAGTGAATATGTACAAAGTTCCCTGTATAAAATTCCTGATGACTTCTCCTTCCTGTCTTCGGATATTTTTCCCGCTTCCTGAAAAAAGTCAGGTTTTTTTCTATTTTAAAAATTCTCATTATCGTGTTTTTGCAAAGAATTGCTTTGAATCACTTTTGCAACATAGGAACTGTATTTGTTTCCCAATTCCGAATAACTTCCCAAGTGTTTTACCAATCCTACGGAATCCTCTCCTCTTCGAATTCCCCCTCGTAAGCTCTTATAGGCATTGTGCCTGGAAATTGTTAAAATATAGTCCTCAATGGATTCATAAATTCCTGCGTATTTTTTATACCTCATATTTCCTATTTTAACAGAATTTTCATCTGATTTGGAAAGGGAGGTCATCCCGAATAAGTTATTGGCTAATTGTGCCAATTTAGAGCTCCCCCAACCGCTTTCCACAGAAGCCTGTGCAATAATAAGGGAAGTCGGAGGCAGTACCATTTTTTTTAACAATTCTTGCGGTGTTCTGCTGCTTACCTTATACTTCGCATAATTGACTTCCAAGAGCTCCTTATCGGAAGCAGTTCTCAAAGATTCCTCTTTTTTTAAAATTTCTTCCACTCTTTCCTTATCACTTTTAATATTCCCTTTGATTTCATCAATAATAGGAACTAGGGTATTGATAAATACTTGTTTTCTATTTTTCGCTGTTTTTGAAAAATCTTTTGCCTGAGTAATGGAGGTCAACTTTGTATCCGCCATCATATTTCGACATACAAAAGTAAACGAAACCATAAAAAGAAGCAATAAGATTACAAATTTCTTCATATATTTACTCCCATCAAAATTAGTTGCTACATTATAACACATTTTCTAAAAAAAAGCAAATTTCTCCCCTCTCCGTCGAACAAAAATCCTTAATTTCCAAAACTTTTTCTCTTTTTTCTATTGCTTTTTTATATGGAATAAGGTATCCTGTTACTAGGGAACACCGATAAACAAATGTATGGAGGTAGCTTGTATGAAAAAAATATTTCGATATTCCCTCATCCTGTGCTTTGCCTTATCCGTCACAGGATGTTTCAGTCTGGATGCCAGACAATCAGCAGCAGTTGATCTCAGTTTAAATTTCCAACACTTCTTACTGAAAAAAGATGTTACCTTATTTGAAATTGAAGAGTTATTCGGAGAACCGCAAGCCAAATCGGACGGTCATCCAAAGGTTGTCATTTCCTATGTAGGAGGAGACTTTTACTGGAAAAATTCAGAAAAGAATCGAAAAATTTTAGAAACTCATATTCCCAAATACTTCTTGGAAAATAAAGATAATTTTAATAAATGTTTTTTACTTTTCAGTTTTTTGTATGATGAAGCCAGAAATGAATATATCCTAAATGATGTATTCTGTTACTAAATTTATCCATTAGGAGGTTTTTTATGAAAAAATATCTGTCTTTTCTGCTACTTTTATTTTTACTTACCGGTTGTTTTGGAAATAAACTTATAAAAACCGGCACTCTTGCAGATCGAAAAGTCAATCTAACCTATTTCTTAAAAAATATTGAAGTCGAAACGGCAAAAGGAGAAAAGGTAAAAGTTATTTTAACTTCGAATGGCTCCAGTTATGTTACTAAAAAAGGAAAATATATTGCAAGCCCGAGCATGACTATTATTGAAAAATTCCACAATAAGACAATTGGAGAAGAATTAAAAAAATCTTCGATTACAGGAGAGGAAAAAATGGTTCCTGTGATTCAAAAGATCTCGGAAGGATTTGTTGCCGACTATTCCTTTAAGTTATCCGAGCGAACACGTGCTCTCAACATTCATAAAGTTACTTTAAACCTTTTAAATGCGAAAGGAGAGTTCCAAAAAATCCATGAACATGTTTTGACGAGCGAAGAACAGGAAAAATTACTCACAACGGGAACGGCATTACATTTACAAAGTGATGTTTTTATTCCAAAGGATCACTTTATCAAAGGAGATAGAAGATTTTTATATATTTATCAAATTGTGGTGGAAGACTCCGGTCATACTGTGCTTGAAAAATTAAATGCCTATTCTCTACTATGGTATCATGAAATTAACTATGACTATATTCAAGGCTATAATTAGTTCTTAAAAACGGAAAGAAATGTAATACTCACTCCAAAATATAAAAAACTGCACCTTCCATCTTGTGTCCAAGATTATGGGTGCAGTTTCTTTTTATTTTTTCACAAGTTCCGACATCATATTCGGAATATTGATTTCCACATCCTCATCGTGAAAAGACAGCTTGAAATCTTTTTCCATGACTTCACCGCTCGCTTTCTTTAAATAAATGGTATGGGAGCTTCCCTGTACATATCTTTGAATTTTTTTCGTTCCCATCTCCTGATAATTTTCTCCGTCAATACTGTAACGCAAGCCGGAAAGTCCCTCTTTATTGTTTAAAATAATACTGTGCTCTTTTCCTGTCAACACCAGAACGTAAATAACGGCAAGGAAAAGAACACTAATGATTCCCCAATTTCTCACTTTATTTTGAGTTGCCATACTTCCCTCCTACTTCAATTGTTCCTGTATCAATCGTTCTCGTTCCGCTTCTTTTTCTTTTTGAGCTCTCCATTCATACATGATAAGTACCAAAGCAATAATTCCATAGGATACAAACACTCTGAAATATTCTCCAATTTGTGCGGAACCCATCAATTCCTTTCCTGCTCTCGGAGCCAGTACGAACATCAAGTGAAATAAGACCACTCCTCCTAAAGCATTCGGTATGCTTGCTTTTGCAACAGAAGCTCCCCCAATCAACAATGCGGCAATGGAAAACATTCCGATTTGTTCATGACTGTTATAGGTATTCATCGTTCCTATATTTTGTAAATAAATCACTTGCCCGATTCCCGCCAATACTGTCGAAATCATAATAGCAATGATTCTTGTCTTATCCACTTCAATTCCGGAAGAACGAGCCACTTCCATATCCTGTCCAATGGCTCTCATGTCTTGCCCCAATTTTGTACTTCGGAACCACATAATAAAGATACATAAAGCTAGGATAAATAAAATGGTAACAACAGGAATTTCCATATTCAGCAGCTTAAAAGAAATAAATTTATCCAAGGCTGCATTCAATTTCCCCAAGTCAATGGTATTTCGTACCCCTCTTCCGCTGGATAATAAAATTTTGGAATCCGTCAAAGGAATGACAACTCCCATGGCATACAAAACCAACAGTTGGTATACCCCATTGATGAAATATCCTAAAATCATTGAAGTAATCATTTCTCTTCCTTTGGCTCTATTTAATACGGAGCCTCCAATGTATCCCAATACCATAGAGAAAGGAATTGATAAAATCATTGCCAAAAGCACTCCCTGTACTCCCACAATGTGCCAGTCAGACACAAAAATAAGAGCCAATTGTCCTCCCATCGCTCCCAGAACAATTCCAAAATTCAGTCCCATTCCCGCAATAATAGGAATCAATAGGGAAAGGACCAAGAACAAATTTCTTGACATTCTTAAAAGCATTTCATTTGCAATATAAGAAAGACTTAAGCCCGATAGAGGGAAGGCAAACAAGACCAACACGAACATCAGAATTGGAACACTATTGTTGATAAGTTGATTTTTCCACTTATTTTGCATGGCTTCCCCCTCCCTTTCTTGTTAATGCATATAAAATCATACCGTTGGACACGATAATCCGAATCGTTTCCGACATATCCGTTTGAATTACGGCATTCACGACTGTCGGTGTCATCGTCAAAATTCCTTGAAATAAAAAAGTTCCAATCAATACATGCCAAACCGTAACCCTGTTGACAGAAGCCCCTCCGATTAAAATAGCGGCAATTGCCGGAAAAGCCATGTAAAACAGTGCTAAATACAATTGAATAAATCCGAAACTTTGTTGATAAATGATGATTCCGACTGCCGCTAAAACAGTGGAAATGATAACCGCTTGAATTCGGATTCGATTGATGTCCACTCCGGTCGCCTGTGCAAACTTTGCATTTTTTCCGACTGCACTCATGGATAATCCGGTCCTTGTTCGGAAGAAAATCCACATCCCAAAGGCAACGACAGCAAATACCAGAATTTCTCCCACAGGAAGAAGTTCCCAATGAATTCCAATCAAGTCATCTAAAATCTTCTGCCAGTATCGTTCCACACTGATTGTCGTTCTCAGTCCTTCTCCACCGTAGGCCCAAATCATGTCCGCCTTGGTAAAAGGAAGTAACAAAAACATCATACACATGAAAGATACCATAGAGAATCCGATATAAGTGGCAATCATCATTTCTCCCCCTTTGACTCGGTTTAAAATGAATCCATACACCCAACCGAACAGAATGGCAAAAGGAATGGCAAGCAGAATGGCTGCAAAAAATCCAATTCCTCCCTCCAAACCTAATTGAATACTGATCAAAGCTCCCAGCAGTCCCGCTTCAATTCCCAAAGGCATTCCAAAGTTAAGCCCTGCTCCCGCCTCAATCATAGGCATCAAAGATAAAACCAGAATTGCATTCATCCCAAAACGAGTAAAAGTATCTCGGAAAGCTACAAACAATGGAATCCCGACAAAAGGAGCAATGCAATAGGTAGAAAGTAGGAAAAGTCCGATAATCATTCTTGGCCATCCGATCTTTTCCATGATTTTTTTCCAATCTATCATTGTTCTTTCCCTCCTTCCTTTGCTCCGACCATTAACTTACCAAATTCTAAAATATCCGCTTTTGGAGATAAAATTCCGGCTACCTTTCCTTCATTGATGACGGCAATTCTATCGCAAATGCTACGAAGCTCTTCTATTTCCGAAGAAGTAATGATAATCGTCGTTCCCTTTTCCTGATTATATTCTTTTAAAGTTTCCAACACCAGCTGTTTCGCTCCAATATCAATTCCTCGAGTCGGCTCAGAAACGAATAATACTTCGGGTTCCATAGTAAATGCCTTTGCCAAACAAACTTTTTGTTGATTTCCCCCGCTCAATTCCTTTACCAACTGTTTCGAGCTAATACAACGAATTTCCAATTTTTCAATATATTTCTTGGCATTTTCCGTCACCGCTTTTTCATCCAACATTTGAAAAAATCCAAATTGCTTTTTCAAAAATTGTTGCTTGATTTGTAACGCCGGATAAGCAATATTTTTCTCAATGGAATCCTCCAACAAAAGTCCGACACCCTTTCTATCTTCAGAAACAAAGAAAATCCCTTTGGAAAGAACTTCCTTTGGTTGATTCAAAACCAGTGGCTCTCCGGCATACAAGACCTCTCCTCCGGCATCATAGAGTCCCATCACTCCATTGGCAATTCCAATTTTTCCTTGTCCTGCCATTCCCCCCAATCCTAGAATTTCTCCTTTTTTGATGGTAAGGTTCAATTTCTTGACCATTTCTCCCGGCATATCCACCCATAAATCTTTGATTTCTATGATGTCTTCCGCCTCCTGCTTTCTTCCCTGTTCCGCATCTTCCGTCATGGTCATTTTTCTTCCTATCATCCACTCCGTAATTTGATTTACATTGGTGTTCTCGGTTTCCACCGTATTGATTAACACGCCGTCCCTCAGCACAATAATTTTGTCTGAAACATCTAGAATTTCTTGCAATCTATGAGTAATAAAAATAATTGCAATGCCCTTCTCCGACAATGTTTTCATCGTGGAAATTAATACTTTGGCTTCCTCTTCCGTAAGCACCGCTGTCGGTTCGTCCAAAACCAATAATTTCGTTTTTTCCCGTTCTATTTCTCTTGCAATTTCCGTAAACTGTTTATGTGCTACCGGCATTTCGGAAATAGGAGTTTCCGCCCGTAATTGTTCCACTCCCAATTGCTCAATGGCATTTCTGGCTCTTTCCAAATTTTCTTTTTCGTTAATTTTTCGAATTCTGTCTCCGAACAAATACTCGGAGATTCCTTTTTTCGTAGATTCTCGGTTTAAAACGATATTTTCTCCCGCCTCAAATCCCGGAATCAACGAAAATTCCTGATGAACCATTCCGATTCCTGCTTCTAAAGCTTCAAAAGGACTGGAAAAATGAACTTCTTTTCCCTCAAATTCCAATTTTCCTCCATAGCCTCCCGTCGCCTGAATCACTTCCATTCCGAAAATAATCTTCATCAAGGTTGACTTTCCTGCTCCGTTCTCCCCGACTAAACCGACAATTTCTCCCGGTTTTATGGTAAAATTTATATCTTTCAAAACAGTATTTTCTCCAAATGCTTTGGATAAATTTTCTGCTCTCAATAAAATCTCATCCATAGTTTCCTTCACCCCATTTTTAAAAAAGAAAAGGGGAAAGGAGTTCACTTTCCCCTAATTTTTATTCTATTTCTTTATTTCAAAATATTTTTCCGGAACTTTTTGATCCGTCATATGCAAATATCCTTTTCCAAAGACATAAGTATCTTGATACAACATAAAGAAATTATCTTTTTCCACTCCGTTGGCATCCACATACTTGCTTCCATTCCATCCGGCTCCCGGAGTATATTTTTGATAGGATTCCAACAAAGCGTTAAAATCTTTTAAGTCCGTTCCTTGATCCAAGTGCTTCATCGCCAAGTCTGTCAAGGCTTGTACAGAGGCAAAGTTATAAGAGAAAGCCCAAGTTCCCATTCTTTCAGCTCCACCTGCATTTTTCACGGCCTCTTCGACTTTTGCTAAAATCTTTGGCCAATCTCCCTTTTCATCATCTGCAAATTGCACTCCCAAAGCTCCCGGATACCCCATTGTTGGAGACGGTAAATCCGCTTCAATGAAATATCCTCCAATTTCTGCAATCTTCTTCAATAAAGGTTCTGTTTGTGCATCATTTGTTGCGAAGAACGCCACGTCTTTTCCATATTTATCCAACCAGTTTGGAACTTGTTCCAAAATAAATTGTTGTGCTCCCGGTACTCCTACGTCACTGACAGGATCCGGAGCTGACATTTCGATATATTCCATTCCCAAATCCTTTGCAGTTTCTTGGAAAATCGCTCTTCTTCTGGCAATCAATTCATATCCTAAGTGTCTAGGGAAAGAAATATGCATAAATTTCTTTGCTCCTAAATCATGAGCCGCTTTTACAATCAAATATCCTCTTGCCACACTGTCCGGATGAACGGAAACATCAGCATATTGAGAAATCAATTCCGGATCTTCATGAGGTGTATTTGCCATTAACACGATGTCGGGTCTTTTTTCTTTAATCGCTTTAAAAGCCGCTGCCGTTCCCGGAATTGCTTCTGCAATCACAATAACTTTCATTTCCGGATCATCCGCCAAAGAGACAATTTTAGAAATGGTGGTTTCTTGTTCTTGCATAAAGTTATCAGGATAAGTTACGTGGACCACTCGTCCGCCGTTTTCCAAAGCACCGTATTCTTTTACCACTGCTTCCGCCCCTCGTAATCCGTCTTCCGACTGGGAAACAGTTCCTGAAATCACACCGATATGATAATTTCCATTACTTTCTGTTGCCACTGCTTCCGGAGCACTCGCTTCTTCCGGTGCTTTTTTCCCACAAGCTGCCAACACAATAAAAGCTAAACTTACGAACAAAGCCAATACATACTTTTTCATGCACACTTCCCCCTTGTTATTTTTTTAGTACACTCGTACTATTTTTTTATTTTTTAGATATTTTCGTTTATTATATAAAACTTTGTTTGTTTTGTCAAGCTGAATTTTTATAAAAAAAATGACATCTACTCGCATAGATGTCATTTCCAAGTTTCTTATTGTTTTCTCTCTACACCCATCTGTTCGGAATGTCAGTGCCCCTGTTAAATAAATTTCACAAAAAATGGTACCAATACTACAGATACGATAGTCATCAATTTAATCAAGATATTCATGGACGGTCCGGAAGTATCTTTAAACGGATCTCCCACGGTATCTCCAACTACGGCTGCCTTATGTCTGTCAGAACCTTTTCCGTCTCCCTTATATCCCGCTTCAATTTGTTTCTTTCCGTTATCCCAAGCTCCTCCGGCATTTGCCATCATAATTGCCATTAAAATTCCTGTTACCAAGGCTCCGGCCAACAATCCTCCTAGGGCTTGTACCGACCAAACTCCTACTACCACAGGAGCTACGATTGCCAATACTCCCGGCAAAATCATTTGTTTTAAAGAAGAATGCGTAGAAATTTCCACACATCTCTTGTAATCCGGTTTTGCTTTCTTTTCCATAATTCCCGGAATTTCTCGGAATTGTCTTCTTACTTCTTCTACCATTTCAATTGCTGCCTTTCCAACGGCTGTCATCGTTAAAGCGGCAAATAGGAAAGTCAACATTCCTCCGATAAACAATCCTACGATAACTTTCGGATTGGTTACATCAATGACTAAATCAAAATCTGTCATACTGTCAACCGTTTGTTTGTAAGTTGCAAATAAAGACAAAGCGGTTAAGGCTGCTGAACCCACTGCAAATCCTTTTCCGACCGCTGCTGTTGAGTTTCCAACGGCATCCAACTTATCCGTCGTTTCTCTGACTTCCGGTGGCAATTCCGACATTTCCGCAATTCCTCCCGCATTATCTGCAACCGGTCCATAGGCGTCAACGGCAACAACCATTCCTGTGGTTGCCAACATTCCGACTGCTGCAATCGCAATTCCGTACAATCCTCCTTGTTGGAAAGCAATGATAATCGCAATCGCAATAATAATAATCGGTGCTACGGTAGATTCCATTCCCACAGCCAATCCTTCAATAATTGCTGTTGCTGCCCCTGTGCTGGCTGCATCTGAAATTCTGTTGACTGCTTTTGTATGAGTATCCGTATATAATCCCGTGAAATATGCAATAACCAATCCTGCCACCAATCCGGCTACGATTGCCCAAAATACTCCAAGAGGCAACTCAAAATATTTAATGACTCCAAAAGAAGCGATAATAGTTAATAAACCTGCAATTCTTGTTCCTGTTTCCAATTTATGATGCACGGCATTCGGATCATTTGTCTTTACTGTAAAGGATGCCAAGATAGAGGCAATAATTCCTAATCCTGCAAGAACCAAAGGAGCAAAAATATATCCAATGGCTGTCATTCCTGCTTCTTGTGCCGCCATAAACGTTCCTAAAGCAACGGCTGCAATGATAGAGCCTACATAAGATTCAAATAAGTCCGCTCCCATTCCGGCAACGTCTCCTACGTTATCTCCTACGTTATCTGCAATGGTTGCAGGGTTTCTAGGGTCATCTTCCGGAATTCCCGCTTCCACTTTTCCTACTAAGTCAGCTCCCACGTCTGCGGCTTTCGTATAAATTCCTCCTCCTACTCTTGCAAACAAAGCAATCGAAGAAGCTCCCATTCCAAATCCTGTTAATTCTGCTGCAACCGTGGATAATTCCATTCCCATTCCGGTCAATATCAACATTATGATAGATAACATTAAAATTCCCAATCCAACAACGGACAAGCCCATAACAGCTCCCCCGGAGAAAGCAACATCCAGAGCTTTTGCCAATCCTCCTTCTTTGGCTGCAATCGCTGTTCTTCCATTGGCTTTTGTAGCAATTCTCATTCCGATATTTCCGGCAATTGCGGAAGTAATCGCTCCCAATACGAAGGCAACTGCTGTGAATGGACTGATCGCAATTCCTAACAATACAGCAACGGCAATGACGAACCAAATTAAAATTTTATATTCCGCCATCAAAAATGCCATAGCTCCCTCTCGAATGGCTTCTGTAATTTCTGCTACTCTAGGAATGTTGATTGAATAGCTTTCCACTTTTTTGGCATAATAGAATGCAGCAATCAATGAAATAATTCCTGCTATGATACCAAAATACATAAACATTTGTTCCATGATATTCCCTCCATTTTTAATTTTATTTAACTTATTTATTATAATGTAAAAACTCTCATATGACAAGCTATTTTTTTGAGAAATATTGTGAAAAGCCTTTACTCATGTGAAATTTCATCTGCTTATCCACAATCATAACTTCCAAATCTTCGGTTTTATTTGCATAAGCCAAGACTTCAGAAATCGGCATCAGAAAAAATGCAGTCGAATAGACATCGGCTTCAAAGCCGTCTTTGCAAAGAACAACCACCATTTTTTTATCGGTAACGGGGTAACCTGTTGCCTTATCCAAAATATGATGATATCTCTTTCCCTGAATTTCCACATAGGTCTGATAATCTCCCGAGACTCCTAAAGCTTTGTCTTTTAAAGACAAAATTCCCAACATCTCATTTATATTTTCAGGATTTTCCAAAGCAATTCTCCAAGGCTTTCCCCCCGGTTTGCTTCCCAACAGATCAATACTTGAAATAGAGCTGATAAAAGCACTTTTCAGACCTTTTTCCTGTAAAACTTTCTCCGCTCTTGCCAAAGCATAGCCCTTTAAAAAAGAACCCGTATCAATCTCTTTGACAGGCGAAAGAAGCTTTAGACGATTGCCTTGTATTATCACCTTGTCAAAGTCCACTTCTTTCAAACTTTTCTCCAAAGAAATCTTACCGGGAATCTTTGCTCTTTCAGGCTGCTCAAAATTCCAAAGTTTGAAGAGAGGAGAAATCGTAATATCATATTTTTTATGAGAGAGAAGATATGCTTTTTGAATTGTCTCAAATAAAAACTTTCCCTCTTGATCCAAAGGAATTTCTTTGTTGGAAGCATGATTCAGACGATAGATGATACTTCCCTCCGTCTTACTGTTAAACTTCTTGTCAATTCTGTCAATTTCTTGGAAGGCGGCTTGAACTGCTTTCTTTGCATTTGCAGTATTTTCAGAATACGTGGTAATCTTGATATAGGTTCCGAATAAAAATCGACTTTCCTCATACTTTGTTTCCTTTGCATAGGCTGCCGTCCCCAGAAACAGACAAAAAAGCACAATCCAAACTCTAGTTATCTGCTTCATAATGAATTTTCCCGTCTATAATTTCACGAAATACTTTTTTTAAGTCGGTATCTTTCTTCGACGTTTTGGTCAAAGGAGTGGCTCCTGCATGAAGCTCTCTCGCTCTTTCCCCACCTACAATCGTTAAAATATATTTGTTTGGAATTTTTTCCAAAAGTTCATCATAAGTAATATCCTTTTTCATGATAGATTCTCCTTTTCTTCAATAATTTGAATTAAATCATTACAAGCTTGTTCGACGGTGTGATTCACAATCGAAATATCATATTTTTTTTCACACTCCAACTCTTGAATCGAATTTTTCAATCGTAATTGAATGGTCTCTTCACTATCGGTCTTTCTTCCTCGTAATCTCGCTTCTAATTGTTCCAAATTCGGTGTTTTAAAGAAAATTAAATGAGCATCGGGATATAGGGCTTTTACCTGCAATCCTCCTTGGACATCAATCTCTAAAATCACTTTTTCTCCCTGATTCACTCGACTCTCTACTTCCGACTTCAAAGTTCCATAGTAATTATTATGAACTTTGGCATATTCCAGAAAAGCTCCCTCTTGAATTTTTTTCTCAAATTCGGCATGACTTAAAAAATAATAATCCACTCCGTGAACCTCTCCGACTCTAGGTTCCCTTGTAGTAGCGGAGGTTGCAAGATTGATTCCCAATATTTTGCGAACTTTTCTACAAATCGTAGACTTCCCGGCACCGCTAGGTCCTGAAACGATATATAAGTTCCCTTTCGGCATGACTCACTCTCCTTACTCAATATTCATAATTTGTTCTCTGATTTTTTCTAATTCATTTTTTGCAGAAACGACCAAATTGGAAATTTCATATAAATTGGATTTTACCCCTGTGGTATTCAATTCCCGAAAAATTTCTTGTAATAAAAACTCAATCTTCTTTCCCAAAGCTGCTTCTTCACTGTTCAGCTCCCGTTCCAACTGCTGTAAGTGACTCTTCAAACGTGACAGCTCCTCTGAAATATCCGCTCTATCCGTAAAAATCATCACTTCTTTCAAAATATCGCTTTCTTCAAAGTGCAAATCTTCCCGGCAACTTTGTAATCGGGCAAGTAATTTTTCTTTGTATCTCTCCACCACTACCGCTTGATATTCCTCTATCTTTGCAACATAGCCTTTCAAAACTTCCAATTTTTCTAAGAAAAAGGTTTGAAGTCGACGTCCCTCTTCTTCTCGACTTTGTAAAAAAGGAAGTAACAATTCTTGAATTTTCGGAACTAAGAAATGACTGTATTCTTCTTCGGAAACTTGACGGTTTCCCTTTTTCAATACATTAAAGTTTCGAACTAACAAATCCATTTTATTGGAAAAGTTCTCTCCCAATTCCCGTTCCATAGAAGAAAGAGTTTCAAAATACGCCTTTGTCAAGTTTTTATCATATTTGATTTCTTCGATACTTTCCTCTTTTTCCTCCAGTTCAATGCGTAACTCGACAGAACCTCTTAATACCTTCGTTGCAATTTCATTTCGAATTTTCGTTTCCAAAAAATTTAAATTGTAAGGAAGTTTGATTTTACACGATAAGTTTTTGTTGTTTACACTTTTCATTTCCAGCTGCAAAGCATATTTTTCATCTTCATACAGAAGCTTTGCATATCCTGTCATGCTTCTCATGCTCTTTCCTCCAATATTATGATTTAGGAATAGGAGCCTGTCCTATTCCTAACATTATTTCTATTCTTCTACCGCTTCCAATTCTGTCCCGAATTCTTCCTGTACTTTCATCGCTACATTTTTATAGGCTGAGAATCCTGTTCCTGCCGGAATTTTCTTTCCGATAATGACATTTTCTTTCAATCCTTCCAAATAGTCAACCTTTCCTTCAATTGCCGCATTGGAAAGAACTTTTGTCGTTTCTTGGAAAGAGGCTGCGGAAATGAAACTTCCCGTATTGACAGCCGCTTTGGTAATTCCTTGAATAATTGGCTCGTATTGAATTAAGGCCTTTCCTTTTTCTGCCAATTCTTTATTTTCCAAGTCCACCAATCTCTTTTCCACCACTTCATCTTCCAGGAACAAAGAGGCTCCGGAATCAACGATTTTTACCTTCTTAAACATTTGTTTTACAATGATTTCTATATGTTTGTCGTTCACGCCTACCCCTTGATCCCGATATACTTGTTGTACCGATTCCAAGATAAACTGTTCCGCTGCGACCAAACCTTTAATATTTAATACGTCAAAAGGAGAAATTGCTCCTTCGGTAATCTTATCTCCTGCTTTTACCTTCAATCCGTCCGTAACAATCAGACGTTCTCCCACAGGAACCAAATATTCCCGTTGGTCTCCGGAATCATCCAGAGCTTTTACCGTAACGACTCGCATTCCTTTCTTCTTACGATTATTGATTTCCACTCTTCCGTCAATTTCCGTAAGCATTGCTTTTCCTTTTGGATTTCTTGCCTCAAACAATTCTTGTACTCTTGGAAGACCTCCTGTAATATCCTTGGATCCCTCTCCGATTTTCATAATCTTTGCAAGGATATCTCCCTTTTTGACCATAGCTCCGTCTTCCACCATCATGTAGGCTCCATAAGGAATGTTGTAAGTTCCTAACTTTTTCCCCTCTTTGTCTAAAATATGAACTCGAGGGTTAACATCTCCACTGTCCATGGCTTTAACCACCAAGGATTGCCAAACATCATATTTTTCATCATAGGTCTTCTTCGGTGTCAATTCTCGATATTCGACTTTTCCGTCTTGAGCTGCAATCAATGGAATGTGATATGGATCAAAGGTTACCAATACCGTTCCCTCTTCAATGATGTCTCCCTCTTTCACTCGTAGAGTGGATCCCGAAGAAACTTCATATTCATTGTCTGCTACAATGACTTTTCCTGCCTGACTTACAACAATTTCTTCTCCATTCAAGTTCAAGGTATGAATATCTCGGAAAGAAATTCGTCCTCCATTTTCCGATTTGATTTGTGTAATTGCTGCCGAAGCGCTTGCTACCCCTCCGGTATGGAAGGTTCTCATGGTAAGTTGTGTTCCCGGTTCTCCGATAGACTGTGCTGCAACAACTCCCACGGCTTCTCCTAATAAAATTTCTTTTAAGTTGGACAAGTCCATACCGTAACATTTTTTGCAGACTCCTTTTTCCAAAGCACAAGTCAAAGGAGATCGAATTTTTACTTTTTTGATTCCTTTTTCCTCAATTTCTCGAAGCAGTTCTTTTCCAATCATCGTATTTCGAGTGGCTAAGATTTCTCCCTCGTGGATTAGGTCCTCCGCCAAGACTCTTCCTCTGATTCTTTCCGCCAATTTTTCAATGACTTTTCCTCCGGAAATCAAGTCTCCTACTTCAATTCCTTGCATCGTTCCGCAATCTTCCGCATTGACAATCACTTCGTGAGAAATATCCACCAATCTTCTCGTTAAGTATCCTGAATCGGCAGTTCGAAGTGCGGTATCGGCCAATCCCTTTCTCGCTCCGTGAGAAGAAATAAAGAATTCCAAAACGGTCAATCCTTCTCGGAAATTTGCCTTGATTGGAGTTTCGATGATACGCCCTTGCGTATCCGCCATATTTCCTCTCATTCCGGCTAATTGACGCATTTGGTTTGTATTTCCCCGTGCTCCTGAATTCGCCATCATATATACCGGATTAAATTTATCCAATCCGTCCATCATTGCTTTTGTAACGGCATCTGTTGTTTTAGACCAAACTTCAATTGTTTTTCGATATCGTTCTTCATTGATAATCTTTCCGGATTTATAATCGGCATCGATTTCTTCCACCTGTTTGTCCGCAGCCGCCAATAAATGTTTCTTCTCTTCCGGAATCACCAAATCTTCGACTCCTACGGAAATTCCTGCCAAAGTGGAATAATGGTAACCGAAATTCTTTAACTTGTTGATTAAATCCGCCGTTTCTGTGAAACCATGTTCATCATACAAGTATGCGATCAAATTTTTCAATTCTTTCTTTCCGATTGTCCTTTGATAGTTTCTATCTTGTATCGGTAAAATTTCATTGAACATTACCAATCCTGCAGTCGTTTCTACCATTTCTCCATTAACTCTGACTTTGACAAGAGCATGAGTATCAATGACTTGATTTTGATAAGCCGTCAATAACTGCTCAATATTGGAAAAGACCTTCCCTTCTCCCTTGGCTCCCTTTTTCTTTTCTGTCATATAATAACATCCCATGACCATATCTTGAGAAGGGACTGCAATCGGTTCCCCGCTGGACGGAGCAATGATATTATTCGGTGCCAGCATTAATAATTTTGCTTCCATGATAGCTTCCGGAGATAACATTAAATGCACTGCCATTTGGTCTCCGTCGAAGTCGGCGTTGAAGGCGGAACAAACCAAAGGATGCAGTCGAATTGCCTTTCCTTCAATCAAAACCGGTTCAAATGCTTGAATCGACAATCTATGCAAAGTCGGAGCTCTGTTCAATAAAACCGGGTGATCCTGGATGACATCTTCAATGACATCCCAAACCTTGTCATCAGCTTCTTCAACCAATTTTTTCGCTGTTTTAATATTGGTTGCCAATTCCCGTTTTACCAATTCTCTCATAATAAACGGTTTGTACAATTCCAAAGCCATTTTCTTAGGAATTCCACATTGATTCATCTTCAAAGACGGTCCTACCACGATAACAGACCGTGCTGAATAGTCTACCCGTTTTCCCAACAAATTTTGTCGGAAACGTCCTTGTTTTCCTTTCAACATATCGGACAAGGATTTCAATTCTCTGTTGTTTTGAGCTACCACCGGCTTTCCTCTTCGACCATTGTCAATCAAGGCGTCTACAGCTTCCTGTAACATTCTTTTTTCATTTTTTACAACGATTTCAGGGGCTCGAATTTCCAATAATTTTTTCAAACGATTGTTTCGATTGATGACTCTTCGATACAAATCATTCAAATCCGAAGTCGCAAATCTTCCTCCGTCCAATTGTACCATAGGACGTAAATCTGCGGGAATCACGGGAACATTCTTTAAGATCATCCATTCCGGTTTATTTCCGGAAGCAATAAAATCTCGAACAATTTTCAAACGTTTTACAATTTTCTTCCGTTTTTGAGCGGAAGAAACTTCTTCCAGTTCCTCTTCCAACTCAATTCTCAATTCTTCTAAATTGATTCGTTCCAACAATTTTAAAATCGCTTCCGCACCCATGTAAGCTTCAAACTTATTTCCATACAACTGTTTAAACAACTTGTATTCTTTTTCCGTGATGATTTTTCCGATTTCTAAGCTGTCTTCCTCGCTTTCCGTAACAATGTATCTCGCAAAATACAATACAGATTCCAATTCTTTTGGAGATAAGCCGATAATCAAAGACATTTTATTTGGAGTTCCTTTGGAATACCAAATGTGCGAAACAGGGGCTGCCAAAGCAATATGCCCCATTCTTTCTCTTCTGACTTTCGATTTTGTCACTTCCACTTCACATTTTTCACAAATCAAACCTTTGTATCGCATTCTCTTGTACTTTCCACATGCACATTCCCAATCTTTTGTCGGTCCAAAGATTTTTTCGCAGAACAATCCGTCTTTTTCCGGATTCAACGTTCTATAATTTATGGTTTCCGGCTTCGTTACTTCCCCATATGACCATTCTTCAATTTTTTCAGGAGATGCCAATTTAATTTTAATTTTTTCAAAATTTCTGATTCCCATGAACTATAAAGCCTCCTTCATTACTCCTATTTCTAACTATTCTTCTTCGTCTTCGTAATCATCCTCATCCTCATATTCCTCCATCTCTAATATATCTGACGGAGAATATTCCAAGGTGGTCTCTTCCTTATTCAGCTCTTCATCGACATTGATGACATTATCGTTTTCATCGCATAATTCCACATCCAATGCTAGAGCTTGGAATTCTTTCAATAATACTTTGAAAGATTCCGGTAAATCAGAATCCGGCATTTCTTCCCCTTTGATGATGGCTTCATACGTTTTTGTTCTTCCTGTCACATCATCGGATTTTACGGTCAACATTTCTTGAAGAATATTAGATGCTCCATATGCTTCCAAAGCCCATACTTCCATTTCTCCCAATCTTTGTCCTCCGAATTGTGCTTTTCCTCCTAAAGGTTGTTGTGTTACCAAAGAATATGGTCCAATAGCTCTGGCATGCATTTTATCTTCTACCAAGTGGTGTAATTTCAACATATACATGATTCCCACGGTAATTTTGTTGTCAAACTTATCTCCGGTTCTTCCGTCATACAAGGTCACCTTTCCGCTTCTCGGATGTCCTTGATTCTCCAAATAATCTTTGATTTGTTCTTCCGTTGCCCCGTCAAATACCGGAGTGGCAATATGAGTTCCGCCATTTAATGACCTCATTGCCATTCCCAAATGTACTTCCAAGACCTGTCCGATATTCATCCGAGATGGTACTCCCAATGGATTTAACACAACGTCCAAATGAGTTCCGTCCTCTAAGAAAGGCATGTCTTCCGCCGGCAACACTCTCGAAACAACCCCTTTGTTTCCATGTCTACCTGACATTTTATCCCCAACGGTAATTTTTCTTTTTTCTGCCACTAACACACGAATTGCCTTATTCACTCCGGCTTTCAACTCATCTCCGTTTTCACGAGACAATTCTAAAATTTCCACAACCGTTCCTTTTGATCCGTGAGGCATACGTAGAGAACTGTCTCGAACATCTCTCGCTTTTTCCCCGAAAATAGCTCTCAGTAATTTTTCTTCTGCCGGAGGTTCCGTTTCTCCCTTTGGAGAAGTCTTTCCCACCAAAATATCTCCCGGCTCCACTTCCGATCCAATCATAATAACTCCATTGGCATCCAAGTTTCTAAGAGCCGCTTCGGAAACATTCGGAATCTCACGAGTGATTTCTTCATCTCCCAATTTGGTATTTCTCGCTTCGATTTCATATTCTTCCACATGAACGGAAGTAAAAACATCGTCCTTTCGTAGCCGATCTGAAATCAAAATCGCATCTTCGTAGTTGTATCCTTCCCAAGTCATGAATCCCATTAGGATATTTTTTCCTAAAGCCAAATCTCCCTTGCTGGTTGCCGGTCCATCCGCAATAATGTCTCCGGCTTTCACTTCATCTCCTAAATTTACCAATGGAGATTGATGTAAACACATGGATTGATTCGAACGTTCAAAATTTAATAGACGATAAGTATATTCTCTCTTATCTTCCGTTTCAATTACAATTTTCTTTCCGTCCACATAACTTACTTTTCCGTCCACCTTTGTCGTTACCACAGCTCCGGAATCAACCGCTACCTTTCTTTCCAAACCGGTTCCGATAAAAGGAGCCTCCGTTCGTAGTAAAGGAACGGCTTGTCTTTGCATGTTTGATCCCATCAATGCCCGGTTGGCATCGTCATGTTCCAAGAAGGGAATCAATCCGGCAGAGACTGATACCACTTGTTTGGGAGAAATATCCAAATAATGAACTCTTTTCGCATCCACATCCAAAATTTCCGGTCCGATTCGGCAAGTTACCGGTTCCAACAATTCATTATGTTCTCCCAACTTCGTATCGGCTTGAGCGATGAACATTCCTTCTTCCTCATCAGCTGCCAAATATCGAATATCATTCAAATCCGCAATTCCGTCTTTGACTGCGATATACGGTGTTTCAATAAATCCATATTGATTGATTTTAGCATAGATAGCCAAAGATCCGATCAATCCGATGTTCGGTCCTTCCGGCGTTTCTATCGGACAAATTCTTCCATAGTGAGAATCGTGTACGTCACGCACCTCGAATCCGGCTCTTTCTCTGGAAAGTCCTCCGGGACCTAAGGCGGAAATTCTTCTCTTGTGAGTTAATTCCGCTAGAGGATTCGACTGATCCATAAATTGAGACAATTGCCCGGACCCGAAGAAATCTAAAATCAAAGCATTCAAAGGTCTGGTATTCAAAAGAGATTGTGGAGTCAAGGTTTCAATATCCTGAATGGTCATTTTTTCTCGAACCATTTTTGACATTTTTAGAAGTCCCGTCTTAATTTGCATCAATAACAATTCTCCAACTCCTCTGACACGACGGTTGGACAAATTGTCAATATCATCGGTATGGACATGAGATTCCCCATTATTTAAATCAATGACATATTGTATCGTTCCCAAAACATCTTCCGGAGTCAATAACACTTCATTTTCATCGATTTCCAATTTCAATCTCTTGTTCATTTTATAACGTCCCACAGGCTCCAAATCATAACGTTGTACGTTAAAGAACATCTGTTTGATTAAACTTCTCGCAGAATCTACCGTTACCAAATCTCCCGGTCTCAATTTTCTAAAAACTTCGGTTACGGCTTCATCTGAATTTTTCGTCGTATCGTTGGCAATGGTATTGGCAATCAAAATATCTTCCGGTTTTACTTCCCAATAACTAATTGTAGAAACTTTATTTTCTATCATTTTTGAAATAAGAGCCTCTGAAATGACGGCATCTTCTTCTGCAATAATTTCCCCTGTTTCTTCATCAAAAATAGCTTCTTTCACAAAACTGTTTTCAATTTTAGTTCGGACAACGCTTAATAATTCTCCCGGATCATGGGTATATTTCTCATAAAATTCACTTAAATTCAATTCCTTTTCTTCAAAGAAATGTTCTTTGATTTCAATATTGTCTTTGAAAAAATCCACAGCCTTTAGGAACACTGTTGCTAAAACTTTTTTCTTTCTGTCAATTTTTACACTCAGAAAGTCATTTTTATCCGTTTCAAATTCCAGCCAAGTTCCTTTATACGGAATAATCTTTCCGGAGAAAAGATCTTTCCCGGTTTGAATATTTACCTCTTTATTGAAGGATACTCCGGGAGAACGATGCAATTGTGAAACCACAACTCTTTCCGCTCCATTGATGATAAAAGTCCCTCGATCGGTCATCTTAGGAACTTCCCCAAAGTAAACCAAAGATTCCTGAATCTCATTTCCACTTTTTTTGTTAAACAGTCGCAGTCTCACCTTCAAAGAATCGGAATAGGTCTTCCCTCTCTTTTTACATTCCAATTCATCGTTTAAAGGCGGTTCTGCAGCATGCAATTCATAAGATACATATTCTAATCGAATTTCTCCGTTAGAAGATGATTCAATCGGAAAAATTTCTCGAAAAGCGGACTCCAACCCTTTGTTTTCTCTATTGTTGGGAGCCACTTTCATTTGTAAGAAATCTTCATAGGAATTTAATTGAAATTCAAGAAAATGAGGCATAATTCCTCTTTCTTTAATTTTTCCAAAATTCAATCGTTCAACGAGTTTCCCCATTCATTCACACCCCTTATACATTATCAAGTCAATATATAATCATTTGAAAATACAAAGGCTAACTATTTTAAAATGATTAAATATTTGTTCTATACACGATTTTCTTCTATAGTTACTAAAAAGGCACTCCGTACTAGAGTGCCCTTATTTTTTTTATACAGTTATACCAATAGATGAGCTTATTTTACTTCTACTTCTGCTCCGGCAGCGGTTAATTTTTCTTTCATTGCTTCTGCTTCTTCTTTTGGAGCTGCTTCTTTGATAACTCCTCCGTTATCAACTAATTCTTTTGCTTCTTTCAATCCTAATCCGGTGATTGCTCTTACTTCTTTGATAACAGCAATTTTGTTTGCACCTGCTGATTTCAACACTACGTCGAATTCAGTCTTTTCTTCCGCAGCTTCTACCGGTCCGGCAGCAGCTACAGCTACAGGGGCAGCAGCCGTTACTCCAAAGTGATCTTCCAATGCGCTTACTAATTCTTTTAATTCTAATACAGTCATTGCTTCTAAATCAGCAATAAATTTTTCTCTATCAAATGCCATTCTAATTTCCTCCTATTTTTCTTATTTTATTTTCTTTCCTTATTCTGCCGCAGCTTCTTTCTTATCTGCAATTGCCACAGCTGCGTAAGCCAATTTTCTTACCGGTCCTAACATAGAATTTAGCACCATAGATAGTAATTGTTCTCTGGAAGGAAGTTTCGCCAAAGCTTCCACTTCTTCAATGCTTACTCTTCTTCCTGTTAAATATCCACCTTTGATTTTAAAGATGTCCTGTTTTGCTTTTGCTTTATCTTTTGCCAAGTCGAACACAACTTTTGCAGGAACAGCCGGATCTTCATATCCAAATGCGAATGCTGTTGTTCCTTCTAAAATTTCATCAAAGTTATCTTCTACTCCTGATTCTTTCAAAGCGATTTTGAACAGTCTATTTTTTGCTACCAAATATTCCGCTCCTGATTCTCTCATTTTTCTTCTTAAAGCAGTTTCTTCGTTTACTTTGATTCCTTGATAATCAACAAAAACAACTGATTGAGCTTTCTTAATTTTATCCACTAATTCCGCTACGATTTCTTTTTTTACTTGAGTTGCCATATTGATTTTCACCTCCCCTTTTCATAAAAATACCTCCGTACCCAAAGAAGTCCGGAGGTTCTGTTATCACAGTTGAGGTCAGCGTATTGCTTACTCCAACCTCGGTAGGACTTGTTAGGATTCTTACGAATCTCCTACGGTCTTTGGTTTGGATTTATATTCAATTATTATCCAACATATTTAGCTACTAACAACGGATCCATTTTGACTCCCGGTCCCATTGTCAAAGATACTGCAACACTTCTTAAGTATTGTCCCTTAGAAGCGGCCGGTTTCAATCTTACGATTTGATCCATAAAGGCTTTAAAGTTTTCTTCAATTTTTTCCACTGCAAAATCCGCTTTTCCGATTGCAACGTGGATAGATCCTACTTTATCAACACGGAACGCCAATTTTCCCTTTTTAAATTCCGATACCGCTGCTGCAATATCAGGAGTGACTGTTCCTGATTTTGGGTTAGGCATTAAACCTTTTGTTCCCAAAATTTTTCCTAATCTACCGATTTTAGGCATCATGTCAGGAGTTGCGATAACTAAATCAAAATCTAACCAACCTTGTTGAATTTGGCTGATATATTCTTCCGCTCCTGCATAATCTGCTCCTGCATCCAATGCTTTTTGTACATTTTCTCCAGAAGTAATCGCTAAGATTTTTACAGTTTTTCCCGTTCCGTGAGGCAATACTACGGTACCTCTTACTTGTTGATCCGCATGTCTGGGATCGACTCCCAATTTCAATGCCACTTCTACTGTTTCTACAAAGTTAGCTGTTCTTGTCTTTGCAACCAATTCCAATGCTTCTTTTACTTCATAAAGTTTTCCGGTTTCTACCAACTTAGAAGCTTCGATATATTTCTTTCCTCTATGTTTTGCCATTTCTTTAATTTCCTCCCTACGTGGTCATCGGATATGATCCTACCACTCTTCTCCAAAACTAGTCTTCAATTTTAATTCCCATTGATCTTGCAGATCCTGCAATAATTTTCATAGCCGCTTCCACATTTCCTGCATTTAAATCAGGCATTTTTGTTTCTGCTAATTCTCTTAATTTTGCAGTGGTAATTTTTCCAACGACTTCTTTTTTAGAATTTTTTGCTCCTGATTGAATTCCGGCCGCTTTCTTTAATAAGTCAGATGCTGGTGGAGTTTTTAAAATAAAGGTAAAAGATCTGTCATTGTAAACAGAAATTTCTACAGGAATAATCCATCCCGCTTTATCTTGTGTTTTTGCATTAAATGCTTTACAGAATTCCATAATATTTACACCATGTTGTCCCAAAGCCGGTCCTACTGGTGGAGCCGGGTTTGCTTTCCCCGCCGGTAATTGTAATTTTATAAGTCCGATCACTTCTTTTGCCATCTTGTTTCTTACACCTCCAAATAATGTGTGATGTCTCTACATCTTTTCGACACTTGAGAAAGAAACTTCTACCGGTGTCATTCTTCCAAATATATCAATCATAATTTTTACTTTTCCCTGTTCATAGTCCATTTCCGCAACTTTTCCTTCTTTGTTTACAAAGGCTCCGTCCAAGACTTTCACATAGTCTCCGATTTGAAAATCCGCTTTATGAAATTCTCGTACTTCCTGCTCATAGCCTATCACACGAAATATATTTTCCACTTCATGCTCTTCCATAGGAATCGGATCAGACCCTACTCCGACAAATCCCGTTACTCCGTTGGTATTTCGGACTACATACCACGCATCGGAATCCACCTTATAGTTGATTCCTTCGTCGCTTTCTTCACGTACTGCCGTCATTTCTAACATAACATACCCGGGGAATATTTTTCGAAACACCACTTTTTCTTTTCCACGAACAATTTCGGTACTTTTTTCTTCCGGAACTAAAATTTTACTTACAATTTCCTTCATTCCTAAAGTTTCTATTTTTTGTTCCAAGTCTGTTTTTACTTTTTTCTCATAGCCTGAGTATGTATGTATCATAAACCATCTTTTTACTTCTGTCTTCGTCATTGTCTATCCTCCAAACAGAGAAACCAAATTTTTCAATAGTCTTGTAGCAATTAAATCAAAAACTCCTAAATATATACTCAATATTACAGCCATAACAACAACCCAGACAGTTGAACTTATAATCTCTTTCTTCTTAGGCCACTGTACCTTTGAGTATTCTTTTCTAACATCTTGAAATAAACTCATAAGTTCTCCTTTCTTCGATAAAAATGGCAGGTCAAGAGGGACTCGAACCCCCAACCCTCGGTTTTGGAGACCGATGCTCTACCAATTGAGCCATTGACCTGCATGTTGTTACTTATTTTTCTTAGCTAGTTTTTATTTTTTTACTTCTTTGTAAATTGTGTGTCTCTTTAAAACCGGATTGTATTTTTTAATTTCCAATCTTTCCGGAGTATTCTTTTTATTCTTTGTTGTAGAATAATGTCTTAATTTTGTTTCTGTACATTCCAATAAAACTTGTACTCTCATCTCTTTGCCTCCTTTAACAGTTGTTACCACTCCCTAACGGTATCTGGTTGATCCTCCCATATGCTAAGCGATATGGTACTAGAGTTTTTCCTGTCGCTTGCTTACTAAGACATATAGTATACTATCACAGAACATGATTCTTGTCAATACTTTATTCTTTTATTTTTCTAATTTTTTAGAAAACAATAGAGTTGCTTTTCCATCCGAAAAAAGCAACTCCTTCCATACTATTTTTTGATATGTTCAAAAATTTCTTTCACACTGGGAAATACATAATCCGGTATATCCTGGGTATTTTCCAACATATCTTTCGTGGTTTCTCCACTCAAAACGGCTATTGTAGTGACGCCGCTTCGAAGTCCCGTTCGAATATCCGTATAAAGTCTATCTCCTACAATAACCATTTCCTCTTTGGAAATTCCAAATCTGTCCATGGCCTCGTCTACCATATAATGATTCGGTTTTCCGATAATCAAAGGTTCTCGATGACAAGCCGTTTGAAACAGGGAAATAAAAGAACCCACATCCGGTTTGAATCCGTCCTTCAAAGGACACAGATAATCCGGATGACTGGCAATATAAGCGGTCCCTTTTACCAAATAGTCGTAGGCTGTCCAAATTTTCTCATAGGTCAAACTGACATCGAAAGTCAAAACCACACAGTCCGCTTCCAGACCTCTCTCTTTGACAAGAAAAAAACCTGCTTCTTCAAATTCTTTTTCCACTTCCGGAGTTGCCAGCAAGACAATTTTTTTCATCTTTTGCAGCTTCAAATATCGCAAAGTGGCGTCCGTGGAAGTCAAAACTTCTTTGGCTGTCACATCGATCCCCAAAGCTTTGAATTTATCCAAATACTGCTTTTTGGCGAAAGAAGAATTATTCGTCATAAAGGCAAAGTTTTTTCCTTGTTTTCGAATTTCATTCAACAGATCGGCGGCTCCCGGAATCAAATGTTCCGACAAATAAATCGTTCCGTCCAAGTCAAAGAGAAAACATGTTTTCTTTTTCAATCTATCCATGACTTCATCCCGACCTATCGAAATAAATTCGGAATAAACAAAGCGACTGTCGAAGAATAAGTCACCAACAACAATACAATGGCAAGAGATAGGATAAACGGCCATACTTCTCGAATAAACTCTTCCAATTTCACATCTACAATCGAACATACTGTAAACATCATAGAACCGAACGGCGGTGTCAAACCTCCAATCATAATATTTACAATGAAGATCACTCCAAAATGTAACGGATCCACTCCCAAAGCCTTAACTGCAGGAACTAATAAAGGAGCCAGGATAACCAAGGCTGCTCCCCCTTCTATGAACATTCCTACAAACAATAATAATAAGTTGATAACCATCAACAAGATTACGGGACTGTTTGTAAAATTCATCAATCCTTCGGTAATCATTTGAGGAATTCTTTCCAAAGTCATATAGTAACCGAATACTTTCGCACTGGCGATAATAATCATAACTGCTCCTGTGCTTTTTACCGTTTCCATTAAAATAATGGGAATATGGTGTAACTTCAATTTCTTATAGACAAAAAATCCTACTACAAAACAGAAAAATACAGCGACTCCTCCCGCTTCTGTCGGAGTAAACATTCCAATTCTCATCCCTAAAATGATTCCAAACGGAATTGCCAAGGCCCAAACGGATTTTACCGCCTGCTTCCCAATTTCAGACGGTCTTGCCATTCGTTCTCGGGAAGGCTGATAACCTCTTTTTACAGAGATAATATGTACGGTAATCATCATTGCCAAAGTCATTAAAATTCCCGGAGTATATCCGGCTAAGAACATATCTCCTACCGGAACATTCGCAATCAATGCGTATAGGATTAAGTTTGTCCCCGGCGGAATTACCGGACTTACTGCGGAAGAGGCAGCGGTAACCGCTGCTGAAAAAGGTTTTGAGAAACCTTTTTTAATCATTTCAGGCACCAAAATTTTAGATTCCATTGCCGCATCGGCATTGGCGGAACCTGAAATTCCTCCCATCATGGCACTTAATAGACAGTTTACTTGAGCCAATCCGCCCTTCATGTGCCCCGCCAATACTTCCGCCATATTCATCAACTCTTCACTGATTCCGGAATAATTCATCACGGATCCTACCATGATAAAAAACGGTACCGCTAAATAAGGAAAGGATTCCACAGCCGTCACGAATTGTTGAATTACCATATTCATTGCCATGGTAGTATTCAAAAACATAAAATAAAATAAAGCCGATCCCATTAGAGCAAAACCAATAGGGATGTTTAGAAAAAATAATACAAATAAAACAATTACCGGTAAAAATGCTTCCATGAAATTCCCCCCTATCCTTCTATTTCCTTATACTCTTGTCCTGTCACCATTTCCTTAAAACATTGCGCTGCAAAGATAACAGAATATATTGTCATCAAAGCAAACGAAAGGACAATTCCGCTATTGATATAAGAGTACGAAATTTCCAGAGCTGAAGTAATTTTACTGGAACCCATAACATAGGTCAAACTGAAATAAAACATAATTCCGCTAATGATTACCAACAATAAAAAAGTAATAAACTCCACTATTTTTCTAATTTTTTTAGGCAATAGAACCACAATAGCTTCGACCCCTATCAAAGCTCTTTCTCGGTATGCCGCCGCTGTTCCAAGGAAAATAGTCCATACAAAACATCCTACTGCCACTTCTTCCGCCCAAAAGTAAGTAAATTTTAAGAAGTAACGGGTGAATACGTTCATGATAACAACCACAACAGTTACACTGATAAAAATACTTCCCAAATATAATTCAAATTTTTTTAATAAATCCCTCATGCTTCTTCTCTCCTACCATATAAGAACAGGGGATGTTAAAACATCCCCCAGTGAAATGCTTCTCTATTATTTTCCTTCTTTTGCAAGTTCTTCTCGAATTTCTCTTAAATTTTTCATGATTTCATCATAAATTCCAGGAGTCCATTTAGGGAACATTCCGTAAACAGGTGCTGCCGCCTTATTGAAAGCTTCCGCATCCACTTCATGGAAAGTTACTCCATTTTCTTTTAATTTTTCTGCATATTCATCTTCCAATTTGATAGTTTCCGTTAAATTGTCTTGTGCTCCCGCATCAAATTCTTCTTGGATAATTGTTCTTTCTTCGTCCGTTAAGCTATCCCAACATGCTTTGGAAATGCATACTGCTGAAACTCCTAATAAATGTCGAGTCAAAGAATATTCTTTTACATTTTCATATTGTTTTGTTCCATAGTAACTTAAGATAGATCCTTCCAATCCGTCAATAACCCCTTGTTGTAATGCTGCATAAGTATCAGGATAAGGCATTGCAACCGGATTTCCTCCCATGGCTTCAATCGTAAAGGTATACAGTTGACTGGTAGGAACTCTCAATTTTAATCCTTTCATATCTTCCGGAGTCTTTACAGGTTTTTTCGTAATCATATTTCTAAATCCGAATAACCAATCCAAAGACAATACTTTGATTCCTTTTTCTTCTGCTTGTTTGTTTAAGTTTTCCACCAAAGGTGTTCGAACCATTCTTAAATATTCATCAAAACTTTGATATAGCATAGGTCCTGTAACGGCATTATAATCCGGAATATAATCTCCTAAGAAGTTTACTCCATCCACTAAAATCCAATCGGAACCGTTTGCAACTTGTTCCATACCGTCTTTTCCAATCGGTAAGGTTCCACTTGTAAATAATTGTAATTCCAAACTTCCCTTGCTTCTTTCATTTACCTTTTCCACTACTTTTACTAAAGACTTCGCAGTTTGTTCATCATCTACAAACTTTGTAGTCACTTTAATAACTCTCGCTTCTTTCTTTTCTCCTTCCGGTGCAGCAGCGTCTTTGTTTCCTCCACATCCTACTAGAGCTAAGGCCAATAACCCCATAGCACAGAAAAATTTGAATCCTTTTTTCATTCTCATTTCCTCCCTTAATTTGTTTTAGGCAAAAAAAGACCTCCTCGATTTCTCTTGAAGCTCCTCCCTTACACCAAGCTTATTGCATTTCTACCTTAGAGTACTTCATTTTTGTTATTTTGTCAATTCATTTTTAAAAAAATTGGTGTTTTTTTAATAGAAAATGTTTACTTTCTAATCGCTTTTTCTACAACTTTCTCTCTTCCGAATTTTTTTATCTATTTCCCTTTCATTCGTTTCGACTTTTATCTGCCTTGAACAAAAGAAAAGCAAGTCATTCGACTTGCTTACTATTTCTATATGGTGCCGATGGTGGGACTCGAACCCACACACCATTGCTGGCAACGGATTTTGAGTCCGTCTCGTCTACCAATTCCAACACATCGGCTTTTCTGATTACTTGAGTATCATACACTATTTTTTCAAAACTGTCAAGAGACTTTATATCCATTTTTTCTTTTTAAAGTAAAAAAGCATTCCGAACACCAATAATACCATGAATCCCAACAAAATAAAATATCCTCTGGGACTCTCCAATTCCGGCATATATTTAAAATTCATTCCATACAATCCTGTCAAAAAACTGAGAGGCATGAAAATGGTAGAGATGACAGCAAGAATTTTCATGATCTGATTCATGTCATTGCTGATAGTGGAGTGATAGAGCTGTACCAATTCATGTACCCGATTATTTAGCATTTCCACCGTTTCAAAGGTAATAATGGAATGGTCATACAAATCATTCAAATAAATTCTCATATTCTCACTAAAGTATCCGCGCATTCCTCTGGTCTGTAGTTTCGCTACCAACTCTCGTAGAGGAGCAATAAATCTTTTTAGGCTGCTGATACTTTGCTTCAACTCCAAAATACTCTCCAAATCCTCTTTTCTAGACTTATCAATTACTTTCGCTTCCAGATTATCAAGTTCTTTTTCCACCTCATCCAAAATCACAAAATAATTATCGACAATGGCATCAATCAATGTATATGCCAAATATCCGGTGGAAAGAGAACGAATTTTGGTCTTATCCGCTTCCAAACGATAACGAATCCCGTCAAAAACATCTTTTGGAGTTTCCTGAAAAGTAATTAAAATATTATCCTCTAAAATAAAGGACAACTGCTCGTATTCAATTTCCTCTGTAATCAGGTTCAGGGTCAGCATTTTTAAGATAAGAAACAAATATTCCTCTCGCTCTTCCAATTTAACCCGTTGCTCAGGATTTACCAAATCTTCCAGGGTCAAATTATCCAAATGAAAATACTGCCCGATTTTTTTGATATACTCAACATCACTGATTCCGTCAATGTTTATCCAAGTGTTTCCGACAAAATTTTGATTGAAATGAAAGTCCTCAATCGAATGATACACTTCTTTTATAAACACTGCTTCATTATAATAAATAACGGTCATAGAAACTTCATGATTCGGATTTTCCCCTGTATACACAATACTTCCCGGTGGCAATCCATTTTTCTTGCTTCTACTTGCATGGGAGTTCGGCATTTCAATCTTCCTTCCTTACTTGTTCTATCTTATCATGACTTGCAAGATTTAATACGATATCGGATACTTTTGCATTCTTTTTCAAACGAATTGTGAAAAGAACCGTTTTTTCTTCTTCATTTTTTACAATTCCCAATACCTTCGTATTGATTTTTTTCAAGTAATCCGACATTTCCAAAATATCTTCTCCTTGAATGGAGTTTTTATATTGCACGGCAATTTTGGCATTGTACTGTTTCGCAATCCAACTCACTTCCAGTTTTTTTAAGGTAATCAAAGTGATAATGACCGCTACGGTTGCAATTAAAGTCAAACTGTAAAATCCCCATCCGACTGCAAGTCCAATACATCCTGTTGCCCAAATTCCCGCTGCAGTGGTTAAGCCCTCAATGGTACCTCGTTCTCTCATAATACTTCCGGCTCCCAGGAAACCTATTCCGCTGATAACCTGAGCTCCCAGACGTCCTAAATCCAATTTAATAGCTTGCATTGCTTCCGGCTGTGTCGTAGCAAGCCGAAGAACATCAATTCTCATTCTATCTTGGATAATGGAAGTAATGGCTGCCCCTAAACAAACCAAAATATGAGTTCGAAATCCCGCAGGTCTGTTATTTTTTTCCCGCTCATAGCCGATAATTCCGCCTATAAAAATAGCCGCAATCACTCTAAACGCAATTTCCTGGTATCCCAATTCCGTAATAAATCGATCCATAATTTTCCCCTCTATCTTAAAATTTTCATCAAAGTCTATTCTTATCATACTGTATTTTCAAATTCTTTTCAAGTATTTTTTATTGACATTCCTCCCTGTTTCGAGTATAATATGAAAATATTAAAATAACTTAAAGGAGACGATATGCTGTATTCATCTATTTTACTACCGGTGTACCCCATAGTTCCCTGAAGGGATTTGTATTTATGTTCTGTAGATACAAATCCTGTTTGCGTTGGAAATATGGATTTGTATCGAAGAGGTAGTGAAGTAGGAAAGATATCCAATCTCATTCAAAAGCCATGACGATACAAAATTGTATCTGCATGGTTTTTTTATTTTATATAACACTGAAAAGACATCACAAAACAAAAGGAGAATGACAATGGCGGGAATAGAAACGTTTATTACTTTTATTATCTACTTATTATTTCTAATGGGAATTGGTGTGTACTTTTATACCAAAACAACTACACATGAAGACTATGTTTTAGGGGGAAGAGGCGTTGGATATTGGGTGACAGCGATGTCTGCACAAGCCAGCGATATGAGCGGTTGGTTGCTTATGGGACTTCCCGGAGCCGTATTTTTAAATGGTTTCAGTGAAATTTGGGTCATCATCGGTTTGGCATTGGGAACCTATGCAAACTGGAAATGGGTAGCTCCAAAGTTAAGGGTGCAAACGGAAGAAACGGAAACTCTAACTCTGCCAACTTTTTTAACCAAAAGATTGGGGGATCGCACAGGAATGATCCGAGTATTTTCGGCGATTGCGATTTTATTCTTTTTTACCATTTACTCTTCCTCCGGTTTGGTTGCTGCCGGAAAGCTTTTTGAAACCATTTTAGGAATTGACTATACTTGGGGAGTTTTTATTGGCGGAGGAACTATCATTGTCTACATTTTTTTAGGAGGCTATCTGGCCTGTTGTTGGACGGATTTCTTTCAGGGAGTTCTTATGTTTTTTGCCATTACCATTGTTCCGAGCATAGCCTATTTTCATGGAGGAGGAATAGACGGAATTCAACTTGCCATGAAAGCAAGAGATATTTCCCTTACTATTTTTTCCCGAACGGAAAGGATTGATATTTTTATTATACTATCCGGTTTGGCATGGGGACTTGGATATTTTGGGCAACCGCATATTCTGGTTCGATTTATGAGCATTGAAAAAGTCGAAGAACTATGGAAATCGAGACTTATCGCTATGATTTGGGTGGTCATTTCCTTAGTGGGGGCGATTGCGGTAGGAATCACAGGGATTGCCGTCTTCCCTAATATTGCGGAATTAAACGGCGATCCTGAAAAAATCTTCATCTATATGATTTCAAAATTGTTTAACCCTTGGATCGGAGGAATTTTATTTGCAGCCATTTTATCGGCCATTATGTCCACAATCTCCTCTCAATTATTGGTATCTGCCAATACTCTAACGGAAGATTTCTATAAATATATCAAATATGAGCCAAGCAATAGAGAACTGATCTGGGTAGGGAGAATTTCCATTTTGATTATTTTCTTCCTCGCAGGAATCTTATCTCTGAACCCGAACTCCAAGGTACTCTCTTTGGTATCTTATGCTTGGGCTGGATTCGGAGCCGTCTTTGGTCCGGCGATTTTGATCACTCTCTATAAAAAAGAAGTTCACTGGAAAAGTGTTCTGACGGGAATGATTGTTTCCGCTATTACCGTTGTCATTTGGAAACATTCCGGTCTGGGAAATCAACTCTATGAAATTTTTCCGGGATTTATGGTAAACATTGCCATCATTCTGCTTAGCAATTCTTACTTTAAAAAAGCCTGATAGAGAAAAGAAAAAATGGAAGTTTGACGTTTTCACAAACTTCCATTTTATTTTCCCCTTTTCTATCCAATTCCTCCTAAAAAAGCTCCGGCTACTAAGGCAAGCAATACCAAGAAACAATATGCATATTTAGCAGTCGGGAAAAACCAAGCCCCTATCTTGTTTTGAGCTCCCATATTTACCGCTTCTTCCACGAAGTCTTTTCCTGCCACCCAGAAGAACATCACTCCCGCCAGTAAAGCTCCCAACGGACAAATATAAATGGATACAAAATCCATCCAACCTCCGACAATCGCCTGAATCGAAATGGCAACTACCGCTCCGACAATATGAATAATTGCGGTTGCCACCACACGTTTCGCCTTGAATTTTTCTTGTAAAAATGCCACCGGTGCTTCATATAAGTTCACTATGGAGCTGACTCCGGCAAACAACACGCAAACATAGAAAATCACTTCAATAATCCTTCCGCCCGCCATGGTATTCATGATGTTCACAAGATAAATAAACATCAATCCCGGTCCGCCGGAAGAAAGTTCCGCTCCTCCCACAGCCATAGCAGGTATAATGACAAAGGCCGCCAACAAAGCTGCCAGAGTATCAAAAAAAGCTACATTTCTGGCTGAACTTGGAATATCTTCCGTTTTACTTAAATAAGAACCGTAGATGACGGAACCGTTTCCGGCTACGGAAAGAGAAAAAAATGCTTGTCCGAAAGCATAAATCCAAAGTTTCGGATCCACAAGACCCTGCGGGTTCACCGTAAAAATATATTGATATCCACCGTGGGATCCGGGTTGAAATGCAATATATATTCCTAAAAACACGAATAGGAAAAACAAAATCGGCATCATAAATTTATTTGCTTTTTCAATTCCACTCGCAATCCCCATAGACATGATCGCAAAGCTGACAAGCAGAGCAATGATAATCCAAATATTAGCTCCCCCTGCAGAGGCAGTTTTTCCAAAAGTGGAACCAATGACTTCCATATCTCCCTGCATAGCAAACATAGAACCGTCTATCGACATCCACGTATATTTAAAAATCCATCCCATAACACAAGAATACCCGATAGCTAGGGCAAGAGAGCCTAAAATAGGAATAATTCCTAAACGTTCTCCTAACTTGCGTTTTCCTTTCAGTGCAGTACACATTCCGAAAGCTCCCACAGGACCGGCTTCTGCTGCACGACCTAAGGCAAACTCTCCAATCACTCCTGTTGCTCCAATTAAAATGACAAAGATAACATAAGGAATTAAAAAAGTCATTCCTCCCCAAGCAGAAACCAAAACCGGAAATCTCCAAATATTTCCCATTCCGACTGCCGAACCAATACATGCCAAAATGAACCCCCATTTTGTTTGAAACCCGTCACGCTTTTCTAAAGTATTGTTCTCCATCATATTGTCCCTCCATGAAATAAAGTAAATGAAGCCTGATTGAAAAACTATCCTCTCAAATCATAGCTGGAGATTTCGAGAGGATAGTACATTACAGATGAAACATTAATTTCTAAATCTTTTCTATTTGCTTGCTTTTTTATTATTTTTCTTCATTAGGATATGGTTCCAAAAATGCGTGGAAATGACGCATTGGCAAGGTATGCCCGGATACGATTCTCATATTGGGGATACTTTCTCTATCTTCATAGAGAGCTTTGACTGCCGCAATGACATAATCCAAATGTTCTTGAGAATACATACTACGATTGATTGCAAATCTCACAACATTGGCAACTTCTTCCTGTTGTTCCGGAGTTTTCAAATCATATTCCATAGAATAATCTCCCAATTCGGAAACTCGAATTCCATAACGTCGAATCAATTCTAAGCTGAATCCTTCCCCTGCGAAGGTATCATGTCCTCGTTTTCCGTCGAAAAACTCGTCCATATTGATGTATACTCCATGCCCTCCTGCCGGAATGACCACTCCTTTTACTCCCGCTTTGTAAAATCCTTCCGCCAAATAATTGCATTGTTCCACTCTTTCATGTAAGTAATTGAAGTTACAACATTCATATAGTCCGGCTGCAAGAGCCATAATATCTCTTCCCGACATGCTTCCATAGGAATCATTTCCATAGGAAGAAATTTGTTTGACTTTTAATAGAATTCCGACATCCGTCTTCACACTTCCGTCTTCATGAAAGTCGGAGAATTTCTTCCAGAAATATCCCTTATCTCGAAAAGCCAAAATTCCACCCATGTTCGCATGTCCGTCTTTTTTCAAAGAAGCTGTGAATCCGTCGCAATAAGAGAACATTTCCTTTGCAATTTCCGGAATGGACTTATCAGCATAACCTTCTTCATTCATCTTAATGAAATAGCAATTTTCCGCCCAACGTGCAGCATCCAACATAAACGGGATTTCATATTTATGAGCAATTTCCGCTGTTTCCCGAATACTCTTCATAGAAACGGCTTGTCCGCAAATAGTATTGTTGGTAACGGTTGTATAAATCATCGGAATATTTTCCACTCCAACGGCGTCAATCAATTGTTGCAACTTTTTAATATCCATGTCCCCTTTGAAAGGATTTTTTTCATATCTTCCTCCTTCCGGAACTTCATATAACAATTCTTTATTATATAAATTACGAGGCACGGAACCCATTTGTTTGATATTTCCCTCCGTCGTATCAAAGTGTCCGTTGGAAGGAATTGTAAATACTTTTCCGGGTGCACGGACTGCTAATATTTTTCTCACAATTTCAAACAGAATTGACTCCGCTGCACGACCTTGCGGCATTAAAAAGGCATTCGGTCTTTCTAATTGGGCTGCTCCCCCATTAAACAAACCTCCCTCGTATTCACATAGATACATTTCATTCATCATTTTTTCGATGTCTTGACAATCGGTTCTGACCAAGTCGATAATTCGTTTTTGCTTATCTCCTCTTTCAAAACAGTCACGCATTGCATCCAGTAATACATAGTATCCTTTGTTTCTTCCATAGGCTTCATCTCCCAGAAACATAGCGGACCATTGTTGATCTGTCATCGCAGTTGTTCCCGAATCCGATAGCATATCCACTGTCAACATTCCTGCCGGAAACGCAAATTCATTATAATGCGTTGCTTTTAAGGCTCTTTCCCGTTGTTCTACAGTCACTTCAGGGATATTACGTTTCACATAAGAAAAGGAACGCGGTGTTGGAACATTCAATACATACTCTTTCATACATTTAACCTCCTAAGAATTTTTTTGATACCCCGGTCGTCAATATGATTGCCTAGCGGACAGCATGTTTTTAAATAGTATATAATCTTCTATTGATAATATATTATCACTATGATAAAATATTGTCAATAAAATTTATCGTCTTTTATCCGGAAAAAAATTTTTTTCTGAGATAAAAAATCAAGGAGAAGCAATGAAAAAAGAAATACGTCAACAATATGAAACGTTAGTATCCTTTTTGGGAAAGGTCTTAGGACCCTGTTATGAGATTGTTCTGCACGAAATCAAGGGAGAGGAAATAAAAATGCTTTCCATTGCCAACGGAGAAATCAGCAATCGGATTATGGGAAGCCCTATTTCTGAAAAAACACGGAGTTTGTTAAAAGAAAAAGTGTATGAAAAAGAGGACTTGGTCTTAAATGAGATTGTTATTTTAAAAAATTCTAAAAAACTGCGTTCCTCGACTCTATTTATCAAAGATAACGGAAAAGTGGTCGGTATGCTTTGTATCAATTTCGATGATACCCAATTTAATGACTTGACAAATCAGTTGTTACGAATTATTCATCCTGATATTTTCTTACAAAATTTCCTATCCGATGTTTCCTACAATCTTCTCTCTCAGGACAGAGAACATGAAAAAATCACAGATACGTCCGTAAACACGATTGACTCCTTAATGGAAAAAATTTTTCAGGAAATCAAGTCGGAACTGAATTTACCCCTACATCGCCTGAGTAAACAGGAAAAAGAAAAAGTCATACAAAAACTGTATGAACAGGATTTTTTTAAATTAAAATCTTCCATTCCTTTCTTGGCAAAAAAACTAAATTGTTCCGTTACCACAATATATCGTTATGTCGCTTCCTGTTCGAAAAAAAAGTTGGATTCCTAATCAATCCAGCTTTTACTCTTTCTTTTATGTCAGAATATTTTGCAAATATCTTTTTAAAAAAGGGAATTCTTGAAAAAATTTCCTATATTCTTTTTGAGTATCTCTAAAATTATCAAGGAAAAACTATTCTTCGCATATTTCCGCTATTTCAGAATATTGGAAAAAATTTTTCCCTATATACCGTCTATGGTTTGACAAATAAGAGGCAAAATAAGCCTCCTCAAAGAGCTTCCGGGTAATTTCCCTAGACTCTTTTTTTATAAAGGGCTAAAATCGTCTCATATTTTTAGCGAAAACTATGAATTTTAGCGGTATTTCACCGTTCAGTATCCAAAACGGCAAAAAAAGAAAAAATGGATTGC
>UMKD01024967.1_pt1 | contig 104815 bp, 78 predicted proteins | sample 1966221 | NCBI WGS metagenome assembly UMKD01 (sample SAMEA4836167, study PRJEB28245) | human gut metagenome | biome: gut microbiome; material: fecal sample | place: Denmark | collected 2008
GTTGAACTCGTCGATATCCACTCCTAACCCTTTTTCTTTCAATATCAACTCGGTCAAATCAAGAGGGAAACCATAAGTGTCGTACAACACGAAAGCATCCCGCCCGCTAATCTCGCTCTTACCAGCAGCCTTTGTATCGGCAGTTACTTTATCGAGCAACTTAATACCGGTTTCGAGAGTACGCAAGAAAGCATCTTCCTCCTCTTTAATTACTTTTCCGATAAGGACCTTTTGAGCCTTCAATTCAGGATAGGCATCTCCCATCGTTTCAATAAGAATGTCCAATAATTTATAAAGGAAAGCCTGCTTCTGACCCAAGAATGTATACCCGTAACGTACAGCCCGACGTAAAATACGACGAATTACATAACCGGCTTTCGCATTCGATGGCAACTGCCCGTCGGTAATAGAAAATGCAATCGTACGTATGTGGTCTGCAATGACACGCATAGCAATATCGACCTTAGGATCGTCGCCATATTTCTTACCGCAAAGACGCCCGATTTCCCCGATAATCGGTTGGAATACATCGGTGTCATAATTAGACGTCTTTCCTTGCAACGCCATACAAAGCCGTTCGAATCCCATACCGGTATCGATTACCCGAGCAGGAAGAGGTTCGAGCGAACCATCGGCTTTACGGTTATATTGCATAAACACAAGGTTCCATATCTCTATCACTTGCGGGTGACTCTGGTTAACCAATTTCAATCCATCGACTTCGGCTCTCTCGGCATCACTCCGCAAATCGATGTGAATCTCAGAACAGGGTCCACAAGGTCCCGTATCTCCCATTTCCCAAAAATTATCATGTCGATTTCCGTTGATTATATGATCTTTGGGCAAATGCGCTTCCCAATACGAGGCTGCCTCGTTATCTCTCTCCAAACCTTCGGACGCATATCCTTCGAACACAGTAGCGTATAATCGGGCCGGATCTATTTTCAATACGTCGACCAAATATTCCCAAGACCAATCGATCGCTTCTTTCTTAAAATAGTCCCCGAACGACCAGTTACCGAGCATCTCGAACATGGTGTGATGATAGGTATCCAGTCCCACCTCTTCCAAATCGTTGTGCTTACCGCTCACTCTCAAACATTTTTGTGAATCCGCGACCCGCTTATATTTTGCCGGAACATTTCCCAAGATAATATCTTTAAACTGGTTCATTCCCGCATTGGTAAACATCAACGTAGGGTCATCTTTAATCACCATCGGAGCCGAAGGCACGATCTGATGGCCTCGTTCTCTGAAAAAATCCTTAAAAGATTCACGAATCTCTTTTGCTGTCAGCATAACAATTTAATTATATTAAGTTCCACGGCTTTCTTTTTCGTTATCGAAATAGAAATCGCCAATACGGTATATTAATATTACCAAAAACAATTTGCAAAAATAGCCCAAATTATTATTTTTGTACCCATGTGCAGATAAAAAAATGCTTAGAAACATATTTTTTTACGGTCTATAAAAGCTTTTGCCAATAAGAATGAGCCGACAAATAATCAATGAGTAAAAAAATATTCTACATATACAATCCTAAAACACTGACATACGAACGGGTATATCCTTCACTTCGCCAGCGCATCATCGTTGTTTTACGCCATTTGTTCGTCGGTAGCATACTAAGTATAGGGGTCATCGTCGCATTTTATTTTTGGTTCGGTTCGCCCAAAGAAGAGCTTCTGAAAATGGAAAACGAGCAAATGCAGACACAATATAAAGTGCTTTCCAAACGAGTCGATGCAGCGCTGGAAGTTCTGAATGATTTACAACAACGAGACGACAACATGTATCGGGTCATTCTGCAAGCCGAGCCTGTAAACGACGAAATCAGGAATAACGGAATATACAACCCTAGCCGGTACGAGAATCTGTTGCAAATGAGCGATGCAGAGCTGGTTGTTTCTACCAGTCAAAAAGTAGACAACCTTGCGAGGCAAGTATATGTACAATGCAATTCCATGAACGAACTCGTCAAACTGGCACAAGGCCAAGAGGAGCGCATAAAACACATTCCGGCCATACAACCCGTTTCTAACAAAGATTTGAAACGAACAGCATCGGGATATGGTTATCGAATAGATCCGATCTACAAGACCACAAAATTCCATCAGGGAATGGACTTTTCTGCCAATGTGGGAACCCCTGTTTACGTAACCGGGAACGGCCGTGTCGTTGAAACCGGCTGGCAACAAGGATTTGGGAACACGGTAGTCATCGATCACGGATATGATTATAAAACCCGATATGCTCACCTCAGTAAAATATTAGTCCGTAAAGGACAAGAAGTCATACGAGGAGAAGAAATAGCCGAAGTAGGCAATACGGGGAAATCCACAGGGCCGCATTTACATTACGAAGTTCTATACAAAGGGAAAGCACAGAATCCTATCAATTACTATTTCTTCGACCTTTCACCCGAAGATTACGACCGCATGACTCAACTTGCCGAAAATCAAGGGCGTGTAATGGATTAAAAACAAATCGTATGAAAGAACCTGTAACAAATAAACAAAAACTATATTACACGATCGGTGAGGTATCGGACATGTTCAATGTAAACCAATCCTTACTCCGATATTGGGAAACAGAGTTTAAAACAATCAATCCTAAACGATCCCCCAAAGGGACTCGTTATTATTCCCAAAAAGATATCGAAGAAATAAAGCTCATTCACTATTTGCTGAAAGAAAGAAAGCTGAAAATAGAAGGAGCGAAACAAGTATTGAAACACAAAAGAGAAAGTACCGTTCGGTCCCAACAAGTAGTGGAACGACTGAAATCACTGCGTTCCGAACTAATTGCCATTATGGAAGAACTGGAATAGCTTGGCTATTAAGAAGGAAGATATTGACAATTTCAAGAAAGTTTCTTACACTTCTTAAACAAATATGGTACACTATTCGCACCGAGGATAAGTCCCAGAATAGCCCCGCAACTATTGGCGAGAAAATCATACCAGTCCGCGCTTCGCCCCATAGACATAGCACCCTGCAACAACTCCATCAAGCCACCCCACACAATAGCCCCGCACACGAGCAAAATCAACTTGGGAGCGGTAAACTTCGATACCCGATATATATCGAAACAGCCTATCCAAACAAGCCCCAAATACATGCAACCGTGCACCAGCTTATCGGCTCCTTCGAATAAATAAAACTCCTGACTATGTACCGGATTCTTAGCCAGAGACAAATATGTAATTACAGCCAATACTATAATCGTAGGGACAAACGCCAAAAATCTAAAAGGCCTCATATCTATTCACGTAATCTTTACAACAAACAAAAAGGTAGAATTATCTCCTTTTTACAGAAATACTTGCTTTTGCAATCCTTTGACAAAGATAAAGTAAGCTAAGAATAAAAACAAATCACGCGATTTCTGCCAAGAATCAATCTACCTGTACCTCCTGTCACAAAGGCCGCATTTTCATTTACGACAAAACCAAATCCATTTGTATTTGGTTATATAATCTATCATTCATTTTTTACAAAAAGAATTACACTTTTATAGAAAAAGGACTCTATTCCCTTTTTATTAAGCTATTATATGAACAAATAAATTTAAATTTTATACTTTTGTAATTATATCTTGAACTAAAAATGGGAGAACGGGCAAAATTCGCGACCAAGTTAGGAGTAATAGCCACCACGGTAGGATCGGCGGTAGGATTAGGAAATATTTGGAGATTCCCTTATGAAGCCGGAATGAGCGGAGGGGGAGCATTCTTAATGATTTACATTCTATGTGTTCTTATATTAGGTGTTCCGGTTATGTGCGCCGAATTCATTATCGGAAGAAAATCCAAATCCGACACGGTAGACGCATTCAAAAAATTAATCCCCGGCAGTCGATGGTACTACATCGGATATATAGGAATATTGGCCTCGATTCTTATTTTAGGATATTATATGGTCATATCGGGTTGGACGCTCGAATATCTTTTTCAAGCAGCCTGTAACAATCTGACCGGAAAAACGGCAGCAGAATTCAAAGCTGAACAAAACGCATTTATCCAGAACGATTTTCGGCCGTTACTATGGATATACATTTTTCTCTTTATCAACTATATCATCATATCTAAGGGTGTACAGAAAGGAATCGAAAAAATGTCCAACATATTGATGCCTATATTGTTCATTATTCTCATCGTTTTTTGCATACGGTCGTTAACACTACCCGAAGCCAACGAAGGTCTGAAATTTTTCCTACACCCCGATTTTTCGAAAATCACACCCCAAGTCATCGTACGGGCAATGGGGCAAGCATTCTTCTCTTTAAGTTTAGGTATGGGTATCCTCATCACCTATTCCTCCTACTTCAATAATAAAACTCATCTGATAAAAACAGCCAGCACGGTAGCGATACTCGACACAACCGTTGCCATTCTGGCCGGAGTAATTATATTCCCGGCTGTTTTCTCTTATGGTGTGGATCCTGTCGCCGGTCCCGACCTTGTATTTGTCACCCTCCCCAATGTATTCAATCAAATGCCGGTATCTGCGTTATGGTCTGCATTGTTTTTCTTACTCCTCACTGTGGCAGCTCTTACTTCCACCGTTTCTCTTTTCGAAGTTGCAGTTGCATTTTTTATCAACCACATGCATCTGTCAAGGAAAAAGGCAACCCGGACAATGATGATCATTGTTGCCATATTAAGCACTGTCTGCTCTCTTTCTATCGGTTCATGGAGCCATATACGCATTTTTGGGAAAACCATATTCGATGCCTGCGATTACTTCTCAGCTATCATCTTGCTGCCAGTAGGCGGACTGTTGATAAGTATTTTCATCGGGTGGATACTAAAACGAAATATCTCCCGGGAGGAATTGACTAACCGAAATAAATTGCACGAGCCACTATTCAACGCAATCTTTTTCTGTATCAAATACATAGCTCCAATCATCATCATTTTAATCTTTTTATCGGGATTTGGTATTATCTGATGGCACTTAAAAACGATTCTTTTTTCTCATTATCGAAAAGCGAACGCAGAGCGACTCTGTTATTGATTATCATTCTGTTAATCCTCACAGGAGCTCGCATTGCGCAATACTACTATCATTCACGAGAAAAGGTTGAAGTTACAACGGAATACGAATCATTTCAATCCGAGCTGGAAGAATTCAATCGTTCTTTGAATCATCAAAACGAAAAAGCAAAAAATGCCGAACGGCAATCATCTAAAAGTTCCCGTCCTCCTAAAAGTTTAAAACCGGTTCCCCGGGAAGAATAGTACCAAAGAAGTTTTTTTAAATCCATACCTTACTATTCAACAAAAAGAATTATCTTCGCTTAACATAACAGCAGGCCGGTATGCAATGCCTGTATCGGCAGGTCTTGTTATATGATTTCAAAACGTACAGCACTATGTTCCAGTGGATACAAAAAGAACCGTTGTCTTTGAATCTTGGTGGAGAATTGGTTTCTCTATCGAAACCATTAATCATGGGAATACTCAATATCACCCCCGACTCTTTTTACCCCGGAAGCCGTACTACGGAAGAAGAACAAATCGCCGAGCGACTGCATAAAATGGTGAATGAAGGCGCCGATATCATAGACATAGGAGCCTACTCCTCGCGACCTAATGCCGACGACATCTCACCCGACGAAGAGATGAAACGACTTTCGAAGGGACTCGATATTATCCGCAAACTATATCCCGATGCACGAGTTTCGGTCGATACATTTCGTGCCGATATAGCCGCCCGCTGTGTCCGGGAATACGGAGTACAGATGATCAACGACATATCGGGGGGAGAACTCGATTCTCAAATGTTCGAAACCATAGCCGAGTTGAAAGTCGCCTATATTTTGATGCACATGAAAGGGACGCCCCAAACCATGATGCAACAAATCCGATACGAGCATATCATTCCCGAAATGCTTTACTATTTCTCAGAACGTATCGCCCGACTCGAAAGCCTCGGTGTCAACGATATCATCATCGATCCGGGATTCGGATTCAGCAAATCGGTCGACGACAACTACTTGCTCATGAACCGACTCGACGAATTTACCCGTATAGGCTATCCCTTATTGGTGGGAATATCTCGTAAATCAATGATATATAAATACTTTGGATACACTCCCGAAGAAAGTCTAAACGGAACTACAATCTTAAACACACTGGCTTTATTAGGAGGAGCCGACATTTTGAGAGTGCATGACGTAAAAGAAGCTGTGGAAGCGGTAAAAATAGTTTCAAAAACCATACAATCCGTAAAATAAAATGTTCTCATTCGGCATAAAAGATATTATCGACATACTCATCGTAGCCCTGCTTCTGTACACTCTTTACAAAATGATGAAAGAGTCGGGAACAATAAGCATATTCACCGGTGTATTAGCATTCGTGGGAGTATGGATCGTTGTAACGCAAATTCTCGACATGCGTCTCATCGGGTCTATCATGGACAAATTTATGAGTGTAGGTCTCCTTATACTCGTTATTTTGTTTCAAGACGAAATCAAGCGCTTTCTCGTACAACTCGGGTCGCACAAACGATGGAGATTCTTTTTCAATTTCTTCCTTAAACACAAAGATACCGGAGAAAAGCCCTATATCATGCCTATCGTACATGCCTGTATGAATATGTCTAAGACAAAAACCGGAGCCCTGATAGTCATCGAGCAAGGAGTTTCACTCGATAATTACAAAAATACCGGCGACACGATCAACGCAAATGTAAATGCAAGGCTCATCGAGAATATATTTTTCAAAAATAGTCCTTTACACGACGGAGCCATGATTATCGCCGATGATCGAATAGCCTCGGCAGCTTGCATATTACCGGTCTCACACAATACGAGAATACCCAAATCGATGGGGCTAAGACATCGATCGGCATTAGGTATAACCGAAGTAACCGATGCCCTTGCTATCGTGGTATCGGAAGAAACGGGAAATATCTCTTTGGCTCACAATGGAAAAATAACGACCAAAATCTCAGGTAAGGACCTCGAACGTATGCTGGCACAAGAATCTATTGATTGACTCAAAACGTCTGAATCGAAACAAAATCGCTCCACGGAAATCGTTCGGAATAAATCACGCGAGAACAGCTCGGGACATGAAGAACCACTTCCGAAAGAATAGACGGATTAAAACCATCGGCCACCTCAGGGGGTATCGGAGCCTCGATATAAATATCTTTCAGCCGGAGACAGCCTGTAAAAAGATGATCGCCGATACATGTCACCTTTTTACCGAAAACCACAGTCATAAGAGTCTTGATTTTACCGAAAGAAAAATTTTCAAATTTCAAATCCCTCCCCACATAAAGTTTTTCCAAAGGACAATTATAAAACAAATTATCTCCCACCTGCAAAGGTTTATTCCCATCGACAAATATCGCCTCTTTCAAAGAAATACAACTTCTGAATGCGTACACTCCTATCGTGTTCACATCACACCCTATCGACACCACCCTCAAAGACTCACATCTATAAAAAGCCAATTCACCTATATCCCGAACTTTATCCGGTATAACAACCGACGACAAATTATAACAACACCCGAATGCTCCTTCTCCGATAGACAATAGATTATCGGGTATTATCACTCTTGTCAATCGGGCACATTTATAAAAAGTATAATCTCCTATCTTATTATCCGAGGCACTATAATTTCCATAATAGGTATTTCCCCCATTTACAATATTTACCCCCGACAAATCCAAAACGGACAAACAACCTCCTGTCTCCTTTCCGTTTGCATCACACCCGCTCATCTCGCGAATGTATCTTAGGTCTGTGCCATTTAATTCCCCTATCAGTGTAAGCTCTACGATTCTGTATTTCAAATGAGACGCTATCAACGACGGTAGTGTACCAGCTTCATTCACACGAATAACCATACTCTTGTTACTGGGCCTTAATCTTCTGGTCAACGCCCTTAACGACCACATAACACATTTCAAATTTTTCATAAATGCAATAAACTCTATAAAAGAACAATTCCCCCAACAATTAAAAATATAAGAAATCGTTTGTCCACCCAATAGAATACAAACTCAGTATGACAACAACATTATACGCAACCCAAACGTAAATTCGACTCCGTCAAAAAAAACTTTATTCCCTCTTTATAAATAAAACTAAATACTTCAACACAACACGATCGCTATACTTCAAAGTAATTTTTGTATAGCGTCACAAATATTGGAAATGGTGAGTGCAGAGACAAACGAAAATCTTATCTCCAACTTGACTATGCCGAACCATATCCTATATTCGTATCTGCAAATATAATAAAATCTGTTATAACAGATAGGAATCCTATTTGTAATACACAATTTTATATATATTATATAGATTCAGTCGATAATTGATGGTGATTTCCCTTGTATATCCTAACCCCTTCTCTCCTATATCGCTAACGCAGCACAGGAGAGAAGGGGTGTAATGTGGCAGAAGATAGCTGTCCCCACTTTTCTACTGCCCCATTATATATCGCATTTCTTGAACTCATTAAAACAGTTGAGGCGTAGAAAATATTCTACGCCTCAATACCCTATTATATTGTAACTATTTTATCGATTAGCCCGCTTACGCTCCGTCTCATCTAAGATAATTTTACGTAAACGCAAATGATGAGGAGTCACCTCCACATATTCGTCTTCTTTTATATATTCGAGAGCTTCTTCCAAACTGAATATAACCGGTGGAACGATACGAGCCTTATCGTCTGCACCAGAAGCTCGCATATTCGTCAGTTTCTTCGACTTGGTAACATTCACCACTATATCGTTATCCTTAGCGTTTTCCCCAACAACCTGTCCGGCATAAACCTCTTCCTGAGGGAAAATAAAGAACCGGCCTCTATCTTGCAACTTATCGATAGCATAGGCATAGGCCGTACCTGCTTCCATCGCAATTAACGAGCCGTTTGTACGGCGGTCTATATCGCCTTTCCAGGGCTGATATTCCAAAAAGCGGTGAGCCATAATAGCTTCTCCGGCCGAAGCGGTCAGCACGTTGGTTCGCAATCCGATAATACCACGCGAAGGAATATGGAACTCGATGTGTATGCGATCGTTCTGTGTAGTCATCGATACCATCTCACCTTTCCGGCGCGTAACCATATCGATAATCTTGCTGGCATATTCCTCTGGAAGATTGATTGTCAACAACTCCACCGGCTCACATTTCTGCCCGTCAATTTCCTTAATAATTACCTGGGGCTGTCCTACTTGCAACTCATATCCTTCACGTCGCATAGTTTCTATCAAGACTGACAAATGTAACACTCCACGTCCATAAACAGTCCACGCATCATCGGTATCGCCCCGCTCCACACGCAAAGCCAGATTTTTATCCAACTCTCTTGTCAAACGATCGGCTATGTGCCTCGAAGTCACATACTTTCCATCTTTACCAAAAAAAGGAGAATCGTTAATTGTAAACAACATAGACATGGTAGGCTCATCGATAGCGATTCTCGGTAAAGCCTCCGGTTCGACGACATCGGCTATGGTATCGCCAATTTCGAAATTCTCGATACCGATGAGAGCACAAATATCCCCCGAACCTACCGACTGAACTTTGGCACGTCCCATACCCTCGAAAACATCGAGCTCTTTAATCCGCTGTTTAACAACCGAGCCGTCTTTCTTACACAAGGCCACGTCCATACCCTCTTTCAGCTCACCGCGATGAACACGGCCAACAGCAATACGTCCCACATAAGGAGAATAATCGAGCGAAGTAATCAACATCTGGGGTGTACCTTCGAGATACTGCGGTTCGGGTATATACTCGATAATCGCATCGAGCAAAGCGGTTATATTGTCGGTCGGTTTCCTCCAATCTGTCGAAAACCAACCCTGTTTGGCCGAACCGTATATCGTGGGGAAATCAAGTTGTTCTTCGGTTGCATCGAGACTAAACATAAGGTCGAGAACCATCTCTTGGACTTCGTCCGGGCGGCAATTAGGTTTATCCACTTTATTGATGACCACAACCGGTTTCAATCCCATTTCAATAGCCTTCTGCAAAACGAAACGAGTCTGAGGCATAGGGCCCTCGAAGGCATCGACTAACAGCAAACAGCCGTCGGCCATGTTGAGTACACGCTCTACCTCCCCACCGAAATCGGCGTGCCCCGGAGTATCGATAACATTGATCTTGTAATCCTTATAACGGATAGAAACATTCTTCGAAAGAATCGTAATTCCTCGCTCCCTTTCCAAATCGTTATTATCCAATATCAACTCCCCGGAATTCTGGTTCTCGCGAAAGAGATGCCCGGCCAATAACATTTTATCCACCAACGTAGTTTTACCGTGGTCGACGTGAGCGATAATCGCAATGTTTCTGATTTTTTGCATATAACCTATTTTAACCGCGCAAAGTTACTACATTTTTTTAAAATGGTATATCACTTTCCTTCATTTAGTACTTAGGAGACTTTGCGAGCGCACGGAACAAGCTATAACAACGATGACTTTCTATCTTTGATTTTTAAATAAACATATCTCAAACCCGGCAACAACGGCTTTACAACAGTACTCGCCATTAAAAACAGCCGGGGATATCTCCCGATAAATGAAACCAACTTGTCTTTACAAGGTAACATCGGTTGATAAGTTACTAATAATTCTTTTCTATCTTTATATGACAAACGCCACCAATAACGAAGAATATTTGCTCTATACATGAATAAATGATGACCAGCTATTATTTTGGCAGTTTCTGAATCTATCCATGCTTCTTCTATCGCAAGGCACTTAATGCGATTACACATCTTAAATAGATCTGTAATTTTATTTTTATCGCTCTTAACCCTTGTTGTCTGATATCTGCTCACTGTATGATTATACAATAAAATTGGCACATATTTTATACGAAGAGCCAAACGTACGCTATTAATAACATAGTCTGTATCCTCAAATCGCACCTTTTCAGTAAACGATAAATGATTTATAATCAAGAAATCTCGACGATACACAAATAACCATGGAGTCCATGGAATCTCATTCTTTTTTAAAAAGGAACGACCAGTCATTTCTTCCCGACTATTGTTCAAATAGAAATAAGTCCTCCTTTTACCATCTTCGACTAAAACTTCATCACACATCAAAATATCAACACCTTCGGTAGATTGAATTTCGGAAAAGACTTTATTCAATGCGTTCGACTCAAAAGTATCATCTGCATCAATATACAAAATATAATCACCCTTAGCAACTTTTACACCTGTATTGCGAGCGCTTCCCTGTCGTCGGTTTGTTTCATGATTAATCAATCGTAAATTTTGATGAAATTTCCCATATTCCGAAATAACTTGTGCCGTATTATCTGTTGAACAGTCATTGACACAAACCACTTCAAAATCATCGTCCCCCAGTCCCTGCCGATAAATGCTGTCCAAACAATTTTTTATATACTGTTCCCCATTATAGACTGGAATAATAATAGAAAAAAACACACCCATAACAAAGCATTTTTAGTATGGGCAAAAAAAACAAAACAGGATTAAATATTATTAAATAATATATCGCTGCGATCGCTACAAATTTGTAGACTTTTTAGCTACACCCTTATCGAAAGACTGGGTATATTCCGAAAAAAAATCGTAACCTAAAATACAAGAGATACGATATAACATCGATGAATCGATACTCGATTTTTGAAAAATTTTATACACATTGGTTCTATCGCAATGTAAGGCGGCGGCAAACCAAGTAACTGTACGACCTTGTTCGCGCAACTTTTTTTCTATGAGAGAACCGATGTGTATCATCGTATCGACATCGTGCGACTCCCCTACACGAGCTAAACAAACACAAAAAAGGCGTGAGAATCACACTCCTGCCTATCTCGGTGTCAGGCTCTCGCATCGCCCTTCTATAGAGATAAGCAACGCTGAAAGCCCACGCCGATATGCATATACGGCATGCGATAAATCGGCACGCCCTACTATATAACATATCCCGTAGACGTTCGGTTGCCTTCATCTTTGTATAGAAGTTCAAATTTGCGAGATTCGACACTCCAAAGACAAACGCTTGTAAACGCCTTTCCTAATAAAAACTCCACCCCTCCATCTGGTTTGAAAACAAACAAGACCTATCCCGAAACCGGGGTATTCAGCGTGAAGTTTTGCAAATATACGCAATCGACCCGTTTTTTACAACTCATCAAATCTTCTTTTAAAAGAGATATTTTTTTGTAAACTCAAAAACAAATGCTTACCTTTGTGCGCTCAATAATTTATTAACAACAAAACTCAAAGAAATGTATTTAGATTCTGAGAAAAAGAAAGAGATCTTTGAGAAATACGGAAAGTCCAATACTGATACTGGCTCACCCGAAGCTCAGATTGCATTATTTTCCTACCGTATTGCTCATTTGACTGAACATTTGAAGTCAAATCATAAAGATCATAGCACTGAACGAGCTCTTAAAATGTTGGTTGGTAAACGTCGTCGTTTGCTCGACTACCTCATCAAAGTCGACATCAACCGCTACCGTGCCATCATTGCACAAAAAGAGTTGGGTATCAGAAAGTAATTTTTCGCTACACAGCAACAAAAAAGCGATTCGTATTTTCCGAATCGCTTTTTTTGTTACCTCACATCGACGGTAAACCCTATTCGCGGTTCAGTCGATCATTCGTGGGGATATCGGCTCAATAGAAAATCAGAGGGGATTATCTTTATATATCTCTACCCCCTCTCCCATACCGCTAACGCAACACAGGGGAAAAGTGCACAATGTATCCTTATACCGAAACTGAAACGCCACTTTCAATCCTCTCCCCCTGTGTTTCCATAAGGAAATATAGGGGGGAGTGCCCGTAGGGCGAGGGGGTTAAACAACAGTCGAGCGAAGATGCAAAAAAATTATACACACCGCCCCTCCCCGAATCGCAAACGAGTTACTAATAAACACAACAAAGCTGCGGTTTTAAAGAATAATATTCTTTAAAACCGCAGCTATAAATCCCCTCCGCCTATATTCTTTCCAAAACCGTTTGAATAAGATCCGATACGGCTGTTTTATAATTAGGATTAGCATGATGTGCTACCCTATTGGCAATGATACTGCACACAGTCATCGCCTTGTGCCCCATAAGTTTAGCCAAACCTGCCAATGCCGAGCTTTCCATTTCATAATTAGTCACGACCTGCGAACCGTATTTAAAAGCCTCTATTTTCTTGTTCAGTTCAGGGTCGGCCAAAGGAATTCTCAATTCCCTGCCTTGTGGCCCATAGAAACCATTGGCAGAGATCGTGACACCTCGCACCATATCTTCCCCGCCGATACGAGCGACCAATTCCGAATCGACATCTACTACATAAGGAGCAGCCCATAAAGGATTCCACTTCACAAACTCACAAAAAGCTCTTTCAAAATCAAGGTCACAGACCCTATCCCGACCGGCATAAAAATTAAGCACACCATCGAAACCGATAGATTTCTCGGCTATTACAGGGGTCCCGATTGGTACATGAGGCTGTAATCCACCCGAAGTACCTACCCTCACCAGAGTCAACTGTCGAAATTGAGGTTTCTCATATCGAGTGGAAAAATCGATATTTGCCAAAGCATCGAGTTCATTCACTACGATATCGATATTATCGGTTCCGATACCATGCGACAAACACATCACCGATTTACCCTTGTAAGTACCGCCAATCGTGTGAAACTCTCTGCTCGAAACTTCAAATTCACGTGTATCGAAAAACGATGCGACCAAATCAACCCGTCCCGGGTCTCCCACCAATATTATTTTATCCCGCAACTGTTCGGGCTGCAAATGCAAGTGAAATACACTACCGTCTGCATTGATAATAAACTCCGATTCTGGAAAATGTTTCATATATTTTTTCTTTTATACTAACACATCATTGTGTGATAGCAAACGAATATACAGATATAAATCTGTATATTCGAAATGGTTTATTCTAATTATATATAAAAAACATCTCTTTAAGATATGACACCCGTACTCTCTATCAAAAAAAAGTTCGATATATACAAATTTCCACTCAATCTTTCTTAGAAACGACTTTCTTTGAACTTTCAGCAGCCTTTGCCTCCTTCGCTTTTTTTGCTTCCGCTCGTTTAGAGTGTCGCTCAATCCGAGCCGATTTCAGCTCCTTTTGCAACATCTCTATTTCGGCCGACTGATTCCGAATAGTCGTCAATAAAGCATTCAACTCTTCGTTTTCTATCGATTCGGGATATTGCGCTTCCACCCGTACGATAAAATCGCTGAGCACATTCATGTAATTGGTAAAAGCCTCATACGGACTATCGTAAGGGCTGTAATGGCTATGCACAGCTCCGTCGGACAAATACTTCGTACACATATAATAGAAGTGGTCGCTGGCTTGCAAATAATACCAGTCTTGTTTCAGACGACGGTCGTCACACAAGCGGACGCGCTCGGCAACTGAATAGAGCTTGCGGAACGCTTCGTTCTGCAACGTGTTTCCCAACCATGCACTGGTGTCCCGTGCTTCGTCGGCCCACGACATCGGATAAGGAACCGACAGCATATCGACCGGTTTCAATTTACTGATCGCCTCGGTCGGCGTACAGAACCCGACACCCTCTTGTTCGGCAAAACGAGGAAGGGCTTTCATAAACTCGAAAATACCCGATTCGCGAGGTTGCAGTTCGCCCAATGTTTCGTAATTCATGAAAAGATTGACGATAGGTTCTTCTTCGGGATAATTCTTTACCCACGAAATAAACTTCTCTGCCGTTAAAGGATAATCGCTCCATTCGTAATTAGAGAAACGGAATGAAATATCATCGCTCATTTTGTAATTTTTCAACAACATTTTCAGCTTGGGAGCAGCAGCCGAACTATACAAATAATTCGGGCTCTTCCAACCCAAAATATGCTTCGCTCCCTCTGTAATAACGCCTTTGAATCCCATCGAAGCTATCATAGAGGCTATGTCGTCGGAAAATATCAACTCGGTATTTCTGAACACTTTGGGCTTCACGCCGAAAAGCTGCTCTATCTTCTCGTCGTGTTGTCTCACCTGCATCTTGAACTCCTCCGGATCGCACAACGATGCCAACGAGTGCGCATAAGTTTCGGACAAGAACTCCACACAATCGGTCTTGACCAATTCTTTCATGCTGTCGATAAATTCAGGCACACAAACTTCGAGTTGCTCCAAAGCCACCCCCGATATGGAAAAAGCCACCTTGAACTTACCATTGGCATTTTTAATCATTTCAAGTAATGTCGCATTTGCCGGGAGGTAAGAACGCTGAGCTATGCGAGTGATAATATCGTCATTGGCAAAATCATCATAGTAATAGTGATCGTTACCTATATCGAAGAAACGGTATCGTTTCAATCGAAACGGTTGATGAATTTGAAAATAGAAACAAATAGTTTTCATATAAGGTCGAGTTTTTTCATTAGTTATTATTGTGCATTACCTTGTGGTAAATATCGATTACTTTCTGTCCGGCATATTTCCATTTGATTTCGTTCACCTCCCGCTCTCCTTCTTCGCGCAGTTGCTTATAGATAGCAGGATAAGTGATTATAGAATAAATGGCATCGGCCATAGCATCGATATCCCAATAGTCGGTCTTAATGACATTGGTCAAAATCTCGGCACACCCCGACTGCTTCGAAATAATCGAAGGCACACCCACTTGCATGGCTTCGAGCGGAGAAATACCGAATGGTTCCGAAACCGAAGGCATCACATACACATCGCTGGCCTTCAACATTTCATAAACCTGCTTTCCCCTCAAAAATCCGGTAAAATGGAAACGGTCGGATATATTACGTTGAGCCGACAGTAGAATCATCTTATTCATCATATCTCCGCTCCCGGCCATGACGAACCTCACCCTATTGGTCTTCTTCAACACCCGCGCCGCAGCCTCCACAAAATACTCAGGGCCTTTTTGCATGGTAATGCGTCCCAAGAAAGTAACCACCTTTTCTTTCGGACTGTGAGGAACTTCTATCGATTTAATCTCGTCGCTCAAAGGCTCTACGGCATTGTGTACGGTCGTCACTTTCGCCGGATCGATATGATACTTTTCGATAACCGTCTGACGAGTCAGATTACTTACCGTAATAATATGGTCGGCATGCAACATACCGTCCCGTTCGATATTATACACCGTAGGATTTACATTACCCCGGCTTCGGTCGAAATCGGTCGCATGCACGTGAATAACCAGCGGTTTACCGCTCACTTGCTTGGCATGAATACCGGCCGGATAGGTGAGCCAATCGTGGGAATGAATGACATCGAACTGAACCGTACGAGCAATCACCCCGGCTACAATCGAGTAATTATTTATCTCCTCCATCAGATTATCGGGGTAACGTCCCGAAAATTCGATACACCCCAGATCATTGGTTTTCAGATAATTAAAATCCGCATAAATATGGCTGCGAAGATCGAAATATTCTTGGGGATCCATACAATAGCCATAACGCTGCTGTACATAATCCCAACTTACATCTCTCCATGCGACAGGTGTATTCGCAGCTCCGATAATATGGGCAAAAGTTTTATCCTCGTCTCCGTATGGTTTAGGTATGACAAACGTGATGTCTATATCGCCACACTCTGCCATGCCTTTGGTCAGCCCATAACTGGCCGTACCTAAACCACCCAAGATATGAGGAGGAAACTCCCAACCGAACATAAGCGCTTTCATAGATAGGAATCAGGCTTTACATGTTATACTTTTTCAATAAATTCAATACTCTCAATATTTCACCGACATTGGCGGCATAGCTGATAGCTCCCCGGCCTGCGAAAGGTGGATTCCCGTCGAACAGCTCGGAGATAGAGCCAATGCAAGTCTGAGACATTTCATCTTCAAACCCTATCAGCATACGTTCCAAAAACGATACCCCGCTAATACCGAATATCTTCAAATAGGCATCGGCATACGCTCCCATCAACCACGGGCGAGCAGGTCCTTGATGATAAGCATATTCGCGTTCGGTCTGCGACCCTACATAAGTAGGATTGTAGCCATAGCTCTTAGGACTCAGAGTGCGGATACCTTTGGGGGTCAGCAATTCCCGTGTAACCACTTCCAATGCACGTTTCCTCTGCCGTTTGTCCAACGGAGAATAGTCGAGCGACAGAGCTATCAACATATTGGGGCGTACGCTCCAATCGGACATCGCACCGTCCACATAGTCTACCAGATAACCATAATCGTTCAAGAAGGTATGTACAAACGACTCTGCCGTCTTATCGGCGATAGCGTTCCACTGCTCGACTTTCGATGCCATCTCTTTGTCTTCGGCAAAGAGTGCGGCGGCAAACCTCAATCCGTTATACCATAGTCCGTTAAATTCGACCAAATAGCCGCTTCTCGGATTCACGGGACGTCCGTCGACAACCGCGTTCATCCATGAAATTACCCGTTCCTTTCCATTGGAATAAAGCAATCCGTTATCGTGCAAGAACAAGTTGGGATGCCCACCTTTCACGATATAATCCAAAATATCGCAAACAAACTTCCCGTATTTCTGTCGGCAAATCTCCATACCTTTCTCTTTGGCATAATGATACACAGTCCATAACGCCCACAAAGGAATATCCGGCAAATCTATTTCTCCGATATTTTCATCGAGCTCTCCGCTCGACATAAAGTGACGTAACGCTTTTTCCGACGAATGCATCACATCTTCAAAAGTCTTGTCGTCTCCGACAGCCAACGTACATCCCGGCAAAGCGATGAACTGGTCGCGAGCCCTTACTCCGAACCACGGATAACCGGCTAATAAATAGTGACCTCTTTTTGTTTTGAAATAAAACTGCTGAGCCGAATTTTTCAAGCAATTGAAGAAACTGGACCGACACATGTGACGGTTGGCGAGTTCTTCATTGTAAGTACGGGCGAACGAACGCGGTTTCGCTTCTATCGTACCGGCCGAGAAAATAATACTCTCGCCCTTTTTTATCGGGAGCTCGAAATACCCCGGCACATATAAATCTTCCTGATAAGGATAGCCGCGTTCTTGATCCTTGATATACTCTATACCTTTATACCAATGGGGATCGAATATAAACTGAGGAGCCTTATTAAATTGCATATACAACCGGGGATACCCCTGATACAGACAGCAACTTATTCCATTCGCCACCTCCTCGTAACGTTGGTCGAGTACGTAATTCTCGACACACAGCTCGTTGGCCTTACGAAACGCCAGAAACGGACGGAACTGTAACACCGTAGGGGAATGAGCATCGACAAGAGTATATTTGATCAATATACGGTTTTCATGCGAAATAAACACTTTCTCTTTGGTCATAATTACCCCGCCCACGCGATACATCGTTTGCGGGACAGATTCGCAATTAAACTCCCGAATGTATTTGTGTCCGTTAGGACTGAAACAATCGCCTCGATATTTATGCAACCCCAAGTTAAAGGCCGCTCCATGCTGTATCACGGTTTCGTCCAAAGACGACAGCATCACGTGATTATCCTTGTCCAACTCGGGTATCGGGATAACCAACAACCCATGCTGTTTTCGAGTATTGCAATCAACGATTGTCGTACAATGATAGGCCCCCGACTTATTAGTCCGCAACATCTCTTTCGGCAAAGACCATTCGAGATTTATCATCAGATTCTTGTCAAATTTCAGATAACTCATATCTCTACAATCAAATTTCTCTTATTCCTTTCTAAAAATTCCCGAACGAACTTATAATCGTAAATGTTCACAAACTACAAGTTTTCAAAGAATTTGAAATAAGCTATTAATATTGTTACGAATTTAACATAACAGAAAATAAAATGCAAACATTTTGACAGTGAAAATGGTATGTTCTTAAACATATAGTTACAATCGACAATATATCAACACCTTATAACCGTTCTAAAACAAAAAAGGTTCCGATTTTCATCGGAACCTTTTTCATAACGACTAATTATTTATAGTTTCACCAAACGTACGACTTTATCTCCCGTCCTCACCAAATAAACACCGGCTACCAGTCTCGACATATCCACGACTGTAATTTCTTCTGTCGGATCGATAATCGAAACGATATGCCCGGCAAGGTTACAAATATAAATCGGACTCTCGGCTCCACACACGAAAAGCTCTCCCGATACAGTCGTCGGATATATCCGCACGCCCGACACCACAGATTCCACACCGGTATAACCGGGATCCTGATCGGAAAATACCGGATACCCGTCATTCTCGGCATCCTCGACTTTCCAATATAGAGTCTGCCGGCCTGTTTCCGAGGAATTGTTCGTCTTGGACCAATCGTTCAATCTTACGGCAAAAGCCGTCGATTTCATATAATCGACCGTCAACGCCGTTCCGGCATAAGAGCCTTCCCCTTCCACACAATTCGTCAGATAATAACAATCCTCCGAATCGGCCGATAAAATCGGTACGACCGGATACGATTTTCCGGGGACACCCGATACGGTTCCTATATTATAACAATTTGCCACACGAATATCGGCATTATCGGTATAAGATAATATTCCTCCGGCAAAACCGGCTCCCGACAGCCGCACTCCTGCCACATTATAACAGTTCGCAATAAACGCCGTCGAACTCCCGTAGTTATACCCGACAATCCCACCTGCACAAGAATCATATTCCGGCAAAGCCTCTACCACGACAACTGCATGATTGCTGCTGTTTATAATCGTGGACTCTTGATTAACTCCCGCAATACCGCCGGCATAAACAAGGCAAGAGGCATAATTATCGGAAGGTTGAACCGTACCGGTTACAACACCGAGATTCTCACAACGATCGATCGAAGAAGTCGAAACATATCCGGCTATCCCACCTACATATCCGGCGGGGCCCTCAAACGAAACAGAAGCCCGATTTTCGCATGAAACAATTTCCGACTCCTGAGCATAAGCCACAACACCGCCGCCATAATAGGAAGTCCGTATTTCACAATCTTTCGCTAAAACCACACGGGTGACCCGTGCCTGATAAATAGCTCCGAAAAGTCCGGAATAAGCCTCACCGGTCGATATCACTTCCGAACGAAGGTTATGTATTTCGTAGCCACCCCCGTCAAAGACACCCTTAAAAATTTGCTGTAAATTCGCTTTTCCTATCGGTTCCCATTTAAACCCGTCCAAATCGATATTCCCGGTCAAAGTGACTGTTTTACCCTCGAAAGTCCGGCCGTTCTTCACCAAGTAAGCCACACCCGCCAGTTGTGCCGGGGAGGAAATGGAGAACGAATCCTCGGCCTCGTCATACCACGAAATATCGTAATTTCCGGCCGAAGTCCACCAACCGCCGGCCTCTACGGCCTCACCGAATACGGGGAAACCATCGTTCTCTTCCGATCGAACCGTCCAAGAAAGCAGGTCGGGCAGGTCGGGATCACTCTCGACAAGAGAGGCTGCATGGGAGGTCAGTAATTCGGCAAACGCAAAGGATTTCATTTCATCGGCCGTCATCGCCGTACCCTTGACATTCATTCCGGTCGTATCTTCCACACAAGCGATATCGTAATAACCATTTTCAACACTCGCACCGTAAGAAGCGACAATTGGGGAAGCCGTTGCAACCGACTCCGACTCAGGAATAATCGATCGTCCCGTCGCCGTAAGTCGACCGGTATTATACACATTATTCAACTGCGCAAACGAGGGGGTTATTCCCCCGACCTCCACACTCGGTCCCGTGCCCGATATATTCCCGGTATTATACCCGTTCACTACCTTCGCATTAGCTGCCACCAGCCCCGAGACACACACAATGCCCCAAGTCGAAAATCCGACAACATCATTCGCATTGGAGCAATTATAAACCGGATTATATTGGTTGTCAAATCCCAAAATACCGGCGGCGAATATATCATCGAAAAGGCTTCGAGCCTCTATATAGGCCCGATTATGACAATTCGCAATATAATTACCACCCAACACACCACATATACTTCCCACATTAAGGTATTGCGAACCGGTAGCGGTAACCCGCACCGCGCAATCTTCCGCCAAAGTCACATTTTCGATCACTCCGGAAGAATAGCCGAAGAAACCGACAAGACACGTAGTACTCCCTTGCGCATACGAATACGCCTTCATACTTATATTCAGATTACGTATCACGTGCCCCCCACCGTCGAACGTTCCGCCAAAAATTGCCACAGACTGTGCATTTCGGGAATTACGTCCAATGGGAACCCATAAATGTTCCGCCAAATCAATATCATTCGCCAGTGTAACGGTTTTTCCCCGGAATTGGTGATACGTATTCACTAAATAAGCCAATCCCGCCAACTGCTCCGGAGTAGAAATAGTGAACTCGGTACGAGATTCGTCATACCACGAGACATCGTAGTTTCCTTCCGAAGTCCACCAATTGGACTGCACATAATCCTCCTCTATCAATGCAGGTCCGTTTTCTCCCGGTCTCCACATCTTCAAAGAAGATACGAAAGGATCGCTCAAAACGATACCCGACGCAGCTGAATTCATCGTACGCACCTGCGCATCGGAAAGCAATTCGCTCGATGGTAATACAGTCCCTACTTCATTATGATTGTCTCCGACGCAACCGTCCCCATAAAAACATTTCTCCAAAAAGGTATTGTAGGACGTCCCGACAATACCGCCCGTCGTTACCTGCTCTTCGTTCTTAACAGCTGTGAACGGCAATCGATATCCGTCAAGGTAACCGATATTTACCCCGTCCTGGAAGGCCGGAATCAACATAAAACCAGCGGTAGGAGAAGAAAGGAGTGAAAACGTTATTGTTTTCTCGTCGTCCGACATGACCCCGACAAAGGTGTCATCTTCAACGGCCTCCCCATTACCCAATAATCCCTCCAACATCAAGGTATAGGAACCGTACGTCCCTACTTGTTGTCCCGTGGAAACATACAATCGGCCATCGCTTCCTATCGTTCCAGAGGCCTCGTAACTCACACCCAATGCCTCCGAAGATGTCCATGAAAGAACCACTCCGTCAGAAGAATCTATGGCAGACATAATTGAAATCTGCAATGAAACAAGCTCTACCGCATCTTGAAAAGGAGAAGCCGCAGTCGCCGTATAGCTTCCCACCCAAGCATTCGCAGCTTCGAGTTTCGACACACGGCCGTTAAAGATAGATGCCAATACCGAAGAGTTATCGGCATTCCCGACCAAACCGCCTGCGGTATATCCCTGCACCGCAGCATCGGAACGACAGTTCATAATAGCGCTTTCATTCATACTCCCGGCTATGGAACCGGCCACAGAGCCGACCACCACGCAAGACGAGGAGAGCATGACATTACGAATATCGGTAGAAGCAACCGCCCCGAACAATCCCGAAAACGCCTCCATATCCGTATGCAAACCGGAGATCGTATGGCCGCCACCATCGAACAGGCCTTTAAACTCAACTCCTCTTGTACCTATCGGAATCCATTTGTAATTCGACAAATCGATATCTGCGGACAAACGTACCGTACAATATTGGAAATTCTTACCTGCACGGACCAAATAGGACAACCCGGCTAACTGTGCCGGAGAGGAAAGAGAAAATTCGTCTTTCGTCTCGTCATACCAAGAAATATCGTAATTTCCATCAGCGAGCCAAGAGTCGGCAGAAACGGCATTCCGAAACGCCGACGAATTCGCGGTAACCGAAGAAACGGCTGACCGCGATAATATCCGGCCGATGTTTTTCGTATCGACCGGCCGAACAGTCCCTTCCATTCGGGTAGTCTCCTCGTTCAATACCCCCAATCGCATCTGTGCCGCCTGCACAGGAGAGATTCTTTTCAAAGGTTGGTTAGTCGCCGAAATCATACCGGTCATTAGACAACACAACCCGATTAATGTAAACCATTTTTTCATATCGTATATATTAAAATTATGCACGAATTGAGTCCTGTAAGCCTTTCTCATTCACAACCTATAAAACTGAAAAAATAGGAAAAACATTCCCGACCTGCGATAAGTCCCTCTTTTACAGATTTCCCTTTTTTCTGAATTGCAAATTAAATAAAAAATAACATATTACAACATAACAAAGTATTGGTTTTCATAATATTCTATATATTATATAAATAAATGTCACAAAAAGAGGGGTGACGAAATCGCCACCCCTCTTTTCAAATATATAATCGGTATGCATCAGAATGATTCGAGAGCAATGGAAAGATTCTGCAAAAACATGCGAACCGAAAGTGCCAATAAAATAATACCGAAGAACTTGCGCAATACATAAACCCCCGTTTTCCCCAAAGCACGCTCCAAAATATGGACATTGCGAATAACAACATAGATAACAAGAATATTCAAGAACAAAGCGGCCAGAATACTACCCAACCCATACAGAGCCCTCAACGACAGCAGAGTCGTAAAAGAGCCGGCGCCGGCAATCAAAGGGAAAACGATCGGTACGATCGATGCCGCACCCTCGGGCCCGTCATTCCTGAAAATCTCCACCCCGAGCAACATCTCTATGGCCATCACGAAGATAACTAGCGCGCCGGCAATGGCAAACGAAGAAATATCGACTTGAAACAGATTGAGTATCATATTCCCCATAAACAGAAAGGCGAGGAATGTAACCAACGAATAGACTGCCGCTTTCCAAGCGATAATATTTTGTCCCTTCTGCTTCATATCGATAATAATAGGAGTAAGCCCCGTTATATCGATTACAGCAAACAAAATAATAAAAGCACTCAGGAAATCCTGAAAACGAAACGATATTATTTCCATATTCTACATAGTTTAAGGTGTACAACGACAAGGTAAATACAAGAGTCTATATACACTCACATTTACACGATTTCTATCTTATCCGGTACAAAGTTAATGAAAAAAAAAGAAATGAATAGTTTCTAAACAAAGAAGATGTTTTAGCTTTTATAACGAAACATAGTAAAAAAATTTTGTTAGTTTTGAAGAATCTAATCGTATAGCGTATGGACAGCATGTATGATGTTTTATTACAGCTCCCTATTTTTCAAGGAGTCAGCCGAAATAAAATTTCGGAATTAATCGAGAAAATGAAATTTCATTTTCTCAAATATCCCGACGGAGAAAAAATCGTCACGAGCGGGGAAGAATGCAATCATTTGAAATTTCTCATCTCGGGAGAAATTCGCTCCGAACTGATTACACAAAACGAGAAAATGAGAATTACAGAGCTGATACAAGCTCCTAATGTAATAGCTCCCGACCATCTATTCGGCCGCGACACCTATTTCCCGGCTAATCTTTATGCCGTAGGAACCGTAGGAATCATGCAAATAGAAAAAGCCTCGGTCATACAAATGTTACAAGAAGAACCTATCTTCCTCATCAATTTGTTGAACATACTCTCTCGCAGATCGCAAAAGGCACTCGAAAGTTTTACGGCTCTTTCGTCCAACGACCTCAAAGAACGACTGGCATTTTGGGTGTTGAGTCTCACGCAACAAAAATCGGTCGACATACGCATCATCTGCAAACAAAAAGATTTATATGCTTTCTTCGGTGTGCAACGGTCGGTATTCCTGTCTACCCTCGATGAATTGAAAGAAGACGGTATTATCGATTACAATGCAAAAGAAATCATCATTTTAGACCGATCCCGATTAAAAGATATGTTACTCGGCACAAGCAAAGACGACTTTTAGCATAACCCTATCCCATTTTATTCCACGGAGCAGCACTACTGCTCCGTTTTTTTGAAGCTGTTTTAAATTTATTCCGAGACAGATTGAGACCTATGTTGAAGCAGATTGGAGTCCGAGATATGCAGTCAATAGCGGGCTATTGACAAAAATCAAGGGATTCTAGATGCGAGACAGGGGCTCAATATGGCCGGAATATACCTGCTTGCAATGATAATATTATTTTTCAATAAATTTAAAACAACTTCTTATATCGTTATCCGGCAATACCCAGTAGCGACTCAATAGAGATTAAACCTCCTCCCTGCCGTGTCCCGTAGCCTTACGGGGTGCTTTACCATGCAATTATAGGGGAAGGAAGTTGAATAACTTGTTACATAAAAGATTCACCGAACTGTAACAAAAGTATGAAATGTGTCACACTCCTCCTCTGTGTGGCGTTAGCCATATAGGGGAGGTGTCCGAAGGACGGAGGGGTTAAAAAAGACAGGCAGGAGGGATAGGGGGGAGAAGGTTGAATAGCTTGTTGCATAAAAAAAGAGGCTCGCACACGGCAAGCCCCTTTTTCGATTATGTGAAAGACTGAATTTTAATCTTCCTGTTCAACACCCCATTGTTGTTTTGCCAAACGACGATAGTTATTGTAACGCCACTTAGCATTGTCCTCGGCAGCTTTGAACAATTCCGCAGCCTCCGAAGGATATTGTTTCATGACAGAAGCGAAACGAACCTCTCCTTTCAGGAAGTCTTGGAATTTTTCCCATTGCGGTTCCTTGCTGTCCAATGTGAACGGATTCTTGCCTTCGGCTTCCAATTCGGGATTGTAACGCCACAAGTGCCAGTATCCGCATGCTACGGCAGCAGCTTCCTCGGCCTGAGCCTTACCCATACCAGCCTTCAAACCGTGGTTGATACAGGGTGCATAAGCAATGATGATAGAAGGACCATCATAGGCTTCTGCCTCTCGGATAGCTTTCAAGGTCTGAGCTTGATCGGCTCCCATAGCCACCTGTGCACAATATACATATCCATAGGTCGAAGCGATAAGACCGAGGTCTTTCTTACGAACCCGTTTACCCGCTGCGGCAAACTTAGCGATAGCTCCCACCGGAGTAGCTTTCGAAGCCTGACCACCGGTATTCGAATATACTTCGGTATCCAAAACGAGGATATTCACATTTTTGCCCGATGCCAAAACATGGTCGAGACCACCGAAGCCGATATCGTACGAAGCACCGTCACCACCGATAATCCACTGTGATTTTTTGATAAGATACTGACTCAATGAAGCTATCTCTTTACATATTTCACACTTATCGGCATTGGCTTTCACGATAGGTGTAATTTGAGCTTCGAGCTCGATAGAACGTTCGGTATTGTCTTTATCGGCAATCCACGCTGCGAACAGTTCTTTGGTCTCTGCCGGACAGCTATCGCCCTCGATGGCTCGATTCATCAATTTCACCAAACGCTCGCGCATTTTTTCAACGGCCAACGTCATACCCAAACCAAACTCACAGAAATCTTCGAACAACGAATTGGCCCAAGCGACACCCTTACCTTTATCGTTCGTTGTGTAAGGAGTAGAAGGTATCGAACCCGAATAGATCGAAGAACAGCCCGTAGCGTTAGATACCATTTCACGGTCGCCGAAAAGCTGAGAAATCAATTTTACATAGGGAGTTTCACCGCAACCCGAACATGCGCCCGAGAACTCGAACAACGGAGTAGCGAACTGCGAATTTTTCACGTTCGATTTAATATCTACCAAGTGTTGCTTGCTCTTCACATTCTCGGCACAATAATCCCAACGGGGAGCCTCGCCCAACTGGCTTTCCAAATCGGACATAGACAGAGCCTTACCGTTCTTATTGCCCGGACAAACATCTACGCAATTGCCACAGCCCAAACAGTCGAGAACATCGACCTGCATACGGAAGTGCATACCCTTCATGGCAGCAGGGACTTTCATTTCGAGAGTCTCGCCAGCCTTGTAAGGAGAAGCGGCCAATTCGGCTTCATCGAGGACGAACGGACGGATAGAAGCATGAGGACAAACGTAAGCACACTTGTTACATTGTATACAGTTTTCACTGTTCCAAACAGGAACGAAAGCAGAAACACCGCGTTTTTCATATTTAGCGGTTCCGGCAGGCCAAGTTCCGTCTTCGATTCCAGAGAATGCAGAAACAGGCAAATCATCGCCGGCTTGTGCATTGATAACCTTCACAACATTTTCTACAAATTCGGGAGCTTTGCTTTCGGTTTTTTCGTCATCGGGTAGATTTGCCCATGCAGCATCTACCGTCACCTTCTCATATTCACCTCCACGATCTACGGCTGCATAGTTCTTGTTTACGACATCTTCGCCTTTTTTACCGTAGGACTTCACGATGAATTTCTTCATCTGCTCGATAGCCAAATCCACGGGAATCACCTCTGTTATGCGGAAAAACGCCGATTGAAGTATCGTATTCGTACGATTGCCCAAACCTATTTCCTGAGCAATCTTCGTAGCATTGATCGTATAGAACGAAATATTTTTCTGTGCCAATGTACGTTTCACGTTATTAGGCAAATGCTTAACCAGCTCTTCGGCGGTCCAAATCGTATTCAACAGGAACGTACCGTTCTGACGAATTCCGCGCAACACATCGTACATGTGCAAATAGGCTTGAACATGACAAGCCACGAAATTGGGCGTATTCACCAAATATGTAGAGCGAATAGGCGTATCGCCGAAACGCAAGTGAGAACAGGTGAAACCTCCCGACTTTTTCGAATCGTAGGAGAAATAGGCCTGACAATATTTATCGGTATTGTCACCGATAATCTTTACAGAGTTCTTGTTAGCACCTACCGTACCATCGGCTCCCAAACCATAAAATTTAGCTTCGAAGATACCTTCGCCGCCCAATGCCAATTCTTCTTTCGGAGGAAGAGACGTGAAAGTGACATCATCGACAATACCGATAGTAAAGTGGTTCTTGGGCTCAGGCAAAGACAAGTTTTCATATACCGACAAAATCTGTGTCGGAGTCGTATCTTTCGAAGCCAAACCATAACGACCGCCAACGATAAGCGGCGCATCGGCTTTACCATAAAATACATCTTTAACATCGAGATACAAAGGTTCGCCATTAGCGCCCGGTTCTTTGGTACGATCGAGCACAGCCACACGTTTAACCGTCTTAGGCAGGGCAGACAAGAAATGTTCTGCCGAGAAAGGACGATATAAATGAACAGCGACCAAACCTACTTTCTCGCCTTTTGCCATCAAATAGTCGATTGCCTCACGAGCAGCTTCGGTTACCGACCCCATCGCTATAATTACACGATCGGCATCCTCGGCTCCATAATAGTTGAACAAATGATAATCACGACCAGTAATCTTATTGATTTCCTGCATATAGTCTTCTACGATAGCAGGAACGGCTTCATAAAATTTATTGGAAGCCTCACGATGTTGAAAGAAGGTATCGGGATTCTCGGCCATACCCCGCATAACCGGAGCCTCGGGATTCAATGCTCGTGCACGGAACTCGGCCAAAGCCTTCTGATCGATAAGCGGAGCTAAATCCTCATTTTCAAGAGCCTCTATTTTCTGTATTTCGTGCGATGTACGGAATCCATCGAAGAAATTTACAAAAGGCACTCTCGACCGAATCGTAGATAAATGAGCCACACCGGCCAAATCCATTACCTCTTGCACAGACCCTTCGGCCAACATGGCAAATCCCGTTTGTCGAGTCGACATCACATCTTGGTGATCTCCGAAGATGGAAAGCGAATGAGAAGCCAACGTACGTGCCGATACATGGAACACGCAAGGCAACAATTCACCGGCAATCTTATACATGTTGGGGATCATCAACAGAAGTCCCTGAGACGCTGTATAAGTAGTCGTTAATGCACCAGCCTGCAAAGAACCATGAACTGCTCCGGCAGCTCCACCCTCAGATTGCATTTCTTGTACGAGGACCGTTTCCCCGAAAATATTCTTACGCCCGGCAGCAGCCCACTCATCTACATACTCAGCCATAGTAGATGACGGAGTGATGGGATAGATGGCTGCAACCTCAGAAAACATATACGAGATATGCGCTGCGGCCTGATTACCATCGCAAGTTAAAAATTTTTTCTGTTTACTCATCTTTTCTTGTTATTAAGTAATTAATATTGTTTTTTTTCATCTCTAAATCAATACACAAACCCAAACAACCATAAAGGTATTAAGTTTTCACTACCTATTTTCAAATCGTCTACCGCATAATAAAAATGAGGGTTGATACGACTGCGGGGCACACTCCCTTGTATTCTGAACAAAAGTTCTCGGTTCACCAAAAACTGAGCGTTTTTACTACCCATATTCAAACGGTGATCCTTGTGCAACGTATTATAAAAAAAGGTTTCGCGAATCGATTGAGGATCTGCCTGAACCGACCGATTGGAATATATAATGTTCGTATTATGCATATACACCATAGCCGGTTTTTTAGGAAATTCCTCCCCTACCCGATAAAGCATATTAATAAGCCTCGCATCTTTCAAACTTTTAATATAATTCATAACCGTCGCTCTTGAAATTTGAATATCCTTGCTCAACTGACTCACGTTAGTGGGAGCCGGCGAATGAACCGACAACAAATACATTAAACGACGAACCTTCGGGAGATAGGACAATTCTATTTGCTTAATCAACAGAATATCCACCTCCATAATCATATTGATATTTTTAACCAGATTTTCCGAGAAATTCGATTTATCCAAAAAGAACGGATAATATCCATGATGCAAATACCCCGGAAAATAATCTAATGGATTTACTTGCGCACAAATTTCCTGAGCGATAGCCCTATGATTGGTTATAATATCGCTAAGAGAATATGAAGGGAAATGAGTAGAAGCCATCAAATTCAAATATTCCCGAAATGAAAACCCTCGCAGATTATAAGAATCGACCAATCCGGCCAATACCGGATTCTCCTCTTTTAATCGCATAACCGACGAACCGGAAAAAATTATTTTCAATTCGGGCAAATGATCATAACAATATTTCAATTCCTCCGACCAACCCGGATACTTAAATACCTGATCTATCAGTAATACCCGTCCCCCTTGTCCATAAAAACGTTCTGCAAAATCTCTCAGAGTATGCTCAGTAAAATATAAATTATTGAGATTTATATATAAGCACGACCGGTCTAAGCCGTAATTTTCTTTGGCATATTGCAGCAAAAATGTGGTTTTTCCTACCCCTCGGCTACCCTTTATACCTACCAAACGGCTGTTTTTGTCGATTTGATACATTAAATCCCGTTTCACCGAAGACTCTACATGCTCGACGAGATACTTGTGTGTTCTATAAAACGATTCCACGGCTTCTCTCTTAAACAGGCCACAAAGATAATAAAACACCACTATTTTGGCAAGCCGACTTTGCAATTTATAATATGATAGTGTTTATTACTTTTTATTTTAACATTATTTCAAAGAAGTATCTTCCCCACTTATAAGCTCCTATAATAAACAAACACAATAATATTTCATTAGAAATACCTATATAACACAAGAGAGATTACCGAACCTCGATAATCTCTCTTAATTTATTTATTCGTTTAGTTATCACTTCGCAGGAGAAATCGTTGCTGCACGATCGAGAATATAAGAACCGAAACGATCGAGTTTCGCATCGCTGGTCTTTTGTTCCAACTGATCGGGGCTAACGCCATAAGATACTAAGGCATCATAGACTCTTTCGGCACGAGCTTTGCGCAACTTAGCATTGAAGGCTGCCGTACCTGTTTCACTATCGGCATAACCGGTAATCACATACTTCGTATCCTTGTTGGCTTTAATAGCCTTTGCAACAGCTTTCAACACTACTCTGTCTTTCCCTTGCAGTTCCGAACTATTTATATTATAATAAACGGTAACCACAGGAGCTTGTTCCTCAACGATCTTTTCTGCCGGACGATTCTTACATTCGGCCAATTGTTGTTCGAGGTCTGCTATTTTTCGATTGGCATCGCGCAATTGAGCGACAAGAGCATCGCCTTCCGCATCGCTGTATTTACCCACAACCGGAGCTACAACAGGCACAACCGGAGCATTCCAACCACGCCCTTTGAACTTATAGGTTACACCCACCAAAGCAGAAAGAGTCTTAGCATGATTTCCTTCCCCGGCAACAGTCGCTTCAAACACATCGAAACGGAGATCCAAATTGATAGCCCAAGCATCGCTTAAACGGAAACGGTTTAACAAACCGCCTCTCATACCCATATTGACACAATCGGCAATATCCCCATCACCGGAAACTGCAATAGGAATTCCCATACCGACATATAAAATAGGAGAATAAACGCGCTCGCGATATCCACAGAACAAACTTGCCAAATCGCCCATCACATCAAGAGCCGGCGTTATTAAAGCATACGATTGTTTGTAATAAGTATTGTCGAGCATCTCGCCACTCATGCCATTACCCCATAAAGCAGCTCCTTTCATTCCATAATAATCAGCGCCCAAACGCAACCCGATAACAGGAGAAAACCATTTCTCGACATTAAGACCAAACACAGGAGCAATACGCTTACCAAAATCGGCATGGCTATCAAATCTCCCTAAACTAAAATCAACCCCGCCTTCAAGTGAAATCATCCAATTGTCTTTAAACTTATTCAAGACAATTTCTTTGGAAGGTTCTGTCTTAGCCTCCTCTTGGGAAGCTGCTGCAACCATTGCCGGCATTGCTGCAAAAACACCTGTAAGCAAAATTGCAGATACAGTCTTCTTCATACTACTATTATTTTTAATTAATATATGTTTAACATTCGATCGACCAGCATATAAAAGATATGAAAATCAATCATTTTATAGACCCAATTGAATTTGGGGATAAAGATAATTGATTTATTTTATTCGACAAACAAATTTTATTTAAATTTACAACAAAGTCGTTCTTCTATAAAAAAAGAAAAACGACTTTGCTTAAATTTCTCTAAATACTTATTTCTCTACAAATTCAATAATTTCCCGAGCGATATTATCCGAAGTAAATCCCAATTTTTCATCAAGAACCTTATATGGCGCAGAATAACCAAAATGGTCCAATCCATACACTTTGCCCTCACTGCCCACCAACGGGAACAGAGTCGAAGGCAAACCGGCCGTCAACCCAAACACCGGCAACCCGGGAGGTATTACCGCGTTTCTATACGATAAAGGCTGCTCCAAAAATAGACCTATCGAAGGAGCCGAGACGATCTGTACCCGTACCCCCTTATCATGCAATATATTTACGGCGCCGACTAAGGTAGAGACCTCCGATCCATTGGCCACCAACACAACATCGGGAATCTCGTCTTTCATCAATATATAAGCGCCTTTCTCTGCTTGTAATGCATCGTTATAACGACTGCCCGAAGCCGACGGTAAATCGGGGACATCTTGACGGGAAAGAATCAATGCCGTCGGTGTATCCTTATTCTCCATAGCCAATTTCCAAGAAACAAGAGTTTCGGCGCTATCGGCCGGCCTCAGAACCAACACACTATTTTTGCCACTATGATTCTTCAACTGCTCCATCAACCGTATTTGAGCTTCCTGCTCTACCGGCTCGTGAGTAGGTCCATCTTCTCCCACCCTGAAAGCATCGTGCGTCCAAACATATTTCACGGGCAATTCCATCAAAGCCGCCATACGAACTGCCGGTTTCATATAGTCAGAGAAAACAAAGAATGTTCCACAAGCAGCCTGCATTCCTCCATGCAACAATATACCGTTCATAATCGCCGCCATAGTCAATTCAGCGACCCCAGCATGTAAAAATGCTCCGTGGAAATCACCCTTCGCAAAAGCTCCTGTCTTCTTCAAAAAAGCCTCTGTCTTATCCGAATTTGCCAAATCGGCCGAAGAAACGACCATATTTTTCACCCGTTCTGCCAAATAAGCCAAAACGTTTGCCGAAGCAGTCCGAGTAGCGACATTCGGTTTATACTCTATCGATGAGAAGTCAAGCGCAGGAAGTTTTCCGGCATAAAAATCGTGCAACTCTCTGGCCAATTCGGGATTTTCTTTCTCCCACGCAGCTTGCGCCGATTTACGTTCTGCGACAATCGCTTTCAATTCCTCTGCTCGACGGGCATACAGACCGGAAGTTTCAGGGAATATCACAAACGGATTTTCCACATTTCCGCCTAAATTCTCAATGGTCTTTTCATAAGATGCACCCGACTTACTCAAAGGCTGTCCATGCGTAGAATATTTTCCCTCGAATTTCTCTCCCGTAACCGTTACACACCCACGTCCCATAATGGTTTTCCCTATAATTAGAGTCGGACGTTCAGTTTCACGATTAGCCAACGCCAATGCATCACGAATAGCTACCGGATCGGTTCCGTCTATTTCCACAACATTCCAATTCCACGACCTATACTTCGCAGCAGTATCTTCATCGGTTACCGCATCTGTATCAGTCGAAAGTTGTACGTCGTTACTATCATAGAACATAATCAAATTATGCAATCCCAAGAATCCGGCCAAACGACCTGCACCCTGAGAAATCTCCTCTTGAATACCTCCATCGGAAATAAACGCATAAATTTTATGACTACACCATTCGCCGAAACGAGCAGCCATAAAACGCTCGGCGATAGCAGCGCCGACAGCCATCGTATGTCCCTGACCCAAAGGTCCCGAAGTATTCTCAATACCATGCATTACATCGACTTCGGGGTGGCCGGGAGTTATACTGCCCCATTGACGAAACGACTTCAAATCGTCCATCGTATAAAACCCCGACATAGCCAATACACTATAAAGCATCGGGGACATGTGCCCGGGATCTAAAAAGAAACGATCACGATTTATCCATTTCGGATCCGCCGGATCGTACACTAAAAACTCGGAATATAACACATTGATAAAATCAGCTCCCCCCATAGCACCTCCGGGGTGACCCGATTTGGCTTTTTCAACCATCGCCGCCGTCAATACTCTGATATTGTCGGCCGATTTGTTTAATAAGTTCGTATCGTTCATGGGAATTTTTTTACAAAAATAATACAATTCATGAGTATACAAACACAAAAACCGCCAAAAGTTCACAAAAAGACAAAGAGAGTGAAGAATCATCTTCACTCTCTTTACTAAATCTTATCTATTAAATAAATAGTTATGCCTCATAATCGTCGGTCGGAATATCTGTATTAACATTCTTACTACCTATGGCAGCATAGAATAAAATATAAGCCAATCCCAACGCAATTACCCAATAGCTATTCAAGAATCCGGCGAAATCGGCTACACCTCCTTGAATCAAAGGCAATATACCGCCACCGCAAACCATAACCATAAACAGACCAGAAGCTGCTGCTGTATATTTGCCTAACCCCTCTACTGCAAGGTTGAAAATACCGCCCCACATCACAGAAGTACAAAGTCCGCAAAGGATTAACAACATCACGTTTACAGGAACTTGGGCAAAGCCGAATGAAATATCGGACTTAAATACCGGCATATTTACCAAAATATTATCAGCACAGAATATCGCACCCAATACCAATGCGATACCCACTGTCGATACAACCGTCAACATCGCGCGACTGGACACCTTCGCTCCGATAGAGGCCCCGCACAAACGACCGATCATCATCAAGAACCAATATGTCCCTACAACCGATCCGGCAATCGTTGGATCGATGTTTATCTCAGGTGAAGTCATAAACAAATTGGCAAAATTAGGAATGCCGACTTCAACACCTACATATATAAAGATAGCAACAGTTCCCAACACAAAATGGCGGAAAGAAAGTGCGCTATGTTTACTCTTCTCCTTTTTGGCAGAAGTTTTTACGATATGAGGTTCTGGAATATTTACAAAATATAAAACGACAAATGCCAAAGCAAAAATACCCATTGCCAAGAACAAGGCAGGGTCGGCATTGGAAATTTTAGCCTGAGCCAAATCACCGATCAAATAACCTACCAACACCGGTACAATAGTCGCACTAATCGAGTTGAACGAACCACCTAATTGAATCAATTGATTTCCTTTGTTTCCACCACCAGCAAGAGTATTCAACATAGGATTCACTACCGTATTCAACATACACATGGAAAAACCGGAAATGAAAGCGCCCACCAAATACACGGCGAAACTTTCGGCGATACCCGACAAGAAAGTGATACCTACACCGATAAACCCGACGGTTACGGCAAGAAGCGCGGTCTTCTTATAACCAATGCGCTGCAACAGCATACCGGCCGGAATTCCCATAAAGGCATAAGCGATAAAGTTAGCCGCATTTCCCAACTGCGACATAAAGTTACTGGCTCCGAACTGACTTTTAACAATGACTCCCATCGGATTCTGAAGCCCTGTCACAAACGAAATCATGGCGAACAATGCAAACATCACTATAATGGGAAGTGCATAGTTCTTTTTCTGCTCTGTACTCATTTTATAAGATTTTAATTAATGAATTTATGTGTGTTTTATTTCTTTTACAATAGATATTTTACCCTTTGCACATCAAAAAATACAAAATTGAGAGCAAAAGTAATGTTAATTATCCATCAACAGATACGATAGCAGCATGTTTTTGAGCATAAAAACTTTCAAAACTCACATTCAGATTGTCATTCAAAAACATGAATAAACACGTTCCCCGAATATAGACGTTCCTATACGCACCAACGTACTGCCATGTCGTAAAGCCAACGGATAATCATGTGACATTCCCATCGATAATTCACAAAATGCCGAAGAGTCGACCGAGCTCGAACCTTTCACCTCATCGAACAATTTTTTCAAAGCACTGAATTCTCGCTCTATACAATCCTCATCATCTGTCTGGGTGGCCATACCCATCAATCCACATATCCTTACATGAGGATATTTCTCCGAGGAACCGCCTTGTAACAATTCTCGGCAAGAATCAGGCGTAAAGCCATACTTACTATCCTCTTGCGCCACGTGGATTTCAAGGAGACAATTGACTACTCGATCGCATTTGGCCGCCTCGCTTTCTATAACCAAAAGGAGCTTTTCGCTATCCACGCTATGAATAAGAGTAATGAACGGGACAATATATTTCACTTTATTGGTTTGCAAATGACCTATAAAATGCCATTCTATATCCTTAGGCAAAACCTCATACTTTTCAACAAGTTCCTGTACTCGGCTCTCCCCGAAAATACGCTGTCCCGCCTCATAAGCCTCCATTATGGTTTCGGCCGTATGAAATTTCGAGACCGCCACCAACCGAGTTCCACCAGGTAGCTCTTGACGAATTCGCTCTATATGTCGGGCTATATCACTCATTCTTGCGGACGATCTTCTTCTTTTGTTTTTCTTTCGGGATCAAACGGATAAACGTCCATCAACGAAGTCTCTGTAATAGAAACAATCACCCAGTCGGCCATTGTTCCTTTCATGCCTTCCACCAAGTTTTTCAATGCCGTTTCAAAATCTGCGGCTTGCACAAGCATATACGATGCCGTACGTTTTTCCATACCGCTTTTCTCGTCGAGAGTGATAAAATTGAGCTTACATTTATACCACCGATCACCTGTTTCATCGAAAAAAAGCTCGCTGAAATTAGCGCGCTTCACCGCCGAAACAGAAAATTCCCCCGAGATAAACGGAGATACCTCCTCAATAATACGAGCTTCCGCTTCGGTAAACGATAAAGCATCCACCAAATAGGGCTCTGTCACTTTTTTTTGCATGCCGTTTTCCAGCATCTTATCGTACTTAACTCTGCACTCAAACCAATTAGCCATATTTTTGCATTCAAAAAAGAAGGTGCTCCTGCACCCTCGGTTGTTAATATTCTATTTTATCACTCTTGTTTTCCCATTTTTCAAAAGCCTTGATAGCTTCATCGCGCATCATCGGGACTACATTCAAATGGCGTTTTTCCAAAGGCAAAGCCAATTCGTCGTAAATAAACGAGTCATCGAATCCTATCTCCTTGGCATCCGCCTTCGTATTTCCGTAATACACTTTGTCGAGATGTGCCCAATAAATGGCTCCCAAACACATGGGACAAGGCTCGCAAGAAGTATAGATCTCGCATCCGCTCAAATCGAATGTTCCCAATACCCGGGCTGCTTCACGAATTGCATTTACTTCTGCATGCGCCGTAGGATCGACCGACGCAGTCACACGATTTGCCCCACGCGCTATGATTTTTCCATCTTTCACAATCACCGCACCGAACGGACCTCCATCGTGATCTATATTATCGAGAGACAACTTTATAGCCTCTCTCATAAATGATTCTTTTTCACACATACGTCAAGAACAATTCACATTAATTTATAAAGTCTTCAATGAGAGCAAGTAAAAAGGGCTACACATCTCCGCTTATAACTATGCCTATTTCTCACTTTCACTACAAAAAGACGACATGAATAAAACGAATTTATTCGATTGCACTGTATATTGTCTATTTTGCATTACTTGCAAAGTTACAAAACAGATTCAACGAAAAAAATATACTTAAAAAAGTATGTCCCTATTTTAAGCTTCTTTCAAACTTTTATTCACGCGATCGATATAATCGAGCAACTCTTCACGCCCCTGTCTTTTCTCCGACGATGTAGCGAAAATAGGAGGCAATTCTTCCCAAGATTCATGCAGCACCTGTTTGTAATACTCGATATGCTCTTTCAGTACTACGGGGCCAATCTTATCCGTTTTTGTAAATACAATAGCAAAAGGCACGCTGTTTTCACCCAACCATTCCATGAATTCGAGGTCTATCTTTTGAGGTTTGTGCCGACAATCGAGCAGGACAAAAAGACAAGTCATTTCCTTGCGATAAAGCACATACCCCTCTATCATTTCCCGCAATGCCTCTCGACTCTCTTTGCCTCGGCGGGCATATCCATAACCCGGCAAATCGACCAAGTACCAACTATCATCGACCAAAAAATGATTGATAAGCATCGTCTTTCCCGGAGTAGACGAGGTCATCGCCAACCCTTTCTTACAAGTCAACATATTTATCAACGACGACTTTCCCACATTGGAACGTCCGATAAAAGCATATTCGGGTAATCCGTGCGATGGGCAGTCCTTCACATGGCTGCTGCTAATCACAAACCGGGCGTTTTTTATTTCCATATATTATATTCAAATTTTGACAATCCATGCAAAAATACTCATTTTTCCCGATTTGACGACAACGCTGTTTTTTCTCTGTCTCAAAATATGACATACAGAACAATAACTAACAGATATTTCGTATATTTGTAGATACGAATATAGGATGCGGTTCAGAATAGTCAAGTCAGAAATAAGATTTCGGTTTGCCTCTGCACCCACCTTTTACTATATTTGCAAACTCGTGAAAAGGAACAACCCTTATGGACCAACAATATTCTTCTATTCTTCTCGAAAATGCGGTAAACGAATTTGCCAAACTACCGGGTATCGGTAGGAAAACGGCTTTACGTTTGGTTCTGCATTTGTTAAGACAAGAAGAGGGCGAAGCCGAAAAGTTCGGTAATACCATTATTAAGTTATGTAAAGAAATCAAACGTTGCCACATTTGCCATAACATATCCGACTCGGATACCTGTACCATTTGTGGCGACCCTTCGCGCGATGCCTCCACGTTATGCGTTGTCGAAAATGTGAAAGAGGTGATGGTAGTCGAGAACACTCGCCAATTCCACGGGCTTTATCACGTATTGGGGGGAGTCATCTCCCCGATGGACGGCATAGGTCCGGCCGACCTCGAAATCGAAAGTTTGGTAGACCGAGTCGCCTCCGGTGGAATAAAAGAGGTAATACTCGCACTCAGCGCCACGATGGAAGGCGACACGACCAATTTCTACATATTCAGGAAGTTGGCTCCGTTCGATGTTAAAATCACCATCATCGCCAGAGGAGTATCCATAGGCGGAGAGCTGGAATACACCGACGAAATCACATTGGGGCGTTCCATTCTCAACCGCACGTTATTTAGCGAAAGTTTCAAAGGATAATATTATACTATTTTCATTAGACTGCCGTTATACATTATAATATTAGAGATTCTGTCTTGTGGTAAAAATCAGTGTCGTTATTGTCAATTACCGTGTAAAATACTTTTTGGAGCAATCGCTTCGGTCGGTACGGGCTGCATTAAAGGCATACCCGATGGAAGTCGAGATCTTTGTCGTGGACAACCACTCGCAAGACGACTCGCTCGATTACCTCATACCCCGGTTTCCCGAAGTCCGATTCATCGCCAATACCGAAAACGTAGGATTCGCACGAGCCAATAACCAAGCCATCGAACAATCCACCGGGAAATATGTTCTGTTGCTTAATCCCGACACTGTAATAGCCGAAAATACGTTATACGAAGTTTTCCAATTTATGGAAGCTCACCCCGAAGCCGGAGGAACCGGGGTAAAAATGCTCGATGGTGACGGACGGTTTCTACCGGAATCCAAAAGAGGATTCCCCACTCCGTGGGTATCGTTCTGCAAGATTTTCGGGCTCTCGGCATTATTCCCCCATTCCCGCATTTTCGGTCGTTATCACATGAAATATCTCTCTCCCGACGAATGCCACCCCATAGACATTCTTTCGGGTGCATTCATGTTCATGAGACGTGAAACACTGGACAAAAGCGGGCTACTCGACGAAAGTTTTTTCATGTACGGCGAAGACATCGATCTCTCCTATCGGCTCGTCCTTGCAGGATACACCAATTATTTCCTGCCGACTCCTATTATACATTACAAAGGAGAGAGCACGAAGAAAGGAAGCCTGCGATACGTCCGTGTCTTTTATGAAGCCATGCTCATTTTTTTCAAAAAGCATTACCCGCATTACAGCAAAGGGTATTACCTCGCCGTAAAATTCTCTATATTCTTTCGAGCCTCGTTAGCCGCTGCTTACCGAGTCGTCTCCTTTCCGTTTCATAAGCATGGAAAAACCGATAAGAAAGAGAAAGTAAAATGGTATATTCTCTCCCGCACCCCGCAAACCATAGCCCGATTGATTCCGGGTATAAAACACTACACGCCTATATGGTCAGCCGATGAAATTCCATCGTCATCTGAACGACAAGACAACCGACACATCATATTAGATTCGGGACTACTTTCCTATCGGGAAATCATAGAAACCATACAATCAAAAAGCGACGTCCGTAACCATTTCCTCATCTATACTCCCGACTCCGAAATCATCATTTCACCCCAACAAACCTATACAAAACCATGAACTACCTCACCGGCAAACAAATAGAACTGCGAGCGGTAGAACCCGAAGACCTCGATGCCCTTTACCGCTGGGAAAATGATTCGTCCCTGTGGATATACGGAAGTACCGTATCGCCCTTCTCACGTTATCTGTTGAAACAATACATCGAAAACTATACGGCCGACATCACTCGGGACAAACAATTAAGGCTCATAATCATGCGAAAAGAGAGTCGCCAAGTTATCGGTGCGATAGACTGTTTCGACTACGATATCACAAACCGCAAAGCAGCGATAGGTCTCCTCATCGATCCCGGTCACAAACGACAAGGATTCGGACGAGATGCCCTCGAAACATTCGTAGAATATGCTTTCCGTTTTTTACACCTGCATCAATTATATGTACATATTCCCGTTTGTAACACAGCCAGCATAGCGCTTTTCAGGACATGCGGATTTCACGAAAGCACACGCTTAAAAGACTGGATACGGTTGCCTCAGGGATATGCCGATGCTCTGATATTTCAAAAATTCAATTGGGAATAAGCGCCTAATTTCATAAAGGACAACTAATTAAGCGAAGGTTCCTGCGGGGAATTTAGCCACAACTTATATCCGTCCCCCATACCCTTTACTATCTCTCTCCAAAAAGCATCATCTTCGGCCGCGAGACAATCGCCCGGCGAAGACATAGTCGTCACAGCCCACGACTCCTGTTTTAATTCCCCTTCGAGCTGCCCGGCCGACCAACCGCTATACCCGATCAAAAACTTCACATGTTTTTGCACCGTAGAGTCGCTTCTCAAAAAATCGAGCAGCATATCGAAATCCCCATTAGCGAACAAGCCCGTCGAAACCTCCACTGCACCGGGTAATGACGCTATATCGTGCAAGAAAAACAAATGATCCGTTCCTACCGGCCCTCCACAAAAAACCGGAATGGGAGGTATATCGTTCTCTCCCTCTAATAATTCACTCAGAACATATCTCGTAGGGCTATTCAACACAAACCCCACCGCACCCTTCTCCGAATATTCGGCCAAACAAATAACCGCTCGGCGGAAACACCCTTCGTCCAAAAATGGCTCCGCCACCAACAACGCGCCCCGGTGAGGCGGCATCACCCGCCTGCGTATATGAATCGATTCGACGTGCATACAGATACGATTAAATCTCTGTCAAATATAAAAATTCAATCCCGTAGTTCAAAACAAATCGCAAAGTTTCACCGACAAAAAAACGCTCTTGCAATCATTTCTTTTCGCATGGCCTCGAACTGTTACGACTGTAAACAGGCTAAGTAGAACCGTTATAAATTAAACGATGACACAGAGCAAACGATACGAAATAGCCCCGAAACGCCTTACATTTGTACAGCAACATTACACTATTATGGACGGAAAAGACGACATCTCGAATGTAATCCGGGAGAAAAAAGCCGCACGGGTCACTTGGGTGGGATTTTTTACCAATCTCATCTTGTCTGCCGCAAAAATCATAGCCGGCATATGGGGGCGAAGTAGTGCCATGATTGCAGACGGCATACACTCCTTATCCGATTTTATCACAGATTTCATCGTTATCATCTTCATTAAAATCTCATCGAAAAACGAAGACAGCGACCACCCTTACGGACATGGCAAATTCGAAACCTTTGCCACCATGCTCATCAGCTTTGCACTCTTCGTCGTTGCCATTGGAATATTTTATTCGGGAAGCATCAAAATATACGAAGTCCTCAACGGGGAAATTATCGAACGGCCCACCTATTTGGCACTCGCTATGGCGGCTGTTTCCATCATCGTAAAAGAAGGCTTATATTGGTACACGATCACAATCGGGCGCAACATCGACAGTCCGGCTGTCATTGCCAACGGCTGGCATCACCGTTCCGACGCTTTCTCCTCGATAGGAACCCTCATAGGCATATCGGGAGCCATGTTTCTGGGTGAACGCTGGCGTGTGCTTGATCCCATAACCTCTCTCGTCGTAGGAATATTTATCTTTGGAGTCGCTTATAAGCTCGCCCGCCCCAGCATACAAGAACTTCTCGAAATGTCCCTCCCCGAAGAAGTGGAACAAAATATTGCCGAGAAAATACAGCAGACACCCGGAGTCATCGCATTCCACCACCTGCGCACGCGTAAAAACGGGAACACATTCATCATCGACATGCACATCAAAGTCGACCCCGATTCGTCTATCGTCAAAGCGCACGACATCGCTACACAAGTGGAAGAATCGCTCAAAACCACTTTCGGGAAAAGGACGCAGGTCAATATCCACATCGAACCGTATTTGCAAAAAAATTAAGCGATACAGATACTGTTTTATCATTTTTTTCTATTTTTGTATCTGAACAGTCGTTAATAAACTGTTTTTGAAATCATTCAATCGAGTATAAACCCTAAAAGAAGAAAGGAGAAAACAAACAAAAAACACGAACGAAACAATGGGATTTGTGTACGACAGTATAGAATCCTCATAAATGCAATTAACCCGATGTATAAACACCCGGATAAGCGTTTCCCGTTCGGACACTTAAAATAAAATCGAGCTTTCAGCTCTTGTTCTCTTTACGTTGAATACCGCCAAACATTCATTCCACGAGAACAAGCAGATCGAAAGTTCACGCTTCGAAGGCGTGAGCTGTTCTGTGCTTGTTGTGGAATATGGTCACTTGGCGGTAACCAAACGTAAAGCAAGCGAAGAATGGTTACACGCCTTTTCCATATTTAAACCAATCGAAAAAAATGAAAAGAATTATCCCAATATTGAGTGCATTGTTAGCCCTCTTGATATGCTCGGCTTGTACCAATGCTGATGAACCCGATACACAAAAAGCCGACACAGAAACAAAAGATAACTATTACGTGAGATATGAAATATCAAATGGCAGTGCTTTTTCTGTTAGAGGAAACGTTGCAACCGAAAAAGGGAATTTAGATTTCTCTGGAAAATTCAACGAAACATTTGGTCCAGTTCCAAAAGGGTTCCGAGCATATGCATATGCACGTTTTTATCATGAAGGCCGTGGAGGAAGTACAAATTATAATATTCGCATATATGTAAGCAAGAACACAGAGCCTTTTGTTTTAAAAAGTCAAAAATCCGGTACATTCCCCGATGGAGGGAGCGACGAAGCCTCCTATACAATAGATTTCTAACCATTTAACTATATAATTATGAAAAAGAAAAACCTTTTATTCATTTTGTTCTTAACAGGGCTGATGGCTTGTTCTACACCCGTAACACCCGAAGACAAGCCGAAACAACAAAGCAATGCTGCCCCGGCATTCCAATTATTCCCCACCACCAATATGTGGACTTTTATCAAATTGGATACCCGAAACGGTCGCATGTGGCAAGTACAATACGACATTCAAGGCGACGACCGAATGGAAGTCGTGCTAAACGAAAATTACCTTGCCGGAAACGACAGTGCAGGGAACGGGCGATTCACCCTTTATTCCACAAAAAACATGTTCACATTCATTCTCCTCGACCAACACGATGGTAGAATGTGGCAAGTGCAATGGGCTATCGATGCCGACCAACGGCTTATTATTCCTATAAATCCGACTCAAAATTCTACTAATCTTTAAAACATACAGCCATGAGAAAAATAATTTTATTACTATGCTGCGCAATTATTTCATCAATAACTTTCGCACAAACAGAATCCGAACATCTTACATTCAAGGGTATTCCCATTGATGGCAGTTTAGATTCTTTTGTCCAAAAATTGAAAACACAAAATCTTACCTATATTGGCAAAGAAAATGGCGTCGCTATATTTATGGGAGAATTCGCCGCTTATAAAGATTGTACAATCGGCATTGTATCTTTAAAACAAAAAGATTTAGTTTGTAAGGCGGCAGTCACATTCCCTTCTTGCGAAACATGGTCTTCTTTATCAGACAATTACTTTACAATAAAAGACATGCTATCACAAAAATATGGAGAACCCGCTGTTTGTGTAGAAGAGTTCCAATCTTACGAGCCCAACAATGATCAAATGAAGATGATATATGTTCAATCTGACCGTTGCAAATATCAAACCTCATTTGAAACCTCCAAAGGGAGCATTCAACTATCTATTTCCCACCAGGGTTATGAAAATTGTTTTGTCTTATTGGAATATTTTGACAAGATAAACGGAGAAGTCGTTTCCAATGAAGCTATGGACGATTTATAAACCCAATACGACAAGCGGAGCTTCGAGAAAAAGCTCCGCTTGCTGTATTTCATGCTACCTATCGTTTCTCGATACGGCCGGCAAAACCGCCACCGGGGAATAAAGTAACCTTCAACTGTCGGTCTTCGGGAACAGGCATTACTACCCGTTTATAATCGCAAGCGGCACGGTCGGCATTTATACCGTCCTTGAACAACTCTATCTCATAAAAGCCCTCTCCTAAAAATGAGAGATCGACAATTATATCCCGTTTATCCCAGTTTGTCAAACCTCCTACGTACCACTTCGCCATTGTAATATATTCGCCCACTTTCCCGTCAAGCCCCAAAGTTTCGTCCCACACAGTCGGGATGCGGGCTATGAAAGCGGTACACTCCGGTTCTCTCTTGTAATTCGAAAGATTGCCGCACAACATATTCAACGGAGAATCAAAAATAACAAAATAGTCACATATCGAAAAAGAACTTTTATTTCTCATTTTTTATAAACAAGACATGTATTCCCCGCTTCCCGATACGAAATTTGCCGTCGAAATATTTGAATACAATTTTAAATTATGGACGAACGCAATCTCATCAACGGCTCGCTCGTGTCGTATCTCTCTTGGGCCGCCGATTTTATCTCACCCATACGTTGGTTTCTATTAGCTGCATTCGCATTGGTTTTGGCCGACTTGAAATTCGGGATCGAAGCAGCACGGCATCGGGGCGAAACCATACGCAAAAGCAGGGCGATACGCCGAAGCGCAAACAAAATCATCGACTATCTTTGCTGGATACTGGTCGCCACGAGTTTTGGCGAAGCGTTCGGCACACCGTTCGGGATTCCCATATTACCGGCACTCGTGCTGTTAGTGGTGTATGGCTGTGAAATCAATTCGTGTTTCAACAATTACTTCGAAGCCCGGGGAAGCAAACTGCGAATCAATATCTTCAAATGGTTAAAAAACAAGTCCGATATTATGGTCCCCTCCGACGATGAAAACGATACCACGAAAACATAAACTTTACATCGGGATAACAGTCGCTCGATAACAATAATTTACGCCAAACATAGCCGGATTAGCTCAAAGTTTTGTATTTTTGCGAAAATTTACAAACATATACCTATGAATATTCTCGACCTAAGCGAACAAGAGATCATTCGTCGTAACAGTCTCGACGAAATGCGCAAATTGGGCATAGAACCCTACCCTGCTGCCGAATATCCTGTAAACGCCTATTCTCAGGAAATAAAAAATAATTTCGTCGATGGTGCGGAAACTCCTCGTCAGGTAGCCATAGCCGGACGTATTATGAGTCGGCGTATCATGGGTAAAGCCTCATTCATCGAGTTGAAAGACTCGGAGGGCCGAATCCAAGTTTATATTTCGCGTGACGACCTCTGCCCGGGAGAAGATAAAGAATTATACAATACCGTATTCAAAAAGCTGCTCGACATCGGCGATTTCATCGGTATTCGCGGATTTGTATTCCGCACCCAAATGGGAGAAATAACGGTCCACGCACAAGAGCTGACAGTACTCGCCAAATCGATACGCCCCCTTCCCATCGTAAAGATGAAAGACGGGGTAGCCTACGACGCTTTCGAAGACCCCGAGCTCCGTTATCGTCAACGCTATGTAGACTTGGTGGTAAACGAAGGAGTAAAAGATATATTCATCAAACGGAACAAAGTGTACACCTCCATGCGGGAATATTTCAACTCTCGTGGATATCTGGAAGTCGAAACACCCATTCTGCAATCGATACCCGGAGGTGCGGCCGCCCGTCCGTTCATCACCCACCACAATGCACTCGACATACCTCTATATTTGCGTATCGCCGATGAATTATATTTGAAACGGCTGATTGTCGGAGGCTTCGAAGGAGTGTACGAATTTTCCAAAAACTTCCGCAACGAAGGCATGGACAGAACGCACAATCCGGAATTTACCTGTATGGAAATCTATGTCTCTTACAAGGACTACAACTGGATGATGGATTTCACCGAAAAAATGTTAGAAAAAATCTGTCTCGACGTAAACGGTACTACCGAAGTCAAAGTCGGTGAAAACACGATCAATTTCAAAACTCCGTTCAAGCGTATCACTATGCTCGACGCCATCAAGGAACACACGGGTATCGACATCAGCGGCATGGACGAAGCACAATTGCGCGAAGTTTGCAAAAAAATCGGGGTCGAGGTCGACGAAACAATGGGCAAAGGAAAAATCATCGACGAAATATTCGGCGAGAAATGCGAAGGCCATTACATACAGCCCACCTTTATCACCGATTATCCCATCGAGATGTCGCCGCTCACCAAACGTCATCGGAACAACCCCGAACTGACCGAACGTTTCGAGCTAATGGTAAACGGGAAAGAACTCTGTAACGCCTACTCCGAGTTAAACGACCCCATCGACCAACGGTTGCGTTTCGAAGAACAACTCCGCCTCTCCGAAAAAGGAGACGACGAAGCCATGTTCATCGACAATGACTTTATCCGGGCTCTCGAATACGGCATGCCTCCCACATCGGGTATGGGAATAGGTATGGACCGGCTCGTCATGCTCATGACCGGACAAACCACCATACAAGAAGTTCTCCTCTTCCCGCAAATGCGCCCCGAGAAAGTTCAAAAACGAGATAACGAAGCGGCCTATACCACCATAAACATTCCTGCCGAATGGGTCGCACCCATTCAAAAAGCAGGATACCTCACCGTAGCCGACGTAGCAGAAGCCAATCCGAACAAAATGCATCAAGAAATCTGTGGCATTAACAAAAAATACAAGCTCGAACTGGCTAACCCTACGATCGACGATGTAAAAGAATGGGTAGAAAATGCAAAACGATAATCGACCATGCCTATACCCGGTAAAATAGCGATCATGGGAGGTGGCAGTTGGGCGACAGCTTTGGCAAAGCTGGCGCTTAATAATGCCGATAATATCCTATGGTACATGCGTCGAGACGACCGTATCGCCGATTTCAAACAAACAGGTCACAATCCTGTATATTTGTCCGATGTCACATTCGACACATCTCGAATACATTTCAGCTCCGACATCAACGAAATCGCCGATGCAGCCGACACATTACTTTTGGTGACTCCATCGCCCTACATGAAGTCTCATTTAAAGAAACTGTCGGCCGACATCAGTAAAAAATTTGTCGTGACAGCGATAAAAGGAATCGTTCCCGACGAAAATATGATCGTCACCGAATACCTGCAAAATTTCTATCACGTGCCGGAATCCCACTTGGCCGTAATCGGGGGGCCATGCCATGCCGAGGAAGTAGCGCTCGAACGGCTCTCTTATCTCACCATCGGGTGTAACGATCTGCAAAAAGCGAGAAGTTTCGCCGACATATTGGCGAGCCCCAAGCTGAAAACCATTATCTCCTCCGATGTAAAAGGCATTGAATATTCTGCCGTATTAAAAAACGTCTATGCCATAGCCGCCGGGATTTGTCATGGTATGAAGAGCGGAGATAATTTTCAAGCTATGCTCGTATCCAACGCCTTGAACGAAATGGATCGTTTTTTACAAGCAGTCTCCCCATGTCGGGACAGAAACATCAGCGACTCGGTATATTTAGGAGACCTTTTGGTTACCGCCTATTCCCGGTTCAGCCGCAATCATAATTTCGGATCCATGATAGGACGTGGCTACTCCGTCAGTGCCGCAAAAATGGAAATGGAGATGATTGCCGAAGGATATTTTGGTACGAAGTGTATTTACGAAATAAACGAACGATACAAGGTGAACATGCCCATACTGCAATGTGTTTATGATATACTCTACAAAAAAGTATTGCCCCGGCACGCCATTGAAAGTATATATGATACATTTCTGTAATACAACTAATATAGTGAAACTATGAAATCAATCGAATTGAACATTGAAAAAGCATTAGGCACTGTATCCAAAAGCGATGTATTCGCATTGGAAGACAAAGCGAAAAGCGGCATGGAAATGCTGCACAAAGGTACGGGTAAAGGAAATGACTTTTTAGGGTGGCTGCATCTACCCTCCGAAATAACAGAAGCCCATTTAGCAGACCTCGAAGCTGCTGCAAAACAATTGAAAGACCGTTGCGAAATAGTAGTAGTCATTGGTATCGGAGGTAGCTACCTCGGGGCCAAAGCTGTTATCGAGGCTCTATCCGACTCATTCGAATTTCTTCGCTCGGAACATAAAAATCCGCTCGTACTGTTTGCCGGACACAACATCGGCGAAGACTATTTGTTTGAACTGCAAACCCTCCTGAAAAACAAATCTTTTGGCATCGTCGTCATTTCAAAATCGGGAACGACGACAGAACCCGCCATCGCTTTCCGATTGTTGAAAGAGCAGCTCGAAGCACAAGTAGGAAAAGACGAAGCCAAACATCGCATCATCGCCATAACCGATGCAAAAAAAGGTGCATTGCGTAAACTGGCCGACAACGTAGGATACAAAACTTTTGTCATTGCCGACAACGTAGGAGGCCGTTTCTCGGTACTCACTCCCGTAGGACTATTGCCTATCGCCATAGCCGGATTCGACATCAGAACGCTGGTTTCCGGAGCGGTAGCTATGGAAAAAGCGTGTGGAGAAGATATTCCTTTCGAGAAAAACCCCGCAGCGATTTATGCTGCCACCCGAAATGCTTTATATCAAAGCGGAAAGAAAATAGAAATCCTCGTCAACTTCAATCCTAAATTACACTTCTTCGCAGAATGGTGGAAACAACTCTACGGAGAAAGCGAAGGAAAAGAAAACCTCGGAATCTATCCGGCGTCTGTCGACTTCACGACCGATTTACATTCGATGGGACAATGGATTCAGGAAGGTGAAAGAACCATCTTCGAAACCGTTCTTTCGGTTGCCCAAATGAAACATACGGTAAATATCCCTTCCGACAAGGATAATCTGGACGGGCTGAATTTCCTGTCGGGAAAGAGAGTGGACGAAGTAAACAAAATGGCCGAACTTGGGACTCAAATAGCTCACGTAGATGGCGGAGTCCCCAACCTTAAAATAGAAATACCCGAATTATCGGAGCTCTATTTGGGACAACTGATTTACTTCTTCGAAAAAGCCTGCGGCATTAGCGGTTATATTTTGGGCGTAAACCCGTTTAACCAACCGGGAGTCGAAGCATACAAACGCAATATGTTCGCTTTGCTCAATAAACCCGGTTACGAAGAAGAAAGTAAAGCCATACAAGCTCGTATCTAATTAAACATAACGTAAATGTAGGAACAGCCTGCCGAAAAATTCGGCAGGCTGTTCTTTTAAAATATCTTATCAAATAAATTTTTCTATATATTTTTAATATCTTTACTCCCTATAAAACATAACCCTTAGATCATGAGAAGATTAGCTACTCTTATTTTATCGTTATGGGGAATTGCACTCTCCCATGCCGCTCTTGAAGTCCCCAAAGCTCTACCCGCAACCGATATTACTGAAAATTCCTTTACCGCAAACTGGCAATCTGTATCTCAGGCTTCGGCTTACAATTTGAATGTTTTTGCCTATAAAATGGAAGATTGCGGGACAGAAACAGTAAAAGTCACAGAAAGTTTTGAGGGATTAGTGCCTCGTTCTTCCGGGTCAAAACGAAATAAATACATAGACTCTAACCTATCCGTATTCCCCGAAAATTGGAAAATCGACGTGAATACCGGCTCTATTCGCCAATTATATACGACCAATGTCGCCGGAGATACCACATCTGTTTATTCGGGGAAAATAGCTCTTGCATTCGATGCCACAGGCGATTCGATTGTTACCCCTGTATTACCGGCTCCCGCCTCGAAATTTTCGTTTTGGATAAAAAACGCCAATGCCACCGGAACAGTCGCAGTTTACGGATTTGACGGCTTTCAATGGCACTCTCTCGGTGAAGCCTCAACAATTAGTTATCGAAGTGGGGGAATAGCCGATTTTTCCGCCAATATCCCGGTGGGGTGTATTCAGTTCAAAATGATTTATACCGATGAAAATCCAGATCTAAACAGTCCCACGGCTATTGACGAAATAAGTTATACTTATGGCGGTATCGTAAAAACACGGGATTATCTTGTCGAAAACAAACGAATCACAGAAACGTCAGCTCCCGTAACCGGACTCAAAGACAATACCGATTATTTTTACACGGTAAAAAGCACCAACGGCTCTGAAACTTCTTTGGAATCAAATATGATTGATGTATTCGGATATGCAGGTTCCCTTTCCAAACCTGTACTCAAAGAATTCACCGATATTAAAGGGGGGCAATATACAGCCAACTGGAACACAGTCATCGGGTCCAACGGATATGTCGTTTACAATGTTTATACCCACATTGCCCAAAGAGACGAAACAAAAACCATTCTCCACGAAAATTTCGATGCTTTTACGGGAGGCACGATCGATCTTCCGGCAGAAGACGACGGTACAACGAATTACGACGAATATACAACTGTCCCTGACTGGTCTGTTAATTTCGGCTGCTGGACGGAAGGCATGCTCAGTGGTATCAATATTCAGACCCCCGTCATCAGCACAACCAATACAAATGGTTGTACAGTCAACGTACGAGTATATGGAGCCAAAGGAGATAAAATCGACTTTAACAACTTCTACACACAAGGTACTCCCGAGAAAGTAACCAAATTTCTCACACAAGAAGGCTATAATAATTTGACAATAGACTTTAAGCATAGCAGTGAACAAATGTATATCGAATTATATTTCAGGCAACTCGATTATACCAAAGAAATCTATCTCGACGAATTCACAATGACTCAAACTCTTTCAAAGGGAGACCGGTTTAGCTATAACTACGATTATACCCTCGTCGAAGGCCGCAGGACGAACAGTTACACTTTTACAGATCTACCCAAAGCATGGGGTGACCAATTTGCATTTCGCATGAGTGCCTATGCAGTAGTGGGCGACGATCTTTACCAATCTCAATGGACAGAACTGACAGAAGTTCCCGTTCCCTCGAATATAGACAATACCCGTCGAGAAAACCAAGAGATCAAGGTTATTTCCTATCCCGGCAACACAATTATACGACTTCTTGTACCCCAAGAAATTATCATCAGCGACCTACAAGGTCGAATCGTAGCCCAAGTTCAAGGTGTTGAGGGAGATAACTCCATCTCATTGAAGCAAGGGATTTATTTGTTGCGATGTGGTAACCATTGTCAAAAATTTATCTGTCGATAACGAAGAAACGAGCAAAACGAAAATCGGATTCAACATTTAGTCGATATAATTAAAACGTTCACATTTAAAATAAAACGAGATTACCTCCAAAAGATAATCTCGTTTTATTTTTATTTCAACAGCCCGATTACTTTAAAATCCCGATAGCGGAACACAGGCTCGTGTCGATTAACTATTATAACAAATTCCAATCTAAGTCCAGATTCAATCAACAAAAACTTTGAACTCGGCAACTTGCGTACCATCTTCACGGTGAAGGACTACGATATAATAACCACGAGAGAGGCTAATGTCCGTACCACCTATAAAAACATCTTCCGAGACGAGACACCCATCAAGGGCAAATACACGAACCTGCAACTGTAAATTGTTTTTACTTCGCAAGAAAAGCGTATTATCCGAACTATAATAGATCAACTCGCCAGATGTTTTAATCGATTCAACGCCACTGCCTTCCGTTTCTTCATTATCCACCCTCAATTTCATTCGGTTAAGGTCGAGCGTCAGAATACAATGATTTGTCTTGGGAAGCACAAACTTATAGTCATTTCCCTCCTCAAACGAATTATACTCATAAATAACATCATGTTCCTCGCCAAAACGAATAGGTTCATCTTTTGTCCTAGCCACATAACAACGTTCCCAAGTTCCTCTTCTACGAAGGAATTTGAAATCGCCGGCCTCTACATCTCCTTCCCAACGATATACACCCTCTGCGATCGGGGTCATCACCATAGGATGGGCATTATCCCAACCACAAGGCATAGCCGCTCCAACAGCAAAAACCGAAAGAGGAAATGGATTCTCTACCAAATCCGGTTCAAACTTTTCGACGGTAAGTGTAAGATTGAGTAAATCGACTTTCAATTCATAATATCCATCTCCACTTCGGTCAGCCGGAATAGTCCACTTATTATCCTCTCCATTCAAACGCATTTTCAAAGGTTGTCCCACCTTTCCCGAAATAGAAAAATCTCCACTCGATGCAGGGTGATATTTATCGTCCCAGCTCAATCGTTTCAAAAACATGAAACTACCGCACTCGTCACCCTCATCGTTATAGCGCATGACACCCTTATAATAGAAAATATAAGGATATGTCCGATCCACTTCTAAGGCTTTGGCATCCTGAAACTTCCAAAATTGAATCTCTCGATTAAACGGGCCTCCTATGATATACAAGTTTTTAGGCAATTCGAGCCGTTCAGCCTTCAAACTTTTTGCATTACCATCGACTGTAAGGGTCAATCTATATACATCGGTCTCGCTCGCATACCGGATACACAACCCTCGCTCGTCTTCACCGGCCTCTCGCAAAGGTATAGAATCGCCCAAAGGATTATTACTACCACATTCATGGACATACTCCGTTATACCATCGGTCAATTTAAACAAAACTTCCGGCAAGCCACCCACGTAAACAAACTCCTTTCCATCGTCTCCCACCGGAGAAAGCACGACGGGAATCTTTAATTCAGCCGTATCTCCAACAAGCCGCCAATCTGCTCTCGCAGTTAGAACAAATCCAAACAAGAGAAATAAAACGGCCATATTCTTGCAAAATCTTTTCATATTTTTCTCTTTTTATTATTCAATGATTACGGTTATAGCTGAACTGCATGCTCTTTTCGGTACGGAAATCACGATCTTTTTACCCTCGGCATCGTACTCATAGACAGCATGCGTTCCATCGGAAAAAGTGACCTTTGTCGGAGCCTCGTTCCGAGCCAAAAATTCAAGACGATAAGCCCGTTCTTCCGGCATATCGTCGAATGATCCGGTACGAGGATAAATAGTACAAGAGGTTCTTCCGTCCTCGGTATTTTGCGTAATTCTTGTAAATGTACAAGCTGTTTCATAATCAGCGTTGTTTCCGGCATCCTCATAATAATTAAATTCGCCTCTGACTCCGGGTGTAAACTGCAAAGTGAGTGTTTCAGGCCGTTTTTTCAGGTGCATCATACGAGGATAAAGCGGAATGATAGCACCCTCGCGATAATAATAAGGAATCTGTTCACGAGTGAACGAACGAGTAACGACCGAACCACCGTCGATTAACTCACCCGTCATCACTTCATACCACTTGCCCTCAGGTAGCCAAATATCTTTTTCACTGACATTCGTTCCTTTATCCGACGAAGTGACGGGGGCTACGAGTATATCGTTTCCAAACATATACTGTCCCTCATAACGGTAAGCCTCATCTGCTTCGGGATAATCATAATACATAGGACGACACATGCCCACTCCCGTATCGTACGACCAGCGTGCCATCGTATAAATATAAGGTATCAAAGCATAACGCAAATAAATGGCATCACGCATCTGCTCAAAATTAGCATATTTCCAAATGCGACGTTCGATATGGCCGGCAGCCGTAGCATGTGTACGCAATATAGGAGAGAAGACCCCGTATTGAATCCACCGCAAATACAACTCGGCATCGTTGGCTCCCTCCTGATTATGACCTCCTATATCATGACTCCAATAACCATAACCGACATTAGATGCGGTAGCTGTAAAATAGGGCTGAAAAGCCAACGAAGAAAAAGTCGCTTCCGAGTCTCCCGAAAAACCGATAGGATAACGATGATTACCCAACCCACCCCAACGATGAAAGATAAACGGCCGATTTTTTGCCTGCAATTTTTTATCGTTGAAAAACACATGATTCAACCAAAAAGTATTACCTAAATTCGGTTCATTCTGCGCAATCATCCACTGTTGCCAATCGACCCACCAAAAATCGACACCGATATTTTCATGAGGCCGTAAAATATGTTCGAAAAAGGCCTTGTAGAAATCCTTGTTTTCGATATTCCAACGAATGGTACCGTCTTCGTTAGTCAGACTATCGGCCTTTATATCAGAATAACGTCCGGCCAAATCGGCATACAAAGCATCATAATTATCCTCTTTGGGGAAAACACCATCGGCCGGATGCAAATTAAGTGTCGTATTCAAATTTTGTTCATCGTGCAACCAAGAGATAAAACCGGCAGGATCGGGGAAAAGAGCTTTATTCCAACTCCAACCGGTCCACTCGGTTCCATCGGTAGAACCGGTCTTGCCATTACGATGCCAATCCATATCTATAACGAGTACATCCATAGGAATATCACGCGAACGTATTTCATTTACAATATCGCGCATATCTTGCTCGGTATAACGTTGAAACTTAGAGTACCAATATCCAAATACATAAAGCGGAGGCAACGGAATCTTACCGGCTATCTTGGTGAAATCGCCAAGAGCCTTTTTATAATCATGCCCATAACCCATGAAATACATATCAAGAGCGGCGGTATCCTTACGTTGAGCGACCCAATCCATACCCCCATTCGTATCTCTCTCGAACATAAGACTCAGACTACCGTCTTTGCGAGGTTCTCGTTCATCGATCACAGCCCAACCAACACGAGAAAGTAACCCATTCTCCAACCATTCACGCACATCGCCCTCTGCTCTATCCAAAGTTCTAGTCGTTCCTTTCAGATTATACGGGTCTTGTTTCCCAGGATACCACACCTCTTCGACCCCGTTCACATCGAGTGTAATTTGTAAATTAGGATTACAACGATCATTACTTACCGGATATGTACCCAGTTTATAACGCAGTTCCAGTTTATCGGTTGTAAGATAAAGATATCCGTCACGTTCCTCTTGGGTAAAATTCGGAACCGGAAGATGGCGATTAATGACTACAAAGGACGCGCGATCCTCAAACTGCAATTTCGCACTATATTCTATACGAATCATTTCGGGAGTCAACACCGTAAAGCGCATGTTACCCGACTTCACAATAGCCTTTTCATCGGCCATCGAATTATCCTGCGCCCCGACAGTACACGCAATGAAAAGTCCCAAAATACTTAGGAGTACATGTTTTTTAATCATAAATACATAAATTTTTAATAGAAAGATTAAAGTCGTTCTACCATTATGACACAAAAAATACACATACCCCCTACATACCTGAAAAATTTTTGCTTTTACATGTTTTGTTATACAATATCGATAATATTTTGAATCGAATAAAAAAGGAAAGGGCTACAAAATGTAGCCCTTTCCTTTTTTATTTTTAAACCATTCTATTTATTATTCCGCTTCATACTCTATGGCGTCGCTTTCTGTATCATCGTCTTCCAACGCCTGAGCATCCGTTAAGATTGTTTTCACAAAGGTTGGTTTCTCATTAAACAAAACGATAGCAGATTGATTCCCGCCCGGAGTAATAAACTCTACCTGAGCAGCAACACCCAAAACCTCAGTCGTATCACGACCGACATAGCGAGCGATTAAATCATACGATTGTATATAATCGTCTACATTCGTGGCGACAAATTGATCATAAGCCGATTTGGCGACCTCATACTCTCGAATATACGAAAAGTCCCTATCCTTGTCAAATTTCACATAGGCTTCATGATCTTTGGGCAAACGCTCCATAGCCTGTTTATATCCTTCTATTTTCGAAGCATAATTACGGTCATTCCCATGTGAACGCATAGCCTCTTTCAATTTTCGTTCATAATCGGCACGACGAGCAAACTGGCTGTTCTCATCGAGTTTATAATTATGTTCTGCTACCTCCATCTCATATCTCAAACGTTGTTCGGTAGAAACGTAGCTATCGATAGCATCTTGACGACCGGCTCGAAGACTATCGGCAACGGTCACTTCATGGAGAATTTCTACTTGAATCGAATCGACTTTCTCTGCGGATAAGTTTTCATCGGCCGATAGAACCCACGTTCCAGACTTCAACTCCGATTTCACATATTCTTTAAATGCACCGACATAATCTCCATCGGCTACTCCACCCCCACAGGCACATAAAACAGCACCCATTGCACACACCGGAATCCACTTACATAATAGTCTCTTCATATCCCTATAACTTTATTTCATTTCAAAAAACAGAAAAAACAAAAACAAATCTTGATAATATCGAAATACAATCCATTTCCATATTTGCAACAAAAATAGTACAAGCCCAACGCAGAAACAAGTTCGATTAGTAATGCCGAAACTCGACCTATTCTCGTATCTATTGCAAAAATAATGGATTATCACAGAATACAAACATTTATGCCTTAATTTTACATCTTGTTAAATTTTTAACAAACCAGAAATAAACCCAATATCCAATCTCAAACAAAATAAAAGTCTTTCAACATCACTTCTTTGGCTAATTATCTCAAAAGCTCTATTTTTGTAGAATAAAACAAGTAACACGACATTTTGGAAAATATCGCTATTAAAAACTATCTTTTACAGCACAACGTGCCTTGCATTACTCCTAAGGCCGCGCTTATCGATATGGACGGAGTTCTCTACGACTCGATGAAAAATCATGTCGAAGCATGGTATCGTACACTTACCCCTATGGGATTCAAATGTTCCAAAGATGAATTTTATCTATACGAAGGACGAACAGGAGCCAGTACAATTAAATACTTGTTCGACAAACATTTCGGGAAACAGGTGTCCGACGACGAGTGTGCCGAGATTTATAAAATCAAGGAAAAACATTTCAACGCGTTGGAAAAAATCGTCCCCATGCCGGGAGCCGACCTCATGCTGCAACGAATCATCGATAACGGCATACGCCCTGTACTGGTCACAGGTTCGGGACAAGGTTCTCTCTTAGATCGGTTAGACCACGATTATCCCGGCGTATTCGAACAGCAATATAAGGTGACGGCATACGACGTAAAGATTGGGAAGCCGAGTCCCGAACCCTATTTAATGGGACTTTCCAAAGCCGGAGTCAAAGCGAACGAAGCGATTGTCATCGAAAATGCACCCTTAGGGGTAGTCTCCGGTACGGCAGCACAAATATTTACCATAGCAGTCAACACAGGCCCCATTCCGGCACAAGCGCTTATCGAAGCCGGAGCCGATATGGCTTTCCCGTCCATGCCCGATTTCGCCAATCATGTCGACGAACTTATACACACGCTAAAAATCACTCGATAATATCATCTGTATGGAGTCGCAAAAAATCATATTCACAGCCACACCCGGCGAAACCCTTAAAAATATACTCGAAAACTTTTCTTTCGATACCCTTTTTATACTCTGCGACACACATACCCAAAAATTCGCCCTACCCGAAATATCGAAAAACATATCCACACAAGCCCAATATATTACGATCGAAGCCGGCGACACCCATAAAACACTCCAAACACTCGTTCACGTATGGAACGAACTGAGCCATAAAGGAGCCAGCAGAAAATCGCTTCTTATCAACTTGGGAGGAGGTATGGTCACCGACTTGGGAGGTTTCGCCGCAGCCTGTTTCAAAAGAGGAATCCGTTTCATCAATATCCCCACAACCCTATTAGGAGCAGTAGATGCCGCCGTAGGAGGAAAAACAGGAATAAATTTCAACGGATTGAAAAATGAAATAGGAGCCTTCCGCCCGGCCGATACGGTCATCGTCTCTACACAATTCTTTCAGACACTGCCACAGAACGAATTATTGTCGGGATACGCCGAAATGTTGAAACACGGACTTATCGACAATCCGGCCACCTACCGTTCATTGCTCGATTTCGACTTGTCCATACCCGATTGGGAAAAACTTCTGCCTCTGCTCAAAGAATCGATACAAGTCAAAGAACGTATCGTTGCCGAAGATCCCTTTGAAAAAGGAATACGCAAAGCCTTGAATTTAGGTCATACCATCGGCCATGCATTCGAGAGCCTTTCACACAAGCGGGAAACTCCCATACCTCACGGATTCGCCGTGGCTTGGGGACTCATATGCGAATTACTACTCTCCCACCGTTATCTGAAATTTCCGTCCGAAACAATCTCCGAATTGGCAGCATACATCTATCTCCATTACAGAGCATTTCCCATTACCTGTAAGGACTACGAAACACTCTACGAGTTGATGACCCACGACAAAAAAAACGAAGCCGGATACATCAACTTCACATTATTACAAACCATCGGCAAACCGGTCATCGACTGTCACGTCGATAAAGAAGAAATATTCGTAGCATTCGACCTATACCGCGACCTATTTAAATTATAACCCCTACCGACTCTCTTGCAAGCAATTAGGAAATTTCGAAGAAAAACAGGAGTAAAAAAGTTGTTCAAAATTTTGTCAGTATAGAAAATACCACTACTTTTGCACTACCAATTCAGCGGGGTGTAGCTCAGCCCGGTTTAGAGTACGCGTCTGGGGGGCGTGTGGTCGCAAGTTCGAATCTTGTCACCCCGACTGATTTTAACCTAACTTATTGAATTTCAATAAGTTAGGTTTGGTCGTTTAAATACGACCGGGAGAAATACGGGAGATGTTTAATTCAAGGGGAGATTTGAAAAATAATCTCTTCTTAAAAAAAAATGTCTGTTCAAAAAAATTTTCTGACTTCGGAGGTAATTTCTTATACGCCTCCAAAACTTTATACCGGGAAAAAAGGTAATGACTGGTATATCGGATTCAAAGCATTCGATCCTTTGGCCGGAGCGCTCCGGCTAAAAAGAATCAAGTTAAATCACATCGAAAAGATTTCAGAGCGGCGCAAGTATGCCGCCGACCTGATTACCCGTCTACATAACCAGCTCCGAATCGGTTGGAATCCGTGGATAAGCCAAAACGGAAATAGTAAAGGTTTATCCTTGTTTTCCGCCGTTTGCAATAGATACCAGAGCTACATCGACAGGCTTTTTTCCGACGGGATCATTCGACAAGATACCTATATAGGGTATGTTTCGTATTTACGGAACTTTCTCAAATACAATGATTCGCAAAATCCTCCGATCACTTACATTTATCAACTTTCAAAATCTTATATCTCCGAGTTCCTCGACCATGTCTATATAGAACGTGAAAACAGCCCACAAACTCGGAATAATTATCTGACATGGTTACGAGTATTTTCGGGGTGGCTGTTAAAACATGGATATACAGAACACAAGCTAACCGACGGTATCGATAATATTTCCAAACGGAGTATCAAAAAAGAACGGAAACTTATAGAAGAAAACGATCTTATCCGCCTACTCGACTATTTGAATACCCATAACCGGCATTATCTGTTAGGTTGCTATCTTTTATTTTATTGTTTCGTCCGGCCGAAAGAAATAAGTTTGATAAAGATAAATGACTTCTCGGTTAAGTGCGGAACCCTCCGCCTACATGCCGATAATTCCAAAAACAGGAAAGATGCCGTTATCACGCTGCCGAATAAGGTGCTTAAACTATTAGTCGACCTAAATGTGTTTTCTTTTCCGGGCAATTATTATCTATTCTCAAACGGTTTTATGCCCGGTAAAGATTTCCGAGATAGTAAACAGTTCCGGGACTATTGGATTCGCTTTGTCCGAAAAGCTCTCGATTTCCCGGCATCATACAAATTCTACTCATTGAAAGATACCGGGGTGACATCGATGTTACGGGCACGGATCGATAATATATCGGTCCGTGATCAAGCACGGCATTCCTCGATTCTCATCACGGATATATATACGCCGCACGACATCGAGCAAGCCAACCCCATTATTCAGAAGTTCGACACTGTTTTTTAATTATTTATGTACATTTTCAAAAACTATTCAGATATGGAACAAAAGAGTGAAATCGTATTATACCAACCGGAAGGGGCTGTAAGTCTGGAAGTCCGTTTAGAAAATGAGACCGTATGGCTGACACAACAACAGATAACAGAATTATTCCAACGTGAAAGAACCGTTATTACAAGGCATATTAACAATGTATTTAAAGAAAAAGAATTAGATGAAAAAAGCAATGTGCATTTTTTGCACATTGCAAATTCAGATAAACCGGTGAAGATTTATAGCCTTGATGTAATTATATCCGTCGGATATCGGGTAAAGAGTCAAAGAGGTACGCAGTTCCGCCAGTGGGCGAACAAAGTCCTAAAAGAATACATGCTGAAAGGTTATGCCATCAACCAACGAATCGAATCACTCGAAAAAACAGTTGCGGCCCATTCCGAAAAAATAGACTTCTTTGTCCGCCATTCCTTACCGCCGATAGAGGGAATATTTTTTGCCGGCCAGATATTCGACGCCTACAAATTCGTTTGCGATCTTGTCAAGTCAGCCCGAAAAAGTATCGTCCTTTTCGACAACTATATAGACGAATCTGTCCTGACTTTATTCGGGAAACGAGAAAAATCGGTGTCGGTGGTGATTTATACGGATAAGATCACTCCGCAATTAGAGCTCGACATTAAGCGATTCAACGCTCAATATTCGCCTTTACAGGTCAAATTATACTCAAAGGCGCACGATCGGTTCCTAATCATCGATGGGGAAATCTACCATATAGGCGCTTCGCTGAAAGACTTGGGAAAGAAACTTTTCGCCTTCTCGAAAATATCGGCTATTCCGCCCGAAATCATATATAAACAAATTGACTCGTGAACGTTATGCGACCTCGTACCGATAAAATAGGAATCTCCGGTAATCTGCTTACAGGGGTATTCCACATCTACATTTTCAAACAAGCTAATGCCTATATCGCCTATTGTCCCTCCATCGATTTAGCCGTATCCGGGAACAGCATACGAAATGCGGAAAAGTCCTTCCAAGAATCCGTGTCGATACATCTCGACTATCAGATAAAGAATAAAGAACTCTTGAAGGACTTGAAAAAGCACAAATGGAAAGTCCGATATCATATTAAAAACAAGAAAAGCCGGTGATTGACCGGCTTTTTCATTTTTATACTTCGGTAGTTACGTTAAATACATTCTTGTTACCCGACCGACTTCAATCCAATCAAAGTTAGAAATTCAATACAACAAGGGAAATTTATCACCAACAAAAAATAATTGCTAATAATTATTTCGATTATTCCCGATAATTAGTATTATAATAATAAAGTCAAACAAACATCTAATTATCAATATTTTACAAGAACCACAAATCTTATTTCCATTTATTTTTCATTGCAATTTTAAATATATTATATTTTAGAATCATTTTTTATATACTTAAATAATGAATATAAAATAAAAATATCTACATTTGAAAACCTGAAATAAACACAAAGACTCAAAATATACTCGAATTATCCTTAATAATCCATTATTTACCCATATAATTTTAATCATTATGAGAAAAACATTTCTAGGAGTACTCGTTTTTATGTGTCAATTGATTTTTGCCCAAGGAATCGAGGTAATCAGTACCAAAGCCCTTACACTCGACGGGCAAGGAGTATTTCTCCCGAAGATAAGTCCGAAGGGGGATTGCGTTCTAGTAACCAACGAAGACATGAGCGGTCTGAAAAAATTTGATCTTGCAACCGGGAAATTGACGACCATTACCAATGACCGAAGTGCTGGGTTTAATGCCCAATTTTCCGAAGACGGCTCTACCGTAATTTATAGAAAGAGCGAATATAAAGGGAAACTTCGCTACTCATCATTAAACAGTGTAAATCTACAAACCGGGAAAACAGAACAACTAGTAAAACCTACCCGAAATCTAGAAGGTGTGACTGTAAAAGGAGGTACGGTTCTCGCTGTAAATAATGGCAAACTTATTTCTAAACGGATTGCCGGTAAAAAGCTGAAAACCCTCCCGGCTATCCCAAGTATTAAGAACAGCCAGCTTTACATTACAATCGATGGAAAAACAAAGCAACTCTCTCCCAACGGAACGAATGTAGGATATTTATGGCCATCGGTTTCTCCCGATGGGGGAAAACTTCTCTATTATGTCATTGACGAAGCAAAAGCATACGTCTGCAATATAGATGGAACAAATCCGGTTTCTTTGGGGACATTGCGTGCGCCAGTCTGGTTAGGTAACGATTGGGTCGTAGGCATGGTAGATAATGATAACGGGGAAATCGTTACTTACTCCCAAATATTCGCCGTTACGTCACAAGGCACTCATCGCACGGCATTGACAGATCAATCAAAAATCTGCATGTACCCTTCTGCATCCGACGATGCTTCCAAAATCGTCTATACGACACAAAATGGAGAGATATTTTTAATGAATGTAGCAACCTCAAAATAATTAGTCACCATGAAACTCAACAAACTTCTATCGATATGCTTAGGAATAACGTTAGCATTTTCGGTAAGTGCAAACGATCTAAGCGAGGCCAGAATATATATTAATCCGGGGCACGGCGGTTGGGGGCCTAACGACCGGCCGATGGCAACGATCAATTATGCTCAAATGGATACCCTCGGATTCTTCGAAACAAATACGAACTTGATAAAGGGAATGGCCCTAAGGGAAGAACTCGTAAAAGCCGGAGCCGGATATGTGAGAATGTCACGCACGGTAAACGGTGTTGTATCGGCCGATGATGAACACAAAACCGAAAACGACAAATACATCGAGACTCAGCCCGGAGAAAGTGGAACTCAACAGTTAGTTACCCTATCGGTGATTTGTCAAGATGTAGAGGCCAACAATATGGATTATTTCATTTCGATCCATAGTAATGCTGCAACTGAGGGAAGCAGTACGAATTATCCGCTGATTCTCTATCGAGGGACCGATTCGGAATCGGGAAACGGATTGACAAACGCCCGCGATATGGCTCGTGCCGCATGGCCATATGTCAACAAGAACGAAGTTACCTATAAATCCTATTATACCGGCGAAAACGACAACAACAGCCGGGGCGACATATCTTTCTATGGTAGCTCGTCCTCAAACAGCATGGGATATACCGGTTATCTCGGTGTTTTGAAACACGGGTGTGACGGCTTCCTTTGTGAAGGCTGTTTCCACACCTATCAACCCGAACGCCAAAGACTTCTCAACAAAGACTACTGCAAACAAGAAGGTATGCGATATGCTAGGGCCATACGTGCATGGTTCAACGACGATAGCGAAACTACCGGCTGCATTATGGGAACTGTTAAAGATAAATATAACACTCTCGAACACGACCTCTATAAATACAAAATCAATTCGATCGATGCCTATGCTCCCTTGAACAACGTAACTGTTATTCTTCAAAACGAGAACGGTGAAGAAGTAGGCCGATATACAACCGATAAAGAATATAATGGATTATTCGTATTTACCGATTTGACTCCCGGAAACTACAATCTGGTATTCGACATCGAGGGATTCTGGAAAGAAACCGAACCAATCGAAGTCATCGTCAATGAAACTGCATTCATTAATAAAAGGCTGACCGATTTGGAACACGAAGAACCCTCTGATGAAGAAATAGAAGAGGAAGTGCTTGATTATCCACACCCCGACCAAGACGGAGATATTGCAGCAGCGGCATATTACAATCTCACCAAAGAAACAGAAATTACCGACATCGAAGCATTGAATGGACTTACCGTACGTCGGGCAATACTGCGAGACAACAAATATTATGTATTGGCAGTAGATGAAAATAAAATTCCTAAACTCTTGGTTCTAAATCCAGCAACCGGAGAACTCATTAAAGAAATGAGTACCGAAGGTCTTGTAACCGAAGGTTATAACGGGAAAGAATTACCCTATATACTATCCGATATCGCCTTTACTATCGACGGCGTGCTTATTGGGACAAACTCGACGGTCATCGGCAAAGAAGGCAATGCGTATCAAACCGGAGACTTTTACGTATATAAATGGCAGGGAAGTGAAACGACCTCGTTAGAAGATTCAGCCCCGGTTGTCGTCGCTACATTACAAACGAATACAAGCGCCAGTCTCGCAGCCGCCGGAAACAACAACTCCAACTATATAGCCAACACCATCGCTGTAAGCGGCACAATCGACGATTTCCAACTATATTTCGACTCCCATGCCGGAAACGCTTGGAATACGGCATACGGTATCAGATATGTATGTTGGAACATTAAAAACGGAGAAGTGGCCGGATTCCAGAAAAACGATACGGACTTCGACGAAAGTCAAATCGGAGAAAAAGCCCATATCACACTCTCGCCCTTAGCAAAAAGTAGATTGATCATAGACGGTACACTCACGGCCCCAAGAGAATTTTTAATGGACTGGATGAGCGATCAGGGAATCATGCTAGCCGATTTCTCGGATAACATTCCGGTAGAGTCATACGGAGCGAATTATTTCCGTTACGCCGATAAAATTTATATGAGCGCACCCATTTGTGAAAGTCAAGGAGATGGAAATTATTCTTATAAAGTTCGTTTATATGACATTACAAATGGAATAGATCAAGCCCGAAACATCGGAGATACCGAATCTTTCATCTCCACTACGGGACTTTCTCCAATGACAAGTATAGGAATCGTAGATAATTCCGATATAGATATATACCTGTTGGCTGGAAACAAAATCGTAAAATACACGACCAAAGGCATGGAGCAATCCGAATCTCCCGCCCGTATATTTGCATACGGTTTATCCTATGACGAAACAGAAGACGGATATACTATCAACTTCAACTTAAACGAGGATGCCACATCTGTAAACTTGATATTGAATAATCCAGAAACAGGCGAAGCTGTTCAAACGATTGCATTAGGAGCGCTACCAAAGGGAGCGAATCAGACTACTATATCCAGAGCCGATCTTCCTGCCGAAAAGCTGAATTGGAGTATTCAAGCCATCGCCGGAAACGTCACGAAATTTACGAAAATATCCGACGACAGTCCTCTATACCAGTACTACGCACCATACGGTGTCGCCATCGATAAATCACCTGAAAGCGACTACTTCGGACGTATCTATATAACGAACACTGCTGCCGGAACAGTAAGTGCAGGAAATCCTTCACAAGCCCAAACCTCGACAGTGGGTGTGTATGTACTCGGTGCAGACATAAGCGATATCACTCAACAAGGCTCCACAGCTTATAGTGGAACCATATCTTGGAGCGGAGAAACCGGTATGGGTCCGAGAAAAGCAGCCGTAGCATCAGATGGACGAGTATTCCTATGCGACGCCAGCACGAACAACGCAGGTATTTACCTGATGAACCCCGAAACCTTTGATATTTCTTCTATATTCACAGGAGCTACAAATTCGAATGGCAGCCTAATGATAGGAGGCAAATATGTATGCGGCCAAATAACAGCCGTAGGTATTCGAGGAGAAGGTGCTACAACTCAACTTTATGCCATAGATAAAACGGCATCGGGTTCATCTTGGAAAAAATTTATCAACGTCTATAACATCGGCGAATCGAATACATGGACAACTGCACCCAACGAATCGAAAGCCGCCAGTAGTTACGTGGGCAACGACAACAGCAGTATCGTTCCCGTTTCTACCGGATATTGGGCCGCACAATACAGAGGTGGCGGAAGCAACTCTCCCGCAAATCCATGTATGTTCTATTACAGCGATCAATACCAAGATGCCGTATTTAATACAGCCGAGCCCAACATCATCGGTGAGTCGTCCCAAAACGGAGCTCTCGCCGTCAATGAAAAAGAACAGCTTATAGCCCTTAGCGTAAATGGCGGAGTGGCCGTGTACTCCTACAAGATGAAAGAGGGAATACCTTCTGTCACGGAACAATTCCGAAAAGAAATTGCCGAAATGGGCGGTTATGTTAATGATTTCGAATTCGACTATGCCGGGAACTTATATGCGGTATCCAATGCCGGTGAAAGATTAGCCGTATGGGCTATGCCTACCAGTGACAACAGTTGTGTGACACCCGCAAAGAAATCATTGGTATTGAACAATATATATACAGGCATAGAAAATGCAGTAAGCATTTCACGTATATCGCCCAACCCCACGACGGGAATCATTACGATATCTGCTCAAAATACAATCGAAACGGTCGAAATATATAATATAGCCGGTTCTCTGGTAATGAGACAAGCCCATGTAGGTACGACAACTATTTCTCTCGACCTTTCCGACCTTGCTGGCGGTATGTATTTTGTAAAAGTGAACGATGGTAAAGCCGTGAAAGTCATCAAAAAATAAAATGCTAAATTATCCCGACTCATCTCTTTGAATTATAAAGAGATAGTCCTACACAAAATCCCCCGCTCTTTTTCAAGGCGGGGGATTTATACATTTCTGTTAATTACGATCACTACTTTTACTACCCATTTTTATTTCTCTCGCCTCAAAAAGACAAACCTAGCAACAGGCCCCATCTTACATTTGAAACTCCCCCATAAGTTCGTATGTGTCTGGTTCATAGCAAAAACGGAAAAACAAAGAGAACATACCGAGCAAACGAAAAATATCAGACCCGTAGTAGAAAGGATATCGCCCAATCCCACCAACGGAGAAACGATACCTCCAAAAGCAAAACCTGCTGCTCCGAACAATGCAGAGGCCGTTCCCGAATTGGCTCGCTCACAATCCATGGCCAAAGTCGTAGAAGCCGTAAAAGTCAATCCCATAGAAAAAAGCAACACAAATAGCACAGCCTCATATACAGCAAAATGATATTCATTACTAAGGATTACAAACTCTACCGCAGACATAATTGTCATACCGACACTACCTAAAAACATCGCATGTTCGGGATTCTTGAATTTTACCGATAATCCGGCAGCCAACCCGATAGCCAATGCATTGATTCCGAAAAAAAGGCTGAACTCAAAAGCCGAAAAACCATAATGTTGTTGAACGATAAACGGAGAAGAAGAAATATTGGCGAACAATACTCCCATTGCAAAACCCATCTGCAATACATAATAAACATATCGACGGTTTTTCAATACTATCCCAAAGCTCGATACAAGGCTTTTCAGATTCCCTCGTTTCCGATTATCCACCGATAAAGACTCCTTGAAATGTAAATTGGAGAACAGTAACAAAACTCCGAGAATCAACAGTACGATAAAAATACCCTTCCAGCCGATAGAGTCGGTTAGGAATCCTCCCAATACAGGAGATGCCACAGGTGCGATTCCATTGATAGCTCCTATAATCGCCATAGCTTTGGCCAGCTCCTTACCAGTAAATCGGTCGGTAGCGATAGATCGGGAGACTACGATTCCTCCTGCTCCTGCAATACCTTGTATTAACCGAAAAAATATAAAACCCTCTATGGTGGCAGAGAATATACAGCATACGGTCGATACAATAAACAATGACATGGCGACCAATAACGGAGGTCGTCGGCCGTACCAATCGCTCAAAGGCCCGAAAAAAAGTTGCCCCAAAGCTAAACCTATCATACTGGACGTCAGACCTAACTGAACCATCGAAGCCTGTGTCCCGAAATAATCTGTCATGGACGGCAGACTGGGTAAATACATATCGGTCACCAATGGACCGAATGCCGTCAATGAACCCAACAATATCAATAAAAATATTTTAGAATTCGTATTTCTCATAATTTTACCTCCTAAAAACAAGACAAAATTACCAAGAATGTACAAACCTATCAACTCATGTTTTTGACTAATTAACCTTTTTTATTCAAGAAAAACCCTACTCCACAACTCATTAAAATTCAAGTTATTTTAACCTTATGATTGGACAATCTAAACTATTTTAAGCCCAAAGGCATACATGTAATTTCAAATTTCCCGTACGAAAATCCTCTCTTCAAAAATGAAAACAATTTCTAATATCTTCTTAACAATAAGGACTATATCAAAAACATTTTTCACATTTAAAGCCATACTATCCTAAAAATAACTTCATCGACTACATATTAACAGAAAGATACCGTATATTTGTCCCTCAAACTTTTGGATATGAAAAAAATAATAGGACTTTTTATATTCATGGGGCTGCTTTCCGCCACCTCCGTCCAAGCACAAAACTACAATACGAAGTGCTTAGGCATATCAGCCGGATACATGTTCGATACAGAAAACGTACAAGCAGGAGTTTTCATGCATCTCCCCTTTGCAAAAAACTGGCGAGTAGTGCCGTCGGTCAACTACACATTCTCGCACCACGACCTCAACGAATGGGAAATCAACGGGAACATTCATTACCTCATTCCTTTCGCCGGTCGATTCTCGGTATATCCCTTAGCCGGTATCGCGTTTCAAAGTTGGAGGGGAAATGCGTTACAAAACGATAAGGAACTCTCCAATACCCGAAATAAATTCGGAATAAACGCCGGAGCCGGATTCGAAATGAGCATTTCCCGCCACCTAAACCTACATATAGAGGGAAAATATATTTTCATAAACGACTTCAATCAGGCTAATATTTCCATTGGTCTCGGATACAAATTCTAATTTCCCATGAGTTTGTCTCCCTCCCGACGTTTCCATGTCGTTTCTCTGCAAGTCCCTTTTCCACCGGACTATGGAGGGGTTATCGATATTTACTATAAGTTGAAAGCGTTAAAAAAAATGGGCTACGAGACATGGCTACACACATTCCAATACGACCGGAGTAGAGCCGAACAACTGAACGAAGTAGCCGCCAGAGTCTCTTACTATCCGCGCCACCGTTCTGTTATCCGCCAGCTTTCGCATATCCCTTATATAGTTTCCAGTCGCCATTGTTCAAAACTTCTCGACGATCTGCTTTCCGACAATGCCCCCATACTGTTCGAAGGTCTGCATTGCTGCGCCTTTCTGTCCGACAAACGGCTGAAAGACCGTATCAAATTAGTCCGAACGCACAACATCGAGCACGAATATTACAAAGAATTATCCCGCAAGACATCAGGGTGGAAAAAACTCTACTACGAACTCGAAGCTGTCAAATTGGCAAAATACGAAAAGATACTCCTGCATGCCGATGCCATTTTAGCGATCTCCGAGAGCGACCGCTGTTATTTCTCGTCGAGATACCCGCAAATCCCGGTGTCGCTGCTTCCCGCCTTTCACGCATACGCCGAAGTAGCCCCTGCCGGCCCGAAGGAGAACTATATCCTTTATCACGGAAACCTTTCGGTCGAAGAGAACATCGAAGCCGCCGAATACCTGTTACGGCAAGTCGCCCCGCTCACACAAGGCACATCATGGATATTCGCCGGAAAAAATCCCCCGGAAACACTCGTTCGGCTGGTCGAACGGACACCCGGCGCACAACTCATCGCCAACCCCTCGGAAGAACAAATGAACCAGCTTATCGAAAAAGCGGCAGCCAACCTGCTCGTCACATTCCAACCCACGGGATTAAAACTGAAACTATTGAATGCCCTCTTTCACGGAGGACACTGTATCGTAAACAGCAAAATGCTATTCGGCACAGGCTTGGACAAAGCCTGCCTCATTGCCGATACGCCTCAGGCTATGGCTCGCGCTGTCGAAACCGCCTTAAACGAACCTTTCGACCAAGCCAAACGCACCGAACGAATACAGCTGCTGAAAGCGTACGATAACGAAAAGAATATTCATATCCTCTCCGATCTTCTCGAAGAGAAACTCAGGTAAATCACAAATAAACAATCATTCAACCCCTCTCCGCAGAACAAAGTTCTGTGGGTCTCCCCTATTGCTAACACAACTTCCCGTAAGGCTACGGGACACGGCAGGGGAGAAGGGCTAATACCTTCGATAACGAGAACAGAGTGAGGCATATCTCTCTCCCTCTGTGTTCCTGAAAGGAATATAGGGGGAGTGCCCGCAGGGCGAGGGGGTTGAAAAGAATATCAAAAATAACATGTCAATCCTCCCCCTGCCGATAGGGAAAGTACCCGTAGAAAAAAGAAGGAGTGAAAATAAACGGTAAAGCTAAAATACTGAACACCAACGTCCTCCTCCCTTGCCATGTCCCGCAGCATTGCGGGGTGTTTTTGCAACGCAAAATATAGGGGAGGTGTCCGAAGGACGGAGGGGTTAAAGAAAAAGACAAAAAAGTATGGCTATTCCGCCTTTCCCGGAAAATCCAAAGCCCTCATAAATCCTATATGATTTATGAGGGCTTTCTATGAGGAACACTTCGAATGAGCCTAAAAACAATTCGGCTATACTTTATTTATAATCTTTCAGCATCTCCTGCAAACGTTGACGGGCAAAAAAGATTCGGCTTTTTACCGTGCCCAAAGGCAAATCCATTTTTTCAGCAATCTCGTGATATTTATACCCTGCCACATGCATAGAAAACGGTATCCGATACTCCTCGCTGAAACTATTGATAGCCGTTGTAATCTCCTTCACCGTAAAAGAACCTTCCGGCGACGCGAATCCCGAGTCTTGGGGCAAATTCAAGTGATACAGATCTTCTGTCTGGTCTATAATAGTCTGGTTCCGTACAACCCTGCGATAATTATTGATAAAAATATTTCGCATGATGGTAAACACCCAACCTTTGAAATTGACATTGTCGATATATTTATCTTCGTTGTCGAGAGCTTTAAGAGTCGTATCTTGAAGCAAATCTTTCGCTTCTTCCCGGTTTGCGGTAAGCATATAAGCGAAGTTTAGCAAATTGTCTTGGAGACCTAACAATCTATCTTGAAATTTTAGAGAGTTCATAATTGAAAATTTTGATGATTTTGTAATTCTTGTTTACTACTTATACTACTACTTTGTATTACGAAAATGCATCGAAAATCTACTCATACTAACTACTACAATCTGAAATTTCTACATTCTCCTAAACGTCTTCGAAACATTCAGCTATTTCAAAGGGGCTCAAAAAAAATCTGTTTTCGCAAAATACAATCCCATAATATTGTTCTGATTATTTTTTATTTACTTTGTAACATATTTCTTATCTTTTTTAATTGTGCTTCTTAATATTAAACACATAGGTTCATGAAAAAGTTTCACAAATATATCTTTTTTCTCATATTATTTTTCCAGTATTTTGTATCGAATTCACAAAACACTGTTTATCAAATAGATATAACCAAAGAAATCGGGAGCACGACTTGGCGATATTTAAGAGCCGGTTTACACCAAGCCCAAGAACAAAATGCAAAAGCCATCATACTACGGCTGAACACCTACGGGGGAACTGTCGTTCACGCCGATTCCATGAGAACGGCCATACTCAATGCACCCATTCCCGTCTATGCTTTCGTCGACAACAATGCCGCATCGGCAGGAGCACTCATCGCCATAGCCTGCGACAGTATCTATATGCGCAGCAGCGCAAGCATGGGAGCCGCTACGGTAGTCAATGAGACCGGAACCGCCATGCCCGACAAATACCAGTCATACATGCGGGCGACCATGCGGGCGACGGCCGAGTCACACGGAAAAGACGAATCGGGAAACTGGCGGCGCAATCCGCTCATAGCCGAAGCTATGGTCGACGAAAGAGTAATCGTCCCCAATCTTTGCGATTCGGGCAAAGTGCTCACCCTTACGGCAAACGAGGCCATCGCCCAAAAATATTGCGAAGGCATAGTCGATAACGTCGACGAGATCATTTCGCAAAAACTCCGGTACGAGTCTTATACTTTACAAGAATTCAAGCCCTCGCTCTTCGACGATATCGCCGGTTTTCTCACCCACCCCGCCTTTCAGGCTCTCATGGTAACGCTCATATTCGGCGGTATCTTCATGGAACTGAAAACACCGGGCATAGGATTGCCTTCGGCCATTGCCTGTACCGCAGCCGTACTTTATTTCACTCCGCTTTACATCGACGGATTAGCCGCAAATTGGGAAATACTGCTTTTCGTCATTGGCATCATTCTGCTCATTTTCGAATTTCTCGTTATCCCCGGCTTCGGTATAGCCGGCATTTCGGGCTCCATTCTGATATTAGGAGCACTCATTTTGGCATTGGTCGGGAATGTCAATTTCGATTTCGACTTCGTATCTGCCGCCGACATCAGCAAAGGAATAATAACTGTCATCTCGGGAGTCATTATTTCCGTAGCTTTACTCTTTTGGTTTTTCCAAAAAATCGGCAGTAAAGGCCCACTCGGACGTTTAGCCCTTCAAGCAGATCAAGCCACAGAAAAAGGATACATCGGAGTTCCCTCCGAATTACAAGAATACATCGGAAAAGAAGGACTCGCGGCAACCATACTCCGACCCTCCGGGAAAGTAATCATCGGCGACAGACAGTTCGATGCCGTAGCCCTTTACGGATATATCGAAAAAGGAGCGGGTATAAAAGTCGTCAAATATGAAAACGCGCAGCTCTATGTGATCGAAATCAAATAAAAAACGTTATAAGAAATTCAATATGAAATTCATCGGTATTATTCCGGCTCGCTACGCCTCTACCCGATTCCCAGGGAAACCGCTGGCCGACATGAAAGGGAAATATATGATTCAACGAGTCTACGAGCAAGCCCGCAAAGTCCTCGACAATGTATGTGTCGCCACTGACGACGACCGAATATTTAACGCCGTGGAATCTTTCGGCGGGAACGTTGTCATGACATCGGCCGAACACCGTAGTGGAACAGATCGTTGCTTCGAAGCCTACAATCGTCTGGGCGGAAACGAAGACGTAATCATCAACATTCAAGGGGACGAACCGTTTATCAAACCCGAACAGATCGAGAGCCTCATCGCTTGCTTCGATTCGCCTCAAACTCAGATAGCGACCCTCGTGCGCCCCTTCGAGGCAACCGAAGGTTACGAGGCCCTCGCCAATCCCAACTCTCCGAAGGTCATTCTCAACGACAAAAACGAAGCTCTCTATTTCAGCCGTTCGATAATTCCCTATATGAGAAATATATCCCCCGAACAATGGCCCGATAAACACGTTTACTACAAACACATCGGCATGTATGGATACAGAGCCGACATATTGTCCCAGATCACCCGGCTGCCCCAATCGTCGCTCGAAATCGCCGAATCGCTCGAACAACTCCGGTGGCTGCAAAACAGCTATACGATTAAAGTGGGCATCACCACACAAGAAACAATCGGTATAGATACCCCCGATGATTTACAAAAAGCACTCACTCTACTCTGAAAATTATGACGTTAGACCGAACAACGACACCGCCTGTCGGAACATTTCCGCCCCTATCCCTGCCCGCACCCGGTATCCATGCTTTATCGAACGGCATCGAAATCATCGCCTGTAATCGAGGTGACGAAGACGTGTGCCGCATAGACCTTATGTTCGAAGGAGGTTACTATACCGAACAAAAACCGGGCACAGCCGCCCTCACCTTATTGATGCTCAAAGAAGGCGCTGCGGGCAAAAGCTCGGAAGAGATAGCCGAATCATTCGACTACCACGGAGCATGGCTGCAAACCTCCGCATCGAGTCACTATCTCTATGTCACGCTCTACACGCTCAATCGGCATCTCGACACCTGCCTATCTCTGCTGGCAGACATCGTTACACGACCCGATTTCCCGGAAAAAGAATTCACCCGGCTCAAAGAACGGCGTCTCCAACAACTGCTCGTTCAGAAAGAAAAAGTAGACGTCCTCGCCTCCGAGACTTTTCTCTCTATGATTTTCGGGGACAAGCACCCTTACGGACGGGCTGCCACCCCCGACCATATAAACCATATCACAACCGAAGACCTCCGAGACTACCATCGGCAGCACATCGCTCCCGGGAAATGTCGTATCTTCATCGCCGGAAAAATCACCGGGAAACTTCTCGATAATTTGGAACTCCACTTCGGCCACACATGGAATGTACCCTCTGTCGATTCTGCGATAATCCCCGCTTTCCCCATACATCGTGCCGAAAATCCGATAATAGTCACCCACAAAGAAAACGCCCTCCAATCCGGAATCCGAATGGGACTGCCGGTCATCGGCCGGGAAAACCCCGATTTCTTCGCCCTGAAACTGCTCTGCACTATACTCGGCGGATATTTCGGCAGCAGACTCATGTCCAACATACGGGAAGAAAAGGGCTATACCTATGGCATATCCTCCTCTATCGCAGCCATGCGATACGGAAGCTATTTAACCATATCGACCCAAACCGGAACCGAATTCACCCGACCGCTCATCGACGAAGTCTTCGCCGAAATAGATCGACTCAGAAACGAGCCCGTCCCGACCGACGAGTTCATCACCGTACAAAACTACCTGAGAGGAGACATGGCTCGTACCCTCGACTCCCCCTTTTCCATAGCGGACTACTACCTTTCATTGAAAGCCAACGATCTCCCGGTCGAATATTTTGCGCAGCAAGACGAAGCCATACGGCAACTGTCACCCGGCGATCTACTATCGGCAGCACAAAAATATCTCGTCCCCTCACAATTCTACATAGCCGTTGCCGGAGACAAGAACAAAATTCCCCCGCTCTCCCTACCTTGACAAATCCCCTTCTCCTCTACCACGCCCCCTATTGTTACTCGACACCCCAATGCTACGGGGGGGGGGGGCATTAGCCATACAGAGGAGGTAGCACGTAGTGACGGAGGGGTTGAAAACAGCCTCTCATCTGCCGGTTTATATTGGACAAATCACATTTTCACCATACGTTTGGGGGACCCGCTCCAAGAGCAACCCATACAATAAACTGTTTCAAGATCGAAACCATCGAGAGTCTCGCCCTCTTTGCGGGCAACGACTACCCCTCCATCGGTCACATACACCGCCCTACGCTCTCCCTTACCGTTCTTCACATACATCGAAGAGACCTTACACTGCGGACAAAGCAATTTTCTCATCGTACAAATAGTTTACCCAATCGATACCGAATATACAAAAAAAGGACCTCGGAAAAAACAATTCTTCCAAAGTCCCTTTTTCAATCACTTATAAGAAATAATCCTTGACAATTACCTCTCACCCAGTTTTTCGTCCATATACAAAATACTGGCTTCGTCTTTACAACGTTTCAACTTCTCGACAATGCCCAAAGCCGTAGCCTCTTCTTCTACTTGCTCACGCACATAGCCCCAGAGAAAATCTTGCGAAGCCTTATCCTTTTCGGAAGAAGCGACATTTACCAACTCATCGATAAGAGAAGATACATGGCACTCGTGTTTATAAACATTTTCAAAAGCATCGAGCACACTCTCCCATTCCTGAGGAACGACATCTATCTTATCTACTTTGGCCACACCGCCGCGCTTCGATACATAATCGGCCAAGTCGTAAGCATGCCCCAACTCTTCCTGAGACTGTTTTCTCATCCAACTAGCAAATCCGTCATATCCCAATTTTTTGAAATAAAACGACATCGATAAGTAAAGATTCGACGACCACATTTCAGCCGCAATCTGAACGTTAATGGCTTCTTGTAATTTCTGTGAAATCATAATGGTTTATTTTTATATGTTAATACTCATTTTCATTACATATTGATAATATACAAAAATTATACCATCACATAATAATAAGACTTTACCATAACCTAAAAATAAAAACCAAGACAATACAACCTCTTTAATGACATAATTGCAGAATCATTTTGTCCGAATTTGACATTCTTCGAGACAGATTATAGAATACCAAAATACATAGAATGCAACTACCAATAATCCTATAATAAAGCCAGCAAGAACCCACGATTTGACAGTAGAGTCGACACGTAGCGCATCATCGTATCTACGGCTATCGGAGTAATTATTTACGTAATTATATACTATTTACACCAAATAAAAGAAATTGAATTGAACTTTCCAAATGATTGTCTCATAATTATAAGTTGTTTGATTGATTATTATAATAAAAATAACTATTTTTGTAACCGAATTTGAGTGTTTGCACTCTTTTCGGACATAATGCCTAATTCGTCTCGAAATCACCACCTCGAAAAAGAATAAAGGCAAATATCCAGTGTTTAGGCAAGTTCTGCGCATAACGTAGAGCCAAGCCTGTACTGGATATGGTTTGTGGTGAACCACGAGACGATAGGCAATGGCTCTACGTTTTTTACGTTCACGCCGTTCGCCGTTTTACAGACTTTATTGTTTAACTCTAAAATAAAATGTAAAATGGAAACAGTTTTAATGATTATCGCCGTATTGTCTCTTGTGGCATTTGTAGTGGGTATGTTCAACCCTAAAACGGTCAAGTGTTCCTCTCGTGGTAAAGTAGCCCTGATTTATGTAAGCGTATTCCTAATAACTTCCATAATAGGCACTTCTATATCAGATGGCACAGATTCCAATGAGATATCATCTTATGCCGCAGAAAATGGTACGGCAACAGGTGATAGCTTAAACCAAAATCAAGATGATGTGCCCCAAGAAGCTACAATCGGGACAGAAGTGCAAGTGGGTAATTTTGCCTATCGAGTTGATGATATTGCTTTCAAGAAAAGCGTGGGAAACGAATTTGTACGCGAAACCGCAGACGGAGTTTTCCTTATAGTTTATCTTAGTCTTGTCAATATTGACAACGAATCTCACACATTGGACGGTTCAATGTTTTCGCTCACAGATATGGACGGAACTAAATACGAATATTCCATAGATGGTTCTACCGCATTGGAAATGTCCGGACATGAAACAATCTTCCTGAAACGGTGTCAACCTAAAATTGTGACAAGTGGAGTACTTATCTTTGAAGTGCCACAAAAGAAAGAATACTACTTGAACCTAATTGGTAATTTCTGGGGGACAAAATCTGTAAGGGTATTGTTGAAAAAGTGAAATTAAAAACGGAGCCTCGGCTCCGTTTTTTAATCCTTTTTACTTGAACGATTTAATGATTCCTCCATAATGCTATCAAACAGTTTTACAGCCTTCAAATGTTCAATGTATGCGTCTAAATCAGCAAAAGAAAGACCAGCATCTATAAGACACTTCTCAATTTGCATTTTAGTTAGCAGTTTTTTAGTTGGAACTTTCACATATTGCTTTGTACCCTCATTTACAAATTTTGTGTGTCCATAAAAATAGGCAATTTCTTTTACTACAAAACCATGTACAGATAAAAACTCCTCTATTAAATCAGAGGGTAACTCATATTGTTTTTTCGGCTCTTGGGAGTTCGACATCTACGGTAATTATTATGGGTTCTTTAATCGTTACTTCAAATATTCGTTCCGTTTCGGAAACTAAATATTCATCTGTAAAGATAGGTGGTTTTGCTGAATTTTCAGACACTTCCCACCCATAATTTTTCATATTAACATAAGCAAGCCTGTTTTGTAAGTCCCTTATCAGCATACTTTTGAACTTATCCACCACTTCGGAAGCACTTTTTCCGTATGCACAAAAATTTCGGGTTGCAGGACAGTAACTCGCATAAGTGTCCCATCTCGCAGGTTCTGGATGTTTGAACACCACAAGTTTCACAGAAACTATTTCCATAATGTTTAGTTGATTTTATGTGCCAGTTATTGTTCTATAACTGACACGGATTAAATTCTTGTCTATTATTTTCTTGAATTTAATTTCCGGTGAGTTTTTTCGGGTGTTATAATTATACTCGAACTCTGCACAATATTTAGAAAGGTGTTCTCTACTCGGTCTGTGGTAAGTGCCCATTATTGACCGCTTCAAATGTGACCATGCACCCTCAATAGTATTAGTGTGTATCTTACCACGAACATATTCTTTACGCCCGTGATTAACTACATTGTGTACATAGTCCGAGCATAGTTTAGTGTATGCCCACCATTCATCGCTGTTTATATGGGTTCCTTTCTTAACTCGTTTGTGGATAATTGGCTCTAAGGTTTTACGCTTCGCATTTGGTACGGGTGTGATGGATAAACGTCCACCACGCTGTATAGCACCAAATACGGGAGTTTTGTTCTCAGAACCACGTCCTCGTTTACCACGCCGCTGTCCACCCACATAAGTTTCATCGAGTTCCACTGTACCACGTAGTAGGTTATCGGAATTACGATGTTCCAGCATATAGCGTATTTTGTGCAGCAAGTACCAAGCTGACTTTTGTGTAACGCCGATAGTCTTGGACAACTCAATAGAGCTAATACCTTTCTTAGATAATGAAATCAGATAGAAAGTAAGAAACCATTTCTGTAACGGAATGTTAGAGTTCTCGTAAATTGTACCCGTTTTCACCGAAAATTGCTTTTTGCAGTTTGCACACTTGAAAGTCTTTCCGTTTTTGTAGCGGTAAATCTTTTGTGCATTGCCGCAATGCGGACAGATGGGAGTATTACCCCATCTGCGTTTTTCTAAATACTTCCAGCAAGATTCCTCATCGGGAAACTGTTTGAAGAAGTAGAAAAGATTGTATTCTTCACTCATTTTTATTTGAAGTTACGAAAAAACGGTGAAATATACAAATAGTTGGTTAACAAATTCTTATGTTATTTTTATAACGATAATCACTAAAAACAAATCCGTATAAAGGTCTTATGAGTGTCTGCAAATATGATTTTAAGTGTAGGAAAATAGACTCTCAGACCTAAATACAGACTTTGGCCATATAAAAAGAGCTTACTGTAAAAGTAAATAAACTCTTAAACATTTTCTTTCATCCAATCGGTGACATCTTTATCCACAGCGTATGTTCCCCATGCGGCGTGATTTACTTTGACGACCAATACTGAACCTCCATTTTCATTCATTATTGAGGAGATACTTTCCCTTACATCTGTTAATTTGGAGTCTGACAACACAATCCAAACATTCTCCATGACACGTGCCCATTTAGGATAATTACGGATACGCTCAGATATTTGATTATAATCCTCTCTATTATTTAAATGAAATGAAATTAAATAACTATCCATAAATTACTCCTTTGAAGCTTTAAAATAATAACCAACAATAAAACCAAGAGGTCCAGACAAAACGCCCGAAATGGTTACAAGCATATCTTTAAACTCATCCACAGTAAACTCCTTTATTATACCCATAATAAAAACAATGCCAATAACGATAAAAAATGCCCATACATATAATTGAGCGATATAAGTTCTTGTTGTTTCCTGTCGAGTAGCCGAACTCATATTTTTATCTGTATTCACACTGACTTTATTTTCAACTTGAACTGTTGTTTCTGTATTCTGAACTTCTGACATGTATTCACAATTTTATTTGCAAATATACTCAGATTTTCTCGAACCTCAGTTATCTTTATTGAAATAACCAATCACACACCCAAATTGTTTAGGTTAGGATTGTATATAATTGCGATTATTTATTTCAAGGTATAAAGCAACGCTCGCCCGAATTTTGTCATTGAGATTCTTGCAGGTTTTGTTTCAGCCCCTTCGCCCTACGGGCACTCCCTCCTATATCGATTGTTGCGATACAGAGGAAAAGGATTAAATGTGTTGCGTTGAACGGTCTTTTTATCTTTTCGGTTCTTTGTGAGTATTCCTCCCTTCTCCCCTGTGTTGCGCAGCAATATAGGGGAGAGACAGAGGAGCGGCAGCGACGAAGAGAGGGGTTAAAAAAGAAGCACATAGGATTTTTTTTGTAGAACTAACCCCCTCGCCCGATGGGCACTCCCCCTATACCGCTGTGCGGCACAGGGGGAGAGGTTTGAAAGTGTCACTTCAAATATTTGAAACTCCTCCATTGCCGTGCCCCGTAGCTTTATGGAGTATTTCTGTTTTCACTATCAGAGACATTTAAAACTCCTCCCCTGTGTTTTGTAATGCAAAATATAGGGGAGGTGGCACATAGTGACGGAGGGGTTGAAAACAGCATCTCATCAGCCGGTTTATATTGGTCATTTACCCTCTTCTCTTATCCGCTAAAAGAACATTTCCGGCTAAAATATTCCGGCCTATGGGAGAAAACGAAAAAGGAAAGTATCGGGGAGAAAACAAAAAGCACCTGCGACCAAACGGCCACAGATGCTTATACATAATAAGATACAAATGATTACTTACTCAAAGCCTGAGCTACATCAACAGCACAAGCCACGGTGCAACCCACCATAGGGTTATTACCGATACCGAGGAATCCCATCATCTCTACGTGAGCAGGAACTGACGAAGACCCGGCAAACTGAGCATCGCTGTGCATACGACCCATTGTATCGGTCATACCGTAAGAAGCAGGACCGGCAGCCATGTTGTCGGGGTGGAGCGTACGACCCGTACCGCCACCGGAAGCTACCGAGAAATATTTCTTACCCTTCTCTACGCACTCTTTCTTGTAAGTACCGGCTACGGGGTGTTGGAAACGGGTAGGGTTCGTAGAGTTACCCGTGATAGATACGTCTACACCTTCGTGCCACATGATAGCCACGCCTTCGCGCACATCATCGGCTCCATAACATTTTACTTTGGCACGTTCACCTTTGGAATAAGCTATTTCACGAACTACCTTCAACTCGCCCGTATAATAGTCGAATTGTGTTTGCACGTAGGTAAATCCATTGATACGCGAAATGATTTGAGCGGCATCTTTACCCAGACCGTTCAAAATACAACGCAAAGGTTCCTTGCGCACTTTATCGGCCTTAGCGGCAATTTTGATAGCGCCCTCGGCTGCGGCGAACGACTCGTGGCCGGCAAGGAATGCAAAACATTTCGTCTCTTCGCGAAGCAGACGAGCGGCCAAATTTCCATGTCCGAGACCCACTTTGCGATCATCGGCTACCGAACCGGGAATACAGAACGACTGTAAACCGATACCGATAGCTTCGGCTGCATCGGCAGCATTCTTACAGCCTTTCTTCAAAGCGATGGCAGCACCTACTACGTAAGCCCATTTTGCATTCTCGAAACAAATAGGTTGTGTCTCCTCACAAGTTTTATAAGGATCGAGTCCATAAGATTCGCAGATAGCGTTAGCCTCTTCAATATCTTTAATACCGTTAGCGTTCAAAGCGGCAAGAATTTGCTTGATACGACGGTCTTGACTTTCAAATTTCACTTCTCTAATCATAGTAACTTCCTCCTTGTTTTATTCGTGACGGGGATCTATATATTTCACTGCACCGGCCTCTTTGGTGAAACGTCCGTAAGTTCCGGTTACCTTCTTCAATGCCTCGTTGGCATCGGTTCCTTTCTTGATTTCGTCCATGAATTTACCCATGTGAACAAATTCATATCCGCAGATTTCATCATTTTCATCAAGAGCAAGAGTTTTTATATAACCCTCTGCCATTTCAAGATAACGAGGACCTTTGGCCAATGTACCGTACAACGTACCTACTTGGCTGCGCAATCCTTTACCCAGGTCTTCGAGACCTGCACCGATCATCAAACCGCCTTCCGAGAAAGCCGATTGAGTACGCCCGTAAACGATTTGCAGGAACAACTCGCGCATAGCCGTATTGATGGCATCACAAACGAGGTCGGTATTCAGAGCTTCCAAAATAGTTTTACCCGGAAGAATTTCCGATGCCATAGCGGCCGAGTGGGTCATACCCGAACAACCGATAGTCTCTACCAATGCCTCTTGAATAACACCGTTCTTTACATTCAACGTCAGTTTACATGCACCCTGTTGAGGAGCACACCAACCGATACCATGAGTCAAGCCCGAAATATCAATCACTTCTTTTGCCTTCACCCATTTTCCCTCTTCGGGGATAGGAGCCGGTCCGTGATTAGGACCTTTCTTTACAACACACATGTGTTCTACTTCGTGTGAATAAACCATAATTCGCTCTTTTTATTTGATGAGTATTTTTACGCTCTTTTCAGCGTTGCAAAGATAATTTTTTTTCTTTATGTAAGCAATAGCAAATTTATTTGTAACGGCTCAAAATAATTATATCGCCATTCAATCGTTTTCAGAAGAGTCAGAGGGAATAATGCCCATTTTTTTCATGAGAAAACAGGCGTTCATATTTTCGGCTATACCCGGCTGTAATCGATAAGAAAAAGTAAGTTCGTCTCCTTGTATAGCTGCCTCGAAGCGATAATTGCCGACTTTTCCGGGCAGACTATCGGCAAGTTTGCCCAAAGCCAAATCATGAGTAGCGATAATTCCCGTTGCTCCGGCCCCGACCAACTGACGGATAAGAGCAAGCGAACCGGTCTGCTTATCGACCGAGTTGGTTCCCCGCAGTATCTCGTCGAGAATAATAAATAATTTCTCCCCACGACGTAAACGCAAAACGATTTGCTGCAAACGTTTCAATTCGGCAAAAAAGTAAGACTCGTTATCGGCAAGGGAATCAGAGGCCCGCAATCCGGTAAACAAAGGCAACGGAGTAAAAGTCATGCTATCGGCACAAACGGGAGCGCCCATGCAGCCGAGTAAATAATTGATTCCGATAGTCCTCAAAAACGTACTCTTCCCGGCCATATTGGCTCCGGTGATAATCTGGAAAGAAGCCTCGTTCATGGGCGCAACATCGTTACAGACGCGCTTCTCTCTCGGGATAAGCGGGTGTCCCAGAGCTTCGGCCTGCATAACCGGGGTGCGATCTTCCCGTATATCGGGAAATACATAGTCGGGGTGATTGTATCGAAAAGTTCCTAACGAGACATATACGTCGAACCGCGACAATACATCTATCCATTGCGTTATTTTTTCACGATTGTCACACAGCCATCGGTCGAGCGCGTTGATTTGCCGCAAATCCCAAAGCAGAAATCCGTTCAACAAGGCGAATCCTACGAAATTGTAGCGTTGGTCGAGATTGCTGAGCAAATGCCGTAAACGGGACACCCTCTGCGAGACAGAGCCGTTGCTGTCAACACACCGGCTTTGTAACTCACTCAATGGCTTGCACCGGAATCGCGTCCGCTCCATCATCTCGAACAGACGTGAATAACGAGAAAGCGATTGAAGCGTCCGGTTGAGCTGTTCTTGTATGCGGGTTACCCGTTTGGCAAATAGACCGGACAAAACCAACAAAAAAATGAAAACCGCCACGATCACATTCCCTGCGACCATTCCCGTTAACCATAAAGCGAATAAGGCAAGATAAACCGCAGGAACCGCATAAACCAGCCAACGCACAATCCGCCCCGTTCCGAACCGAGGCATTCCGGCAAGCCGTTCGATAGCCTCGGTATCTACCCGGCTCTCTCCCGAACAGCCCCCGTATGATTGAAAATCTATCCTGAAATCCGTATGGCAGGACATTTCCTCGACAGCCTCCTGCCTCTCCCGAATAGACGCAGTTTTCAAATCGGGGTGAAGCAACTCCCGGGACAACGCGACTCGCCCTACTGTCGTCGCTGTGCGATTGATATAGGCGAAGAAGGACCTCTCGCCGAAAAGGTCGAGGTCGAAGCTATAATCATGGGAAGGGTCGATGAATTCACTGCCCCCGTCGATTCCGTCGAAACGATATTCCAACAAGGACAATTCCCTATGAATAATCCGGTCCCGACAATCGACAAATTCTTTTTTCCGAAACCAGCGATCGTGCACCTGGGCCAACGACAGGAACAGAACGATTCCTATCAATACGGTTGTGCCCCACACCTCTACACCCTCATTTCTAAACAAATACACGATCAATGCCGCAACAACGACTACCGAAAGACGAAGAAAAGCAATGATACGAATATACATTTTTATCCGCTCCGTTTCCCGGCTGTTAGCTTGAAGTCGGGAACGGTAATCTCGCAGGACTTTTTCCATAATCACCAATGACAAAAAATGATTATACCCTCCACAAATATTTCATAATCAATCGATCGTAATCCTTAACCGATTCGCTCAATGCTTCATACGGTTTGATATAAGTATGGGCAAAAGATTCACGCTCTATCTTTCTTTTCCGTTCCTTGCCCAATCGTTGTATCTCCTCGTCTTCTCCGGAAGTTGTAGGACGATACCCCATAATCAGTTTCTCCATATTCCAACGATTGTGTTCCACTTCTGCCATCATCTCGATCAAAGCAGTATCTTCATCGAGATTTTCAGGTTCCGATTTTCCGAAACTTCTTCGCTTGGAAGGAATAGAGTGGGCATTGTAAACATTCGACCAACGATGCACGGTAGACAATTCTTCCCACAATGCCCTTGCCTCGATATCGTTCAATGTTTGCGGGAAAGGCTGTTCGGGAGTTATTTTATGATAAATAAAGTTTATCCGCCGTACCCGTTTCATGCAATCGTCGTCTATGTCATAGCACTCGTCCAACATGCCGAACGCCCTCAATTTACCGTATTGATGAGCTTTTCGTATCAATTCGATGGTCGAGCAGGAAACATTCTGACGCACGAGTATCGAATGAGCCTTTTCATACACGAGCCGAGGCATATAAAGTGCCGTAGCGATACTCTTTTGAGGAATTTCGAAACAGATAGCGATAGTCAACAACCGTCCGTCTTCCTCCTCTGCCCAATGTTGTAGCAACTCTTGTATCGGACGGCTCTCGACAGAACCTTTGATAAATTCAAACTCTATGTCGGTAAACTTATCATCGGTATTCGGGTTGGCATAACTCTTAGCTGGCTCTACCGTATCGATAACTCGATAGTCGCACATGTCGAACAAAGAGTTGTATCTGCCCCGCAACCGATCGAACTCGGTGTCGGCATTCATGTCGATAAAAGAGATTCGAGTCCGTTTACTCCGGTCTCGAAGGAAATTGGGATAATGGGCGATATGAGCGGCTTTCACCCCCATGGCGATTCCCATGCTGGTCATTCCCACAATGACGAGATGGACGTATCGGTTGCTGTCATAACCGATTCCGTCACCGTCGATAGGTACATAACGTATGACTTCCGAACCTTTGTCATGCGGAGTATACAGACCTCGCACCAACACCTTCTCCGCCCAAGTTTCATAAAAATTAAACGGCAGAAAATCGATAAGCCTTTCGCTCAATCGATCGAAAGTCTGCGTTAATTTCAATAATTCCTCATTCTCCGCACCGTCTTTATATTTTTTTTGGAAATGCACCAGCCATTGCTTCTCAGTCTTCTTCGGAAGTTGAAATATAGATTCTATATCATACCGTTGAAATACGGCAAAGGTCGATTGAGCTTCGAAAAGCACATTACATTTTTTACAACGGCTCTGTATTTGCGCTACCAACATGCGCAACTCCTCTATATCCCGAGGCTCTTTTCCTATTGCGTTCTTTTCCCGCAAAATCCTATTAATGAGAGCTGCACATTCGATATTGATCGAGTCATGATCGGTTTCATTCTCCTCGCCCAACAAAAATATCTCTTTACAATCCGGCAAATGCAGTTTCTCCAAATCCTCCCGCGAATCGCGGCCCCCGTGCAAAATTATCGTACGACGGTCGATAGAAGCATCAAGTTTGGACAACAACTCGTGACGGGCAGAATCGACACTACCCGAAGTCTGAATGACAAACAAATAAGGCGTATGATCCGACTGTTCGGCCACACTCTTTTGATACAACTGTTTGATAAGCCCGATAGCCATCTTATCGAACCCTATAATCACATAATGATTCCTAAATTTATAGCCTATCTGACCCTCCCTCGCACGCTCTACCCGGCGGTCGATAATATTCGAGAAAATAGAGATGAGCAAACCGCCCATCAGTGCAGACCCGGTGATCGAAATAAGGAATGCAAGGAAACGATTCCACGTCCCTTCGACGACATACTGATTGCCGGGATCGGCAAAATGATAATAGACATCGACAAAAATATTACGTGGGTCGTTCTCCTTAATAGTAAGAATACTGCCAGTAAGCCATTCGATTACGATGAACAAAAGAATAGCAGCAACGATAACACCCAGTAAAAAAAGCAATTGCCATTTGATACCCGATGACAAAATTCGGTCTATACCGATAACCGGGTGTCTGAAAAAATCCTTCATCGCCCCGAAAAATTCTTTTAGTCTTTTCATCTCTTCTTCACAATATCGAATCCCAACGCTTGTATCAGTTTAAGCGTCCCTATCGCTGTGTTGCGATCGTAATCTTTTTCTATTTCAGGTAATTCCTCATAAGGCACGAGACAAGGATGCGTCTTCTTCTCGTCGTCCCGTCGCGCTCCGTAAGTCCACCCTTCGGACAAACGAGATTGCGACCACACCTCATGAACATTTTTCGCCATTACCTCGACCAACTCCATAAGTTCCTCCGGTAGTTTTTCCCGGCTGGTATCCGTCGGAGCCGGAATATACTTTTCGCGTTTCATCGTCATACGGTATTATCCAAGTTATTTTCCCCAAAGATAACATAAGGCAAGTACAGGACAAAATGAACATGCAAAATACTTTCGATCCCCTCCTGCAAAACCTCATGATAAAAGAGTGTCGCAAAACTCTTCCCCTGCCGTGTCCCGTAGTATTACGGGGTGTTTTGCAACGCAAAATATAGGGGAGGTGGCACGTAGTGACGGAGGGGTTGCTCTCTCAAACAGAACACGGAGGGAAGATTCGGCCTCAACATAGACGGGATTTCACACGTAAGCTGGTTCAGAAAGAAAATGAATAAGTTTAGAGAAGCTATTGGAATGCCGAAGCCGAAACAGAATAGAAGTATTAAACTGTAAATCAAAATAAAATCTGTGATACGGCACTCCATTATCACGGATTTTTGTACTTTTGTATTTGGATTGGGGTAACTCTTTCCAAGACATACGAAAAAAAGAAGAAGCGGTATGCTTATCTTGTAGAACGGAAACCTGAGAAATTTCTGAATTGTGTACAAGGGTAGCATAGTGGTTCTCACGCTAAGCGTGGGCTGTTATTACTACATCTGTACACAAGGTTTTCTCAGGACCTCCGAACTAAGACGTAGCATCGCAGTGCCACGCTTCATGTTTTGGGCAGGTGTCAATAATTATCATTAAAATAGCGAATATTATGAAGAAGGTTATTGCTTTATTATTCTGTGCAATTGCATTAGTTATAACTTCTTGCACACCCTCTAACGAGGAAAAAGCTGAGAAATTGGTTAAAGAGACGCTTAAAGATTATCTCTATCACCCAGATTCTTATGAGCCAATATCAACGAGAGTTGATAGTATGTTCATTGATGCTACGACTATTGAACCTATTATGGAAATCGGCGAAGAAATCAAAGATTTGATGTCCAAAATAGACAGATGTAAAAGAAAAATAGAATCCGCTGAATCTTCTATGGATCTTTGGGCTCCTGATGGTTATTCTTCTCAATACTCTCGTGGAGAGTATGCACGAGCGAAAAAAGAAAAAGAAGAAGCCAAATCTGATTTAGATAAATATACCAAGAAACTTTCAGAACGACTTGCTTCTCTAAAAGAAAATATTGCTAAATATCACAAAGGAGAATTTACCGGTTGGGCAGTAAGTCATAGATTTAGAAGTCTTAATGGCGCAGGTTCAATAAATATTCCCGGAGAAATGATTTTCTTTTGCAATGAAGAGTTTACTGCCTGTGTTGGTTATGATACTGATAAGTTCGAAGACTTTGCAAAAATTTTGAAAGTTGTAGATGAAGCGACTTCTGATGAAGATATAATGGATTATTTTAGAGAAGATAGGGGTTTACTATAATTTTTATCTTTTATGGTATAGAAAGTTAGAACATCTTCGTGGTATGTTAATTTGTTATACAATGTAAGCATTATCAACGGCAAATCTTTTTCCAATATGCAGCTATTGTTTATTTTGATTATTTGTATTATAGCTATTTCAATTGTTATAATAGTTATAGTACAAATATGCCTAAAAAACAAGTCCAGAGAACTTTCAGATAAATTAAGCCACATATCTTCATATAGCGAAAAATCCAATTATGAACAAGCAAGAGAGAGATTGTCTGCATTAAATAACGGAGTATTTGTCGATATTCCAACCGACCTTAACAACGTTTTTTATGGCAAGATAATCTCTGCAACACAGGAAAACGATTTTATCAATCATTATAAACCTCATTTTCAGGAGGCATATTCTCTTCTTAAAAAACTTGAATCCTTTAACATCATTCCATCTGAAACCATTTCCAAATTCATCAATGATTTTGGGACCATCAATAAACTTGTAAAACAACATAATGAGGGTGTTATTACTTTTTTACTTGACACTAACAAAGATTTTTTCGACCATTGCCTAAAATATCCATTAGACAAGCAACAAAGACGCTCAATTGTTTCAGAGGAGGATAATTGTTTGGTGGTCAGCAGTGCAGGTAGTGGAAAGACTTCTTCTATTATCGGAAAAGTCAAGTATCTAACAGAAATAAAAGGCATTGTACCTCATAGAATCTTACTAATTAGTTACACGAATAAAGCAGCGGCTGAGCTTACAGAGAGAATGGCTACTGATGGTTTGAAAGGTTATACATTTCATAAATTAGCCATTGATATCATCGGAAAAGCAACTGGTACAAAACCATCTATTTGTGATAATACAGATTCTTTGTTTGTAGATATTTATCACACACTATTAGGGAATAAGGCTTTTAAGAATAGCGTAGTAGAATACTTTATTGATTACCAGACCAATGAAGCAGATTGGGAACAACGCAAGAATGAAAGGCGTGAAAAATTGTCGGAACAAAAGAATGTTCAACTAAAAGCGATGTTTCCCGATATGGACGGTAGAACCATATATGTTAGAAGTGAACAGGAACAAAAGATATGTTTTGTTTTATCATCACTTGGAGTAAAATTCAGATATGAAGAACCATACGAGTATCAATTAGTAGATGAAATGTACTCTCAATATCGCCCCGATTTCTCAATATATTTTGAGCAAGCAGGAGTAACCAAACGCATCTATTTAGAACATTTCGGAGTTGATGAACACGGTCTTGTGCCATCTTGGTTTGCAAAAGACAAGGGTATTACATACGAAGAAGCCAATCAAAAATATAATGATGGTATAACTTGGAAGAAAGCTGCTCACGAAAAATTCGGTACACAACTTTTAGTTACATCAAGTGCTGATTTTCATTATTATGATGTAAGGGATAAACTCAAAAAAATGTTAGAGGATGTAGGTGTACCAATTCAAGAGAAAACCGATGAGGAATTATATGATTTAGTATTGCCCAAAGGGAGCAAGCATGAAAAGGCGTTTATACGACTTGTTGTTACTTTCGTAACATTGGTAAAATCAAGTTGTAAATCAGTCAAAGATGTTCTTAAACAAGCAAAAAATGCAAATGATGAACGAAGTGTATTTATTATCAAGAATATATTTCAGCCCGTGTATGAACGCTATATAAGTGCATTAAGCGATAGCAACCAAATCGATTTTACGGATGCTATTCTTCAAGCCACTGAGATATGTCGTGCTTCACATCCTGTTGAATATGATTATATCATTGTGGACGAATTTCAAGATATTTCGGTTGACCGTTACAACTTCTTAAAAGTATTGCGAGAGAGTAATCCTCCTGCAAAGTTATATTGCGTAGGCGATGATTGGCAGTCCATATATCGTTTTTCGGGAAGTGATATGGCTCTGTTTAATCAATTCCCCGAATACTTTGGAGCAACAGAGATAAATAAAATTGAAACCACATACAGATTTGGAGAGCCTTTGGTCTCGTTGTCTTCCCACTTCATACAGCGCAATAAATCTCAAATACAAAAGAATATTCATTCGTTCAGTTCTGAAATGAAAACAGAGTTGGAGTTTTATTCTTATGACAGACGTGATTATTGCAATACGATAGGGGAACTTGTGGCTTCTATTCCATCAGATAAATCAATATTTTTATTGGGACGTTATTCCTTTGATGATTATTACCTCTCTTTTATGTACCAATCCATTAAAGAGGGCAATAGGTTCTTTTATATGATAGGAAAACGAAAAATCGAGTTTTTGACTGTACATAAGTCAAAAGGTCTTGAAGCGGATTATGTAATACTCTTGCAATGTAACAAGGATACCTATGGCTTCCCTTCTCTTGTGAGTGACGACCCAGTGCTTAACTATGTACTCACTAAAAGCGACCAATTTCCATATGGAGAAGAACGTAGATTATTTTATGTAGCAATAACGAGGGCAAAGAAGAAAACTCTTGTGCTATATGATAAGCGTTTCCCGTCTGTATTTGTGGATGAGTTTTTGCATCCTGAAAAGGTTTCAGAAGAAAGTTATGTAAAGCACCCCAACGCCAATAAAAGATGGACAAGAAGTGCAGACCAATTTTTATTGAAACTGTATAATGAGGGTAAGAGTGTCAAATATATTGCAAACAAAATGGGCAGAAGTCAAACTTCAATTGTAATGCGATTGAACAAACTAAACAAATAGTCGAACTTTTTCTCCGATGTACTTTATGTACATCGGATTATTCTATTATTTTGTCATAGAAACGAGTTACTTGAAAATCAAATCAAAGCAAAACGCAGCAAATGGCACAGTTGCTAAATCATTACCTCAAAATCGGGTAAATCTCCCAAGCTCCTTTGCATAAGGCACTAACAAAAGTTTACCAGAATTTACGCAAATTCTGGTAAAGATTATCTATCTTATGAAAAAAATCGGGAGCTTCCTTTTACCCACCTTTTCTTTTGTAGAAAAGAAGCAACGACAATCTACCTCACATCTAATGTGCGCCGCATCACAAAATGCTCGTCGAGTTCTTCGGTTTTGAGGTACAGTTCCACTTCGTAACGCCCGGCTGGGAACGGGCTTGTTATACCGTTCGGGCCTTCCAGCCTCATAGAACTGGATACTTCGAAATCTTGTTGAAAAATATCTTTCGAGTCCGGTTCATTAGTGACTGCATCTTGAACACTGGTATAAACTAAGTCACCCTCCATATAGAACTTGAATATCAATTTCAATGAATGCCCTTTTTCAAGCGAGAGCCACTGGAATCCAGCTACTAACTTTTTGCATGTATTGGCTTTGAAAGATTTCTGTTCAATGACTTTTCCCTCGTAGATGTGCAATGCGCAATCATAAGTAACCCATTGTTGCAATCCTTCATCGGTATTGTAAAAATGAAGCACCAATGCCAAAGGTTCTATCCAACCTCGCTCCTTAGGCGATTTCACGACCTCGAATCGCCCACGACCCATTTCTCGATTCTTATAGTAAAGAGTGTAAGTATAAGTGCCGAAAGCATAAGAAGTACCGGAATCGGAGCCCCAGCCACATATTTGCAACCATTGGGACCCATCTCGGGGATTGAGTGTAACTGTGTGGTCGAACGCTTTGATTTTGCCTGTCCTTTCATTCTTGATCTCCACACGGTAAGTAACCTTGCGTACAACGTCCGAATAGCAGGTACATCGGCAACGCATTTGCATATATTTAGGCTCCACGAAGTTGCCTGTATTCCAATCATCTATCACCTCACCTTTGCCATTGACATTACGAAATTCAAAGTGCGAAACAATATAAATCCAACCATTGCTCTCCCAAATATCTTCCAGCGGAGCTATTTCGAGCGGAGCGCTGATAACCACATGATCTTCTTCATCAAGAATATCGAACCGCCATGTACCGACCGCAGTGAAATGGTCTCGCTTTTCCGACCCCCACCACGGGAATTGCGCCGACATGTTCTCAACGGGTTTTAACGGGGCATCGAAGTCGTAGGTATGAGTTTTGCCGCTTGGTTCGGTAATGCGTACTTTTATCTTGACGGTGCGGTCGATGCGCGATGTCATCTTCACCACAGGCATAATATAACGCGAGTCGGTATAGAGTTTGTTACTTGGCCGGGTATCGCGTTTGCCGTCTTTACCCACTTCGCAAAATTCGAGCGAATGGATTTCGTACCCGCGATCTTTCTTGAACAAATCGAATAATCCCATAGATATCGAGACAAGGTTAATGTGACAATATGCGAATTTATAAAATGTTATAACATTTGCCAAACTATCTGGGGAAAATTTATAGCGACCCATTTTTCGCATGATACCCAAATACGCGAAAATCAAAGACTGGAAGGGATTCAAAAATTATTTCTCGAAGATACATTTCTAATATTATATAGCACAAACCGAATTCTATGCAATAGGAATAATCTATTATCTTTGCATTCGTCGAACGAAAACCTTAAACAATAACGCACATGAGAATCAAATGGCTCATAACAATAGTTATCTCATTATGTATTTTCCAAACGAATGCTCAACGTTCGTATTTGTCTCTAAACGACAACTGGCAGTTTCGCTTTTCTCACCAAGTCGGTAAAAATTCGACTCAACGAATCTCATTGCCGCACACATGGAATGCCCCGGATGCCCTATCTGGGAAATTAGACTACAAACGTGGTATCGGCAATTATGAAAAAGACCTGTACATTTCCCCCGAATGGAAAGGCAAAAGATTATTTTTATATTTCGAAGGCGTCAACAGCGTAGCCGACCTTTTTATCAACGGTAAATACCGGGGCGAACACCGAGGCGGATACAGCGCTTTTACTTTTGAAATAACCAACGATGTCGAATACGGGACAGACAACAAAATTCTCGTGCGAGTAAACAACGCCGAGCAATTCGATATAATGCCTCTGGTCGGAGACTTCAACTTCTACGGGGGAATTTACCGCGATGTCAGTTTGATTATAACAGAACCGACATGTATATCGCTGTTGGATTACGCTTCTCCCGGAGTATATCTTACTCAAAAGTCCGTGACCGAAAAACAAGCCCACATCGTTGCGACTGTAAAATTATCCAATGCAGCCACAACAAAACAAGTAAATGTGAAAGTCACCGTCAAAGACCACGATAAAACTATACAAGAAATAAAACGACACGTCACACTGAACGCCCATTCCGAAGGAGAAACCATCATTCCTTTCACCATACAAAATCCCCGTTTATGGAATGGCCGTGAAGACCCGTTCATGTATCGGGCCGAAATATCCTTATGGGAAAATGATAAATTATTGGATAAGGTGATACAACCTTTGGGAATACGATACTATCGTGTAGATCCCGACAATGGCTTTTTCTTGAACGGTAAACATTTGCCTTTATACGGAGTTTGCCGGCATCAGGACCGGGCGGAAATCGGCAACGCCTTACGCTCGATGCATCACGAAGAAGACACCGAGCTGATGCTCGAAATGGGAGTCAACGCCGTTCGGTTAGCCCATTACCAACAAGCAGAATACATGTACGACCTAATGGATCAATCGGGTATAATCACATGGGCCGAAATCCCATTCGTCGGCCCCGGAGGATATGCCGACAAAGGATTTATCGACTCCGAGGCTTTCAAGAAAAACGGAGAAGAACAATTGAAAGAACTAATCCGCCAAAATTACAATCACCCCTCAATTTGTTTTTGGGGATTATTCAACGAATTGACCGAACGAGGAGATAATCCCGTTACTTACATTACCGAACTGAACGAACTGGCACACTCGGAAGATCCCACTCGCCTGACAACCTCTGCCAGTAACCAGAACGGAGGACTCAATTTCATTACCGACTGTATCGCTTGGAACCGCTACGACGGTTGGTACGGAGGTATGCCCGACGCTTTGGCGAAATTTTTAGATCAGACTCACAACCAATACCCCCAGTTGCGCATTGCAATCAGCGAATATGGAGCAGGAGCCAGTATTTATCATCAATCGGATTCTTTAAAACGTCCGAACCCGGCCGGTTGGTGGCATCCCGAAAACTGGCAGACATTCTATCATATCGAGAACTGGAAAATTATTCATGAACGGCCCTTTGTCTGGGGTAGTTTCATATGGAATATGTTCGACTTCGGAGCCGCTCACCGAAGAGAAGGAGACCGTCCGGGAATTAATGATAAAGGACTCGTAACATTCGACCGTAAATATAAAAAAGACGCATTCTACTTTTATAAGGCAAACTGGAACAAAACCGACCCTATGGTACATCTGGCCGAAAAACGTTGCGACACGCGCCCGACCGCTCAACAAAATTTCATGGCATTTACCAACCTGCCAGAAGTAGAACTGTTCGTGAACGGGAAAAGCATGGGAAAACAAAAGCCCGACCGATATGCCATCGTCAAATGGGAACAAATAGAGCTTCCTCCCGGAAAGAACACTATTCTTGTGCAGTCGACCACGAAAGATAAAGTCTCAGATACAATGACTCTATGGATAACCGACTCCGCCAAAAATAGAAAAGAATAACACAAAATTTCTACCAATCTAAAATAACTTAACAGCCATTTACAATCGCCATATAATATTATAGTTGCGAAAAATTATGTAATATTGCATTCGTTTACATATGCTCCATTCAAAATAAAGAAAGAGACAACTAAACAAAATCGGCCAATATGAGTAATAATATTGAAAATCTATTTACACAATATTATCAGATATTGCGCGCCTATGCATTACGTTACGTTCAAAACCAAGATGCAGCAGAAGATATTGTACAAGACGTATTCTTCGAATTATGGCTACGGCGTAACGAGATAGACTTCGACCTCCCGATGAAAGCCTATCTATTCAAATCGGTTTTGAATAAATCGAGAAACTATATTTACGACAAACGCGTAAAAGACAAAATAAGTTTCGATTCGGATAACGATATCCAGTTCATAGACGACTACTTACAATCGTTCGTCGTTTATCAGGAAGATTCCCTACTATTGAAAGATTTGGATCGGGAAATAAAAACCTATGTCGAATCTCTGCCCGAGCAATGCCACCGTATATTCATCATGAGTCGCTCCCTCAATTTGAAAAACAAAGACATTGCCTTGCGACTGGGGATAAGCATTAAAACCGTCGAAAAACAAATAACAAAAGCCTTGTCGGGACTAAGAAATCATTTGAAAGAAAATGGATTGTTATCCTTTTTCTTCTTACTGTTTTCAGGATTCGAATAAAAAAATAAATTGCTTCGTATGGACGGACAGAACGAAATAAAAGAAATAGATAGACTCATCTTGAAATATCTCGAAGGAGAGGCTTCGAAAGATGAAAAGATCGAGTTATACCGTTGGATCGAACTTTCGGAGGAAAATAAGACACATTTCAAAGAAGCACAGGAACTGTGGCTATCGACCCAAGCCATACTCGCACCGAAAGAAGATACGGAAAAAGCATTACGGCGTTTCCGTTCTAAAATCAAGAACTACAATCGCCGCGGCAAAACATTCCGCAAACCACTCTACTACATTACCCAGTGTGCAGCCACAATAGTGATACTATTAGGCTTGTATTACTTTTTCACAAGAGAATCTAATCCCGAACAATACGCTTGCGTAGAGATGGCAATCGGTAACAAAGGTTGTATTACCCTCCCCGACAGCACGGTGGTTTGGCTCAATTCAGGCAGTAAATTGACATACCCCAGCCGGTTTTCCGATAAAAAAAGAAAAGTCCGGCTCAACGGGCAGGCCTATTTCAAAGTCTTCCACAAAGAAGATCAACCATTCGTTGTCGAAACCAACGATATGGACATAAAAGTTCTCGGGACCAGCTTTGTCGTCAAGAATTACATACGAGACGAAATCATCGAAACGGCATTGGTCGACGGGCATGTAGAAGTCTATTTTCCCAATAGTTCGGTTCCTCCCATAACTTTGCAACCTGCCGAGCAAGTCACATACTCCCGCAAGACGAAAGAAACAAAAATATATACGCGAAAAGATAGTAGTCTCTACCACATTTGGGCACAAGAAAAACTACTATTGAGCAATTGTGAATTGACAGAAGTCATAGAAAAATTAGGCGCATGGTATAACGTAACAATGACCTGTACGAACACTTCCCCTACCCCTGTCTATATGACGCTGACGGTCAGAACAGAACCGCTGAAAGAAATATTGCAAACGCTTAAATCGATAGCCCCCATAGATTATCGTTTCAATAACGACACAGTCTACATTGAGCACAAGCCAAATAGTTAAAATATATTAATACACACTCGTTAAGGTAGGGTATGCCCACTCTTGTTTGTGATAATTATAGAGTGGAGCACATGGAAAAACACAACCGACATATAGACGAACTCATAACGAAGTATCTGGATAAATCCCTTACTCGGGAAGAATGCGCCGAACTGCGTCGTTATTTGGCAGAAGACAAAAAGCATCTCGCATATTTTGCCGAAATAAGAGACCTATGGTTATACAATACGGCTCTGTGGCAACCGGTTATATCCACACGGTCGGCTCTCGAAAAACTGAAAAAGAGAATAAGGGAATATACTTCTCTCGTAAAAATCAGAAGAACCGTCTATTACGCTTCTCAAATTGCAGCCATTATTGCGATAGCCTTTATCTTTCATACCGTAAAGGAATCCAACGCCTATTCCGCCACAACCCATACGGTTCTCACCTCGACCCATAAATCGGAAGTCACTCTACCCGACGGCACGATAGTATGGCTCAACAATAATACGAAACTCATTTATCCCGAAGTATTTTCATCGACAGAACGATCCGTTTATTTAGAAGGCGAAGCCTATTTCAAGGTCACGAAAAACAAAGCACGTCCGTTTATCGTGAAATCACAAGGACAAGAGATTAAAGTGTTAGGAACATCTTTCAATGTGCGAAACAGACCGAACGAAGACCTTGCGGAAACGACGCTGATTTCGGGAGCCGTATCCCTCTGTTTCAATAATGACTCCGTGCCCGTCAGATTAAATCCGAACGAACAGATAACCTACTCCAAATCAAATCAATCTATCCGTAAAGACACGGTCGTCGCTCATGAATATATAGCATGGGCTACGGAAAAGATGACATTCGACAACGACAGATTCACAGATGTGATCTCATATTTGGAAGACAAATATCAACTTCAAATAATCTGCCCGGAAGAAATCGCCGATACTTTATACCTGACCCTCGTCGTAAGGAACGAAACCAAAGAAGAGATATTCAAGGAAATAGCGCGTATCTCCCATTTGCAATACTCCATACACAACGATACGGTCTATTTCGATTTCCCAGAAAACACCGATTGTCAAACTTTACAACACAGCCTATGAAACACCATGAAGCGACCCTAACAAAAAACAAGCGATTCAATCATAAAAAATACGACCATTTCTCGTAAACACATCGAAAGAAGAAACCAAGTTAAATACATAAAACCATGAAGACCCTTAAACACAAAAAAACGATCACAAAACGATCTTCATTCCCCTACAAAGTCATAGGACTGGTTTTGTATCTTCTATGGGTTCAACCATTTGGAGCAAATCACCTGTACGCATCGGAACGGAAGATAAACATCGAGGTAAACGACGTGACATTAATCGATGTGCTGAAACAAATAGAAGCTCAAAGCGACTATGTGTTCTTCTATAACAACGCAGACATCGATACTGAGAAGAAAATCAGTATTAATATGAAAGATGCGAATATAAAAGACGTTCTGGATAAAATCCTGAACGAATACTCTTACCGCATCAACAATAAAAAGATCATCATCACCGCCAAACGTCAGGCCCCCGTTCGCACGAATAAAATCAGCGGTGTCGTCTCCGACGATTCAGGACAACCTATTATCGGGGGCAACGTCTTGGTAAAAGGTTTAAACAAGGGAACCATGACCAACATCGACGGGAAATACACAATCGATGTACCCGACAGTGCAACGACTCTCGTTATCTCCTACATCGGATATAAAAAACAAGAAGTTGAAATCGGTGACAGAAATTATATTCCGGTAACTCTTCAAAAAAACGACGTTCTGATGGACGAAGTAGTGGTTATTGGTTACGGGACGGTTAAAAAAAGTGATTTGACGGGAGCTGTATCGAGTGTCAAAACAGAGAATCTGCCCATCGCAGCCAACACTTCTGTCACACACATGTTGGCAGGACAGGCCGCCGGAGTAATGGTAAAACAAAATTCCGCTCAACCGGGCGGAGGAATCGAAATATACGTCAGAGGTGCTGCATCGACTGGTGCAGGGAATGACCCTCTGTATGTAATCGACGGATTTCCCGTCACCAACAAAAGCGTGGAACCCGAAAGCGGGAACCGCTACGAATATGGTTCCCGAAACCCGATGAACTCGTTGAATCCCAACGATATCGAATCCATAGAAATTCTTAAAGATGCCTCCGCCACTGCCATCTACGGAGCAAGAGCTGCCAACGGCGTGATCTTGGTCACGACCAAAAGAGGGAAAAGCGGGAAACCCATAGTAAAATACAACGCCAACTATTCGATTCAAACAATAGCCAAACGACTGGAAATGCTATCGGCTAAGGAATTCATGAATGTTTCAAACGAAATATCCTATCAAAAATGGCGCATGGATAATGAATTATATCCGTATGGCGGAGAGCTGGAAGAAGACGCATTACCCTACAAGGGCAATCCATATAGTCCGGAAGAAATCGCTGCCGCCGGAGAAGGGACCGACTGGTTCGGGCTGCTTACACGCGACGGCTCCATCAACCAACACAACGTATCTGTTTCAGCCGGTACGGAATCCACACGATTTTTGGCATCTTTGAATTATTACAAACAAAAAGGAGTAATCAAGAATTCCGATTTCCAACGTATATCGGGAAGAATAAACCTCGATCAAGATTTAGGGAAATACGTCAAAGCTGGTATCAATGCAACATACAGCACCATTTTCAACAATAATGTCCCATTAGGAGAAGGTAACGCCGAAAATTCCAGCCTGCTGAATTCGGCATTGCATTACGACCCCCTCGTCCCGGTAAAAGACGAATCGGGAAACTATGCGCTGAGTCCCACACTGGGCATGATTCCTAACCCGGTTTCAATGCTCGAAATTACAGACCAGACGCAAACCGATAGATTACTGGCAAACGGCTATATCGAAGCTACATTCTGGAAAGATTTGAAAGTAAAGCTCAATATGGGTATCGACAAAAATCAAGGTCGCCGCAGTACCTATCTTCCCAAATCGACGCTATACGGAAAACAAGAAGGAGGAAAAGCCAATATCAATGAAAATAGAACGGTCGATTTATTGTTCGAACTAACAGCCAACTATACGAAGCAACTTTTCAAGGAAAGAGACAGATTGGAAGTATTGCTCGGGTATTCATACCAACAAGAGAACTGGGACGGATTAGGAGCCGGCAGCTCTCAATTTTTCACCGATTTATTCCTATGGAACAAATTGGAAGCCGGGAATGTGGCCCGTCCGCCGGTAAGTTCTTCCAAAGGCAAAAACGAATTAGGATCTTATTTCGGCAGAATCAACTATTCCCTGCTCGACAAATACCTGTTTACATTCTCTTTAAGATATGACGGCTCTTCGAAATTCGGTAAAAACAACAAATGGGGCCTTTTCCCGTCGGGGGCATTCGCTTGGAAAATGCAGAATGAAAACTTTTTGAAAGACGTTGACTGGTTGTCCGAATTAAAATTAAGAGTCAGTTTTGGACAAACCGGAAACAGCAATATCGGAGGCAATGCCTACGAATACTATGAAGCCGGTAATCAATATGTATTCGGAGATGCTGTACAAACAGGCAGTATCAAAAGCCAACTCGAAAATCCCGACCTCAAATGGGAAACGACGACAGAGTTGAACGTGGGTCTCGACTTCGGATTTCTAAACAACCGAATCACAGGATCGTTTGAATATTTCCACAAAGTAGTCAGCGACTTGCTCGCCTTCCGCAAATTGAATTCCTTGATGGAAGTCTCTACTATTGCAGACAACATCGGAGCGACCCAAAGCACCGGATATGAGTTTTCTTTAAATACGGTAAACCTTACCGGCCCGTTCAAATGGAACACTACCTTGAATATATCCTCCTATAACGACCGATGGAAAGAACGCAACCCCGATGTAGTCTTGGCGCCTTATGAAAAAGAAGATGCACCTATCCGGGCTATCTATGGATGCGTATCCGACGGTATTCTGCAAATAGGAGAAACTCCTCCTGCCTCCATGCCCGATTTATTGCCGGGACAAATGAAAGTAAAAGACCTGAACGGGTTTGACCCGAACGACGGTTCAAAATTGCTCGGACACCCCGACGGCAAAATAGACGCTGCCGACAGAATCTATTTGGGAAGTACCGACCCGAAAGTTATCATCGGATTCGGCAACATGTTCGAATACAAGAACTTCGATTTGAATATTTTCTTCTATGGCATGTTCGGTCAATACGTGGCCAATTCGAATCGGGCAAAATACGGGCCCTCCGGTTGCGAATACATCTTGCAACGGCAAAACTATTCGAAAGAAGTATTGGAACGGTGGACTCCCGACAATCCTACGAACAAATTTCCATCGGGATTTTACAGTGCCTACTACGGTGGAGATGACTGGCTGCTCGAAAAAGTATCGTTCGTACGTTGTAAAAACATAACACTGGGATACTCTTTCCCGCACAAGTGGATACACAAAGTCTTTTCACAAGCCAGAATATACGTCGATGTTGAAAACCCTTTCATCATTACGAACTATCAGGGATTAGACCCGGAGATGGATTCAAAAGGCGGATATCCGTCTCAAAGGACATATTCGATAGGTATAGATATCACATTCTAAAAACACGTACACTATGAAGACAAAATTCAAACATATACTGGTTATTCTATGTCTCTCGATGATTTCATGCGAGGGAAACTTGGAACCGGAACTATTCGATCAAATTACACCCGAAAACTTTTTAACCAACGAAGACGACGTAAAGACTGCTGTCACCGGTGTTTACGCCGAGTTCCGAGGGATATCCGAATGGGGACGATACAAAACCTCTTGGGGTTCGGTAATGACGCTTCAAGAAGTCCCCACCGACCTATGGGCCGCGAATTGGTTCTATAAAGCCCATACAGATTTCATGTGGAAAGCAACCGACTATTTCGTCTGTGAAATATTCGAATTTTTCGTGCCGGCCATAACAAAAGCCACAGCTTTAATCGCACGTATACAAGACGCTCCTGTGAGCGACGACATAAAAAATCGATACATTGCCGAATTGAGAGTAGTACGGGCGCTCTGGATGTACGATCTGTTCGACCTGTATGGGCCGGTTCCGGCAATCACCGACCCCGAAAAAATACTCAATCCTACTCAGGACTTTACGGTAACTCGCCCCTCTCGGGAAGAATACATCACATTTGTAGAAACCGAATTGAAAGAAGTAATCAATGCCAAAATTTTGCCTGTCGCATGGACAGGTAGCGACTACGGTCATGTAAGTCAGGCAACGGCTATGATGGTACTGCTCCAACTATACATGCACGAAGGAGGCTACTGTCGGAACAAACACGTCGGCGACTATCTGGATTATTTCAAAAAGGCCGAACAGGTAGCCAAAGACATCATGGATTTACAATATTATGAATTGCAGGCTGAATTCAAAGACATTTGGAGTCCTCAAAACCAACACAACAACGAAATCATTTTCGCTCTTCCGAGTTTTCCCATTCCGGTAATGGGAAACAACTTTCTCGCCCATGTACTACCCACCGATTACAAGTCCCAGCAAGGTATCCCGCTGACCGGTTGGAATGGATTCAGAACCCCGTGGGAAGTATACGACTCTTTCGATCCGGCCGATAAGCGCAGACAAGTACACAAAACCGAATACTGGAATGGGAAAGAGATGGTTACAGGACGTACCGGAACTCTCGAATATGGAGCTTTGCCTATGAAATATCAGGAAAATGCAAATACCGATGGGACGAATGATGCATCGGAATATGTCATTTACCGGTACGCCGATGTCATCATGTTACGTGCCGAAGCTAAAAACGAAATTTTCGGCCCGGACGGGGGAGGCACACCTACGGCCAAAGAACTCCTGCACCAAGTCTGCCGCAGAAGTTTCGACAATTACGACCAAACCGACCACAAAAAGAAAATAGACCAAATAACCGACATAGATGCTTTTCGCGCTCATCTGCTTCAAGAAAGAGCTTGGGAGTTTATTTGGGAAGGTAAAAGAAGAAGCGACATGATACGACACGGCGTATTCATTTCCAATGCAATCAGCCGGGGTAAAAATCTGGCGAAAGACTACCACGAACTATATCCTATTCCTCAACAAACGATTTATGAACTTAAAATAAAACAAAATGATGGCTACTAATCAAAGAAATCTTTTGAAAAAAGCGACTTTCTGGTCTTTATGCTGCCTCCTTTTCTCTGGACCGATATCTGCCCAAAAGGTATATCCGGCATACGGGTTAAACGACTTCGTAGAAACCGCCGATCCCGAAACCTACGACAGCAAACAGTGGGACGATCTTTCTTCGGGACTTCACGCCGCATGGGGGTCGATCGATACTTTGTACAAAAAAGGAAATGTCCCTGCAAATAAAATAAAACAAACGAAAGCAGTCGTATGGAAAGGCGAAAAAGTAAACTTCATCGCATTGGCTTATACCAAAAACGAGATAAAAGACGTAAAATGCGTTACCTCCGATTTAAAAGGTATATCTTCCATCATTCCGGCGGGAAATGTCAAATCGAACTTTGTCCGATACACACTCTCCGACAAGTTCAAAATTTCAGACGAAATATTGGCTTGTGCCGCTCGAACGCCGCATAAAACAGAAAACAGCCACCTCGTGCCCGATGTTCTCGATTATATCCCCCAAATGACGATACCGGGAAGAACCACTCGCCCGATATGGATTACAGTAGAGATTCCGCGAGACATACCGTCGGGAGAATATACGGGAGAGATATTTATTCATTCGGCTGCGGGTGAAGACCAAATACTGTCTTTGACCGTAGAAGTACTCGACCATATAGTCCCCGCACCGAAAGATTGGCAATTCCATCTCGACCTTTGGCAAAACTGTGTTTCGGTAAAAAGGTATCATAAGCCTACCCTATGGAGCGACGAACATTTCGAGATACTGGCAGAGTATTTTAAAATATTGGCCGATGCCGGACAAAAAGTTTGCACCGCCGTAATCAACCACGGAGGACAAAGTTTCGACGACTGGTACGAAAGTATGATTCTATGGACCAAAAAAGCCGATGGCACTTGGTTTTATGACTATACGGTATTCGATAAATTCGTGAATATGATGGCTTCGATAGGAATCGACCAGCAAATCAATTGTTACTCGATGTACCCGTGGGGAGCTACGCGTTACTTCGACGAAAAATCAGGCGATTGGATTTCTATACAGCCGGAACCCGGCACTCAGGAATTTGCAGATTTTTGGAGGCCCTTCCTCCTCGATTTCCGGGAACACCTCAAAGAAAATGGCTGGTTCGAAAAAACAGCTATCGCTATGGACGAAAAACTCGAACCCATTATGGCCGGAGTAATCTCTTTCATCAAAGAGACAACCCCCGACTTCAAGATAGCATTGGCCGGTGGTTATATCCCCTCCTTGCAAGAAGACATATACGATTTGTCCATCTTTGTGGGTCACCCCACTACATCGGAGAACATGCAGGCTCGAATCGCACAAGGTAAACCCACGACATTTTATACGAGCTGTTCATGGCCCGAACACCCCAACCAGTTCACATTCTCGCCTCCTGCCGAAAGTGCTCTTGTCGGGTGGTTCGCATACGCTCAGGGATATACAGGATTCTTGCGTTGGGCCTACAACATTTGGGTGCAGAACGTTCTCAAAGATACCCGCTGTGCATCGGCTCCGGCAGGCGACCAACACATGGTATACCCCGGACCTCGCAATTCTGTAAGAATGACCCGCCTACGTGAAGGCATCCAAGACTATGAAAAGTTACGAGTCATTATGGATCGCCTGAAAGGGCTGGGTACGCCGGAAGCCAACGAAAACATTCAAAAACTGCAAAGAGTATTGCAAACATTCTCATTGGGAGAAATCAGCAAAGAGACCGACAACCGCGTCACGAGCTTGGTGAACGACGCAAAAGCCGTACTGACCGAAGTCGCAAAAGCAACGCCCGTAAACATGTCCAATCTGGTGATTCCGTCGAAAGACCACAATACAATCGAAATTTATCCCAATCCCACGGACGACAAACTGTTCATCTCCTACGATGGAGATACGGAAAAGATAAGCTATCAAATATGCTCCACTTCGGGACAAGTATTGCAAACATCGAACACGAAACCCGTCTATAAATACATAAACATCAAAAATATACCATCGGGTAACTACATTATAAAATTCAATGTCGGATCGCAAGTTATCAGTAAAAAATTCATTAAAAACTAACCTTAAAAAACAAAATCGTATGAAACCGAAAAAAATTACTTCATGCATGTTATTTGCCATGATTTTCAGTTGCGGAATGTCATTACAGGCTGCAAACATCAAAGCTGTCAACTTTATCCACGACAACAGCATCAGAGGCTGTGATATTCACCTGTCACAAGAAGGGAACAAGTACTTCGCCGATGTCTACAACCAACAACAGACCATCGAAATGTGGGTGCATATAAGCGAAACCCTCGACGCGCAAGGCGGCGTATTGATAAGCACTAAAAGTGCATTCGTCGATGATCCTGCCAATGACAGCAAATCAGGGGGCTACGAACTGATGCTGCAACCCAACGGCTGGGCGAGAGCTACATTCTGTGTCGGTAACGGAGGTAACGAACCTAAATGGGTCAATACTCAGTTACAAGCCGGAGAATGGGCAAAACTGTCTATGGTGATAGACGGGAACAAACTGATCTGCTATAAAAACGGAGAAAAAACAGTAGAGGAAACTTTCAGCGCACCGATAGCTGTTGGCACAGGAGACCTCACATTGGGAGCCAATCCCAACTGGGTAGACGGCGAAAAATTTCAAGGAATGATAACCGATGTCAGAATTTGGACGGTAGCCCGCACAGAAGAAGAAATAAAATCCGATTTGAATTACTATTTCGCCTCAAAAAAAGAGAACCTCTTTCTCAACTGGAACATGCAGGAAGGAGAAGGCACGACATTGAAAAACTTGATGCATTCGAGTAGAAACCAAGCCTCGATAGTTTTAATCAACGACATGGACGAAACAGGAATCGAATGGGTGGACAATAGCGGCTGCCCGATATACGAGGAAGGATCGTCGAGCATAGAAACTGCTCGACAAAAACAAGCGGCCTATATCAGCAGAGACAATATTCTTATCGACGGTGAAAATATAAATGGAGCAGCACTATACACGATAGACGGAAGATTGGTCATGAGCATTTCATCACATCATAACACCATAGACATAAGCGATTTAACTCCGGGGTACTATATATTCAAAGCAATAATAGACAACAATCCGGTATCTTTGAAATTAAGAAAATAAAATCGATCGCTTACACGTTATGGCGGGCTTCTGATTTACAGA
>UMKD01017480.1_pt1 | contig 99384 bp, 86 predicted proteins | sample 1966221 | NCBI WGS metagenome assembly UMKD01 (sample SAMEA4836167, study PRJEB28245) | human gut metagenome | biome: gut microbiome; material: fecal sample | place: Denmark | collected 2008
TAAGACAGGGTCTCTGTTTTTATCTAAAGATAATATGGACTTCGTGATATCATTATGCTTTTTAGAGTGATAAATAAATCGAATATTCTAAGCTATTTATAGAGGCATAAACGATTTAGCTATTAATTAAATAGCAGGAGAGGGGAAGGGGGAAGGTTGAGTGGTAACAGTATTTTATCATAAGGTTAAATATCTAGTGATGCAGTTGTATTCATGGGTTATTAAAATGTTTTTTTGAAATGGAATGTTTGATGGCGAGTTTTTATAATTTCAAATTTCTCATTCAAATATTTTATCATTCTTATTGTTGTATTTGTTCGATAGATGAACCAATAAATAATGAAGTCAACCTCATTGTTAATAAATGAATTAAATATGGTTTGTTATAGTGCTTTTTATTCATCATGAATTTAGTGATAATCAGTTTTTTCGGATAATTTTGAAAAAACGAAAATATTTTAATTTAAAATTTAGTGCTATAATAAATAAACTTATTGATAAGGGAAAATTTATCGTGGGATAATGGCTGCTTAGTCGGATTATGTTTTTTAATGGTTAAATGGATTATCAATGTATGCGCAGTTCATTTAAAAAGAGAACGCGCTCGAAAGCGCGTTTTTTTTGATATTAATACACATGCACCAATTAATATCAGCCGTCATTATAGTGGATTAATGAAAATAAGCAATATCACTAGGCGTTATTTTTATGCAAGATAGATATCTTTGACTTCGTTGGCATATCGGTGTCTTTTGGATTCTTGTGTGATCATTTTTTAACTCCGTATTATATACCTCTACACCTTCTCAAATATCACCTTGGTGCTGTATACGCCTTCCTAGAAGTAAGCGCCGGTATAAATATTTAAGCAGGAAGCTTTTCTTAATTTTTTCTCCGTAATACCAAATCGGGCTGGTTCCCTAGAATTTTGGGAATGAATTTATATTAATACAATGGCATAACTGTTGACTCTATTTTATTGTGCTAACGCGAACGTGATTTTTATTTAATATTTGGTATACATTCTATTTCGAGCCAATATAAATGCCAAGCATGAAATTGCGCTCTTCAGAAGAAAAAATTTCACGCTCCACGTGTCTTTTTGGTAAAACGCACTTTCCAATAGCGTTGAAATTGAGCATTGAGGTAACGACACCACGTTGGATAATCGCGAATGCGCCTGAAGCTAGGCAATTTATTGGATTGTAACTGATAATTGCGGTCTCGAAGGCGGCGAATGACGGTACTGTGCCAGACCTTTTTGACGTCTTTCTTTTTAAAGGAAATGAGTTTCCTTGTGCCATTTGGTGAGCATCGAGATTTAGATAGTATTCTTACTCAGAAGAGAAAAAGAATTAATGTTGATTAAGATGAGTACGTTCAGATCCGTTTTAAAGTAGCTTGCGCTAAACAGAATACTACTATTAAAGATGTAATCACTCTGTTTGTTTATGATTGGTTACGTGAGAATAAATAAATTTTTTCTTAGAAAGAATAAAGGCACATGGATAAGAAATTCAGAAATGTTTATTGACATATTTGCGATGACCGATAGGTCATAACTGTATGGCTAATTTAACATCTTCAATAGTTGCTATTAAGTGATTATCACTGATATGATAATGGATAGGATTTATTCCAATTTGAATTGTTACCGATTAATCGAGGTATAATACTGTTATCAATGTTTTTCTCCGTATAACTCTATATGATTTTTGATGGCAACTATTTATTTTTTACTCTTTCTTTAGTCGTTTTGTATATTCAATTGAATGATGAGATATTGATTACCTCACAATGGGTTAAAAACGGCTTTATGGCTCAACGTCTCATTATTAAGCTTTAAGTTAAATTCATCATCAGCTTTGTCAATAATCTAACGTTTACAAATTTCACTAAAGGTCAAACCTTTTGCATTGGTATATGCTTCAGAAAAAGATAGCTCTTCATTATTTAGTCTTATTAATTTTTTCACCTGGATTTGTAATGAAATTATGAAAACGTCATTATCTACCACAATAATCTATGGGTGATTAACAAATTGTTCACAAATTATGAGAAATAATGAGTTGTTGGTAATGTCACTAGTCGTTATGACACGTGTTAGATGGTTATGAGCTGCGCCAATAATATTTTAAATTGAGTGCATCAAACCTGTATGTGTTACGTACAATCAGTAATATCAGGCTGAAAGACTCCACTTTAAAGTGGAGTCTTCAGTAATGAATATCAGAACATATAACGGAAATTGGCGTTTATTGCATTATCCACGTTATATTTTCCGAACGCTGATTTCTCTAGTTCAATACCCAAACGTATATTGTCTTTAATTTCTGCATTTAGTCCTATGTTCATCAGCATCCTGCTGTCTTTATCCCCATCAAAACGTTTCTCTCCGGATGCATCCTGTAGAACCATTTTTCCGTTCGCAAGTAGGTCAAACTGGTAACTTAACCCAGTACGTGCCGTGACTTTCCAGTCATTTCCGGAGAATGTTTTTCCTACGTCAAATCCGGTACGGCCAATCAATGGGTTATAAGCCTTGTTTTTCATGCTTAGCTCCATTCCATGGTCTTCCCAGTTAAATGATTTTCCTGAAACAGAACCATAAACTAGTTCTACTTGCGGCTCTATCCAGAACCCTTCTGTCAGATGATAACGATACCCTACTTCAGCACCGGCATACCAGGAATGAGAGCTATAATTTTTTGTTCCGAGTGAGGCAAAGTTCGCCGTGTACTGATTACGATGATGGACATACTTACCGATCAAATCCAAATAAGCTCCGGAATTAAATAGCGCTGATGCATACAGACCTCCGCCCATTGATTTAGTTTTACCACTAAATGCTTGACTGCTTGCATTGTTATCCGTATAGGTCAGAGTGGCTCCGGTGAATAAATCCACACCATCCAGCTCATGTTTTCTGTCTGCTCCAACCTGGAGGTGTGTGTAGTTATCCCTGTAACCATCATTCGTCGAACCAGTACCATTCATTATACGTACCCATATACCAGCATCTCCCTGAGTATCTCGTAGGTCACCCATACGTTTATTCAGGTTGTTGACTTCTGACAGGTAGGATTTATAGCCCGATGTCATAAATTCTGTAGCTGTTTTCGTTGCATTTTCATCTGATACTGTTTTATATCCAGTTAGTATCCATTTAGTTGCAAGGTCTGTATTTTCTGTGTAGATAACAGGGGTTACTTTACTGAATCCAACATTTTTGGTTCCAGCTCTGAACACTTCATTAGCTGTTCCTTTCGGGGCGCTGACTAGTTCAACGTTCAAATTTCCGTTTTCTGGTTTTTTCATAAAATCGACTAGCAGGATATTATCTTTACCTGTCAAACTGTTTTTAACCTCTAGGCGGTCAGAATTTTGCAAGTCGGTTCGTAAAATTAAAGAACTATTGTTTGTGTTGAAATTGTCTATTTTTAAAGTACTGAAGGTATTTGGGCCGGTAAAATTCACCAAGCTGCTATTTATTTTTAATGATTTCAGTGTAGAATCACCAGTCATCTGCCATAAGGTATCCTGCATAATTGCATTACTTTGGGCTGCACTAATGCTTCCTTGATAAGCAGTATTGAATCCTTGTAGAAATGCTTGTGTTTGCTTCTGGCTTATAGATGTCACTGATGACATATCATTAGTTTTACCAAAAATAATACTGGCAGCTTTGTCTGATTTGATATTCCCTGTCACTGATGCAAAATCACGAGCCTCTAATACAGAAGAGTCATCATTCAGCTTATAATCGCCATAAGCAAGATAAATAGCTAGATTTCCATCATTTTTCACGTTGGCTGATGGTGTTCCGGTGAGGGTCAACTTGCCTCCGGAAATATCAATATCGTGGCTGCTAAATAATCCTTTTTGTGCAGTAAGATGAGCATCTTTATGAATATCAAGCGTTGAGTTCACTAGAACTCCAGCATTGTCCATAAGAGCATTTTTTGAGGTTACTGTAATTTTACTATCAGTAGCTGTTATCCCTCCAGTAAATTTATTTCCAATATCTAGAGAGGAATTATTATTCAGCGTAATATTTCCGAAATAACTGCTACTATCAGGAGCGAGAGATACGCCATCTTTTATATCTTGACGAAAATTGAATCCATTATCGGTGATGTTTTTACCATCATACATATCAATATGTACTTTTGTATCTTTTCCATGTAACGAAAGAGTTGAGTTATCTGCAACAATATCACCGACAATAATGGCATTACGTCCAACAGTAAAATCTGAATTTGTCAGATTTAATGTCTTGAAACTAAAAAGACGATCTTCCCAGTCAGGCTGAGAAAAAGAGGATACCTGATTATTAGTTTTGTAATCTGTGTTGTTATTCTTATTTGCTGCACTTTCTTGTTTTTGTATGTCTGATACATAATCTTTATCACAAATAACCCCCGGTATTCGGCAACTAGGGCCTCCCTCTCTAAAAACAGCATGAGATGTAGCATGCCCCTGCATAGTAAGCTGGCTATTCTTGATATTAATATCATTTGTAATATTGACATGGCCATCTAGAATCAGACGACTACTGTTTTTGGGTGTATCAACCTGATGGTTTATCTCAGTATTACCTAAAACAGAGCCATGATACATATATTTTGATTGGTTATTAATCGAAAGTATGGCTTTTTTTGCAGCGGTATTTGTTATGATAGCTCCCGTATCTGTTGCTGCAATTTTGTTAAAGCTTTGGTCATAACTATTTAAATCCAGAGTTCCTCCATTTTTAGTAAAGAAAACACCTCGATAGTCACTATTCTGGTTGAGTGCTGCATCATGGTTAATTTTTACAACTCCGTGACCGCTAGCCATATAAATATTGTTAAATGCATTCTCAGAGTTTAATACAACAACTCCATCACCTGTTTTCAGGTTATTTCCTTGAGATACATTAACATTCAGTGTACCTGCACCAATTTTATGTAGGTTATCATTGGCGACTCCTTTTACATTCCAGTCAACTATTGTGTTTTCGCCAATATCCAGTCCAGCGCCTTTGAAAGTTTTATTGTCACCAGTTACAGAGTAATGATGTCCCGTATCAAAAATAAGACCACCAGTGCTAAGATCTACGTTACTGTCAAACTTAATAGTTCCTCCGCCACTAAGACTTAAGTCTTTATAATTATTGTTGACTTTTTCTACTTGTTTTTTATTTCCGTTTAACGTAAAACTGCCATCATTAAGTGATATTTCTTGATTGTTAAGTTGAACTTTTTGAGTAAATGTAGTTTTTAAATTATTAACAGTATTTTCGTCATATTGATTGAGTATTGACCAGGTTTGTGAACCATTGGAGGCGATTCCAAAAAGCGTTCCCATTATTACCCATTCTTTTTTTACATTATCATAGAGATAAAATCCAGAACCGCTATCTCCTCCTGTTGTTTCATTATAAAAACCATTAGTATTATTAAATGGCTTTTTATTATCCCAGTTTAAGTGGAACATTGAAGCGCTTAACAAAAGGGGATTATATGCTTGTTCGGTAGTTGATGTGTTACCGTTCTGAACAGTAGTGGTTAAGCCCGCACCAACTCTAAAACCAATTATTTTTTTCTCACCATTAAAATCTACACCGTATCTTTCAAGTGCATCCTTATTATTTAACGAAAAATCTACATGATTTTTAACTCCTGTTGTTTCAACAACAAATTTGTTAAGACGCGTCACGGCAAAGTCGCCTTTCGTCATGCGATCTACATATTGATACGTGCTTTCTCCCCAGTTTTGATTGACTATTGCATGGTGATTAACGCGATTGTGAGTTGCTGTAACACTATATGCTCCACCAATGGAGGTAGTTGCTCCTTTATTTGAAACTGGCGAAAAATCAGGGATTGGAACTGTTGGAAAATTAAACTTCTGGCCATCCTTTAATTGAATTGATACGTTAGTTGTTCCTGCTTTAAAAGCTCCCTTATTTTGTGCAAGGTCTAAATAATCTCTGGCCCATACATTATCAATATTAAGTTGTGCAGACTGAGCGGCACCAGAAAATAAATATAGTGTTAATACCGTTGGCAACGTTCGACAAACAACTCGTTTAGAAACTCTGGACGCTAACTCAGATACAGCTATCATGCTTCCAGTGATATTACAGTATTTCAAAGAATATATTTTATTCATAAAATAATATTCGGTGTTTTATTACTTGGAATAAATCCATTTATACCAAAATAGATAAAACTTAACCGCCTTTTATTTTGATTTTTCTGCTCTAAATCCATGTGAGCAATGCATTTTTTATCGTATTAAAAAGAATAACCTCTAATGTTTATAAATCGTTGTAATTTTTAGTTTAGCTTGTGAAATAACTCCTATTTTAAATAGTATTAATAGAATGAATTTTTCATAGATAGCTTTATTTCTAAACTGATATAAGAAGGATTCTTTGTAATTGGCATTGGGTCGAAAAAGTTAGATATATTCATTTCATATGCCCTTATATTGAAAATTAGATAAAAACATATAAGTATTTTTTTTATCTATAAAAAAATGCTCATAGTTAAATCATTGTCCTCTTCCCCTAAAATCAGATTTCTGTTCTAGCCATTGCAGAGCTCATGATGAAAAAATTCCGTTTTACTGAAATTAAATTGGCAGTTATTTACCAAGTAGAACAGGTAGGCTTAGCAATACACAAGCTCAATATCTATATGGAATATAAGGCTGTTTTACCATTTTGCGTTGTAAGCATGGTAGATTAGATTGGTGTGAATGATACGCCCAATATTCTTAAAGGTGTCGCTATAACCTAAAACATAGCCTCTCCTCGTCATACAGTCAGGATGAAGTGAACTCCACCAAAATTCTTGTCGCTGCGCATTCCAATTATTTTGACTCCGCCTTTGCTTCCTAGCTTGTCTTGGCTCTGTACGGCCTTTGCAGTTCCAGAATCTAACGAAAGAGGGAATACCAACTGACGAATGAGCAGAAAGCTGATTTATTGCATTACGCTATGAATACGGTTATTAGATTTGTTTGAAGGGGATATTTCACCTGAGTTATACGATGAAGATATCACGCTACACAGTGATGAGTGCGATCCCAACCGTATTTTCATGAAGGACGGTTATTCGATTGGTTTTCGTGACAATTTAAACCGTATGTTCTATCTGCGTACTGAACTTATTCAGGCATCTTAGACGCTAAGAGAGTTGTGGGGCCTCTCTTAGCTTAGACACATTTATGACAATAGAGGTAATCAAAATGTCTGCATTAGAAACTACCATTAACCCAAAACAACGTAAAGAGGGATAATGCACAAAATCTGCACAGGCCGACGCGATTTATCAGGCGTTGGACAGTATGGATGCACATGTATTGTCCTTATCGGCCTTAGTACAAAGTGAACTAAATGTCCGTAAACGTCCAATCGATGAAAAAGCCCTGTCTGAACTAGCAGACAGTATTCAATCGTTCGGAGTATTACAAAACCTAGTTGTTTATCCGATGGATAATGACGTCTACGGGGTTACTGCGGGTCAACGTCGCTTACTGGCATTACAACAATTGGTTGCAAAAAGGCATCTTTCCTCCTATTTTCCTGTATCGGTCAAAATAGTATCAGAGTCCGATGTGTTGGTAATTTTTTTGACGGATAACAGCCAGCGTGAAGCTATGCACTCTGCTGATCAACTTCATATCTTTATCTAACTGCAAAAATAGGGAAAAATGTGGCTGCAATCGGCAACTTATTAGGATTTAGTACCCATCATGTTAAAACGTGTCTGCGTTTGGCGAATATGGCTCCCGAGCTGTTAGTTGAATTGGATGCAGATAATATTACCTTTGACTAACAGCAAGCTTTAGCAGGAACCACCGTTCACGAACGCCAAGTCATGGTGTGGAACAATGCTTTTGGTTGGAAAAAAGAACCTCGTTATTAAAGAATCTCGTTATTTACGTGAAGCGGTCGAAGAAACCTAAACCCCTGTCGACAATAATCGACTGGTGAATTTTGTGGGTTGGGATGCTTACGAACAAACAGGGGAAACCTTGCTTCTCAGTCATGCGCCAGAGACAGTCATTTCCCCTGAATTTACGGGTTTACTGGCTAATTTACGTGCTCGTGAAGCTGATTTATGGAAACCTACATTCTCGCCGACCAAGAATTGATTGATCGCGTGAAAGCGCAAATTGCCAATGGGGTTCAAGGTGACGGAGGTATCCAATGAGATACCGTGTGATGATGTGGTTGGTAGGGATCTTGCTATTGACCGCGTGGACGAGTGAAGTCATAACGCACACGTATGTTGATGAACCTATCGTCGGCTGGCATTGGTATAACGAACCGCAGTCAGAAGAGGATGAAGAACCTGTCGAAGAGACGGTTCCCGTTGCCAGTTTGTCGCCGTCAGACCAAAAAAAGTGATGCAATCGTTGACGACGGAGGCATTGGATGCCGCGATTATGCAGCCCTCGCCAGAAAATTCCGCGAAATACATGGCGTTTCAGCGATATTGGTTAAATCAAGCGGGATTATTCGAGCGCTCGGTACAAAAAGCATTGTTGTTAACACCGTCCTTGGATTACAACCTCGAGTACAGTCACTACAACAGTCTCGCGCCACTTCAATTGGCGCAAATTCAACAGAAAGAGAAGGCAGCCATCCAAACGTTATCGTCACAATATGGGCTCTTCTTTTTCTATCGGGGACAAAATCCATTAGATAACCAATTTGCGGATGTGGTGCAACGGTTTGCGCAATCTCACCGTATCGCATTCATTCCCGTTTCTGTCGACGGTGTTCGTAGCGCCGCTTTACCGTCAACACGCCCTGATGCTGGGCACGTTGCTAAAATGGGGATTACGCATTTCCCGGCACTGTTTTTGGTCGATCCGAAAAGCGAACAATACCAACCGCTTGCGTATGGTTTTATGACGCAAGATGCCTTGGCGCGTCGTTTTTTAGACGTGGCCACCGATTTTCAGCCAAATTATTAATGTGATTAGGGAGGTTTTCGATGAAGTCGACGTGTCATTCACGGTTACTCGATAGAATGGAATATGGTGATGTTCTGATCGTCACCAAACTGGATCGTCTTGGTCGTAATGCGATAGATATTCGAAAAACGGTTGAAAAATTATCAGAGTTGAATATTCGTGTTCATTGTTTAGCGCTGGGAGGTGTAGATCTGACAAGTCCAGCAGGAAAAATGACGATGTAAGGGATTTCAGCTGTTGCTGAATTTGAGCGAGATCTGTTGATTGAACGGACACATGCTGGAATTTCAAGAGCGAAACGTGAGGGGAAACGTTTTGGGCGCCCCCTATACTCAATGATGAGCAAAAACAGATTGTGAGAGAGCATATTCAGGCGGGTATCAGTATTAGTGCTATTGCGCGTGAATTTAATACGACACGCTAAACAATTCTGAGAGTCAAAGAAAATAAAACTAAATCGCTTAATTTATTACCTCATGAAGAAAAAAGTTAAATATTTATTTTTCGGTGTTTCCATTGAAAAATAAAAGTGCTTTTAAAAGCACTATTAAATACCTTATAATAACACCTAGAACTCTTACTTAGGAGATTAGATATGACTTATCAAATTTTGAGTGATACTGCTGCGAGCATAACTGACTTGAAGAAAAATCCAATGGGCACTATTGCAGGTGGTGAAGGGAACCCCGTAGCTATTCTTAATAGAAATGAACCTGCATTTTATTGTGTTCCCCCTGAACTATTTGCTTGGTTCATGGAGTTAGCTGAAGATGCTGAACTTAACAAAATTGCAGATGAACGATTAGAATCACTTGATGTTGTGAGTGTGAATATCGATGACTTATAAACTTGAATTTGATAGACGGGCGTTAAAAGAATGGCAAAAACTAGCCCCTCCGATTAGAAATCAATTTAAAAAGAAACTGTTAGAACGTATTGAAAATCCTTGTGTTCCATCAGCTAAACTTAGTGGTAAAAATAATCGTTATAAAATAAAACTACGATCATTAGGTTACCACTTAATTTATGAAGTGATAGATGAAAAAATTATTCTGTTAGTCATTGCCGTTGGTAAAAGAGAGGGTAATACTGTCTATTTTTCATCGAACGAACGCTAATTTGGCATCTTCGTCCCTAGAAGACGGTGTTTTATGGCTTATCTGATGATATAAGTACAACTATCATGTAGTTCACAATATCTCTTTATAAAATCTCTAGTAATATTTGATTACTTTATTTAATTAATACCTCATAAAGCTTTTAGCTGTCAGTCGAATTATTTTACCAAGGAAGGATATTTAATTCGTTCTCTTCATTCCTCATCCTGTTTACCTCTTAGTGTTTCTCGTCTACTCGATAAAATGGAATACGGTGATGTTCTGATTGTCACCTAGTTAGATCGTCTTGGCCATAATGCCATAGATATACGGAAAATCGTTGAAAAATTATCGGCGTTGAATATTCGTGTTTATTGTTTAGCGCTCGGAGGTGTAGATCTGACAAGTCCTGTTGGAAAAATGACGATGCAAGTGATTTCTGCCGTTGCTGAATTTGAACGAGATCTGTTGATTGAGCGGACTCCTGCTGGGATTGTAAGAGCAAAACGTGAGGGGGTTCGTTTTGGTCGCCCCCCTACTCTCAATGATGAGTCTAATATCCCATTAGTGTAAGAAACCATTGAATCTGCGATTAAACAATTAGGGGAACGCGTTGTTGATGAACTTAGCCAGTTTAAAAATGTGAATCGTATTTATCTGGTTGGCGGGGGCGCGTCTTTAATTGAGCCAGCAATTCGAAAGGCATGGCACTTTATTGATAATAAAATAACACTGTTAGACTTGCCCCAAACAGCTTTAGTTGAAGCTATCGCCTATTTTAAAGAGGGTTAACTCAATGAATCATGAGCGGAAAAAATTTACGTTATACCTTCATCCCGAAAACCCTGCTGATAAACAGGCTTTAGAGATTATTGAGTCTATACCTCGTTCTTCTAGGGGAGAGTTTTTCCGCCATGCGTTTATTTGCGGCACGGCATTACAACACCTTGATGCACGTTTGCCTGCATTATTGGCAACATTATTTAATGATAAATTAACCGCAGAACAGCTGGTCACGTTAATTTCGCAAACTACAGGGTGGAAGCCTTCTCAAGCTGAAATATAGGCGGTTATTCAAGCGCTTGGCGTGAATTCAAGACTAAGTGAAGACAATAACAGCACTGAGATAAAGGCCAATCCACCTTTAGCGAAGGTGAAATACAAATTATCAAAGTTAGTTTAAAAAATACTCAGGATATTTGTGTGGCGTGAAAATATACAGTATATTGGGTCTGTGTATTTATACAGTATTGGTGCGCTATGCAAATTCCCATTTTTGAAAGCCAAATTACCTGCGACTTTCCAAGCCCAGCTCAAGACCACGTCGAGCGTCGTTTATCGCTCGATGCAGAACTGATCCGCTATCCTGAAAGTACCTATTTTCTTCGGGCATCAGGGGATTCAATGAAGGATGCGGGGATTTTTGACGGGGATTTGTTGGTCGTCGAAAGTCACCTGACAGCCCGTCATGGGGAAATAGTGGTCGCTGAATATGATGGTGAATTTACCTGTAAATACCCTGCAAATCACACCGACTAAAGCGCTTATTCCTGCTAACAGACTATTTCCCGCTATTCCCATCAATGACAATATGGAAGTGATAATCTTCGGTGTCGTTCGTTATGCCGTGCATACCTGTTGGTGAAAAAACATGTTTGCTCTCATCGATGTTAATTCAATGTATACCTCCTGTGAATCTGTTTTCCGCCCCGATTTAAAAGGAAAGCCGATTGTTTGCCTTTCCAATAATGATGGTTGTGTGATTGCGCGTTCGGCGGAGGCGAAACCTTATATCCGTATGGGAGCCCCTTATTTTGAAATTAAGCAGATAATCAAACAAAGGCAAGTGGCTGTATTTTCTTCAAATTATCCCTTATATGCCGATTTTAGTAATCGGTTTATGACTGTAGTTTCCCAAATTGTGCCTCAAATTGAGGTAGTCATAAATAGACGAGTGCTTTTGTAATCTCACAGGCATGAATACATTGTATTCCTGGCATGAACTTGGCTATAAATTAAAAGAGGATGTATTCCGATGTGCGCATTTGCCTGTAGGGGTAGGGATTTCCAGTACCAAAACGTTAGCTAAGTTAGCAAACTACGCCGCCAAAACTTGGAAGAAAACAGGTGGAGTCGTCGATTTAAGTTCGCCTAGCCGTCAGAAAAAACTCATGAGATTAGTGCCTGTTGAAGAGGTTTGGGGGAGTGGACATAAAATGGCTAAACGTCTAAATCACCATGGGATTAAAACCGTTTTGGATTTAAGTCGATTGCCTACTTCCGAAGCTCGCAAGATGTATTCAGTGGTCTTAGAGCGAACCGTTCGGGAGCTGAACGGCGAATCCTGTCTTCAGTTGGAAGAAATCTCGTCCGCCAAGCAACAAATTATTTGTTCCCGTTCGTTTGGCCATAAGGTGATGAATTATGAGTTGGTGCGCCAATCGGTGTGTGCATTTTCTGAACGTGCGGCGGAAAAATTGCGTGAAGAAAAACAATTCTGTTGGTTAGTGACCTTGTGGGTGCAAAGTAGCCATTTTTCTCATCATGAACCACACTATTATCGTCAAGAAGCCCAAGCCCTCATCTATCCTACACAAGACACGCGTGAGATTATTCAGACCGCTGTCACTTTGTTTGAGAGACTTTGGCTCCCAAATGTGAAATACAGTAAAAGTGGCATATTGCTCAGTGAATTTTCCCCCTCAGGGCAAGTACAACTGAATTTATTTGAGAGAGGCCATCGTTTTCGCAAAAGTGGTGAACTGATGCAGACGATTGACCAGATTAATTGCGGAAAAAGTGCTATTTGGTTTGCAGGTCAAAGGATGCAATCGCAATCTGCTTTATGGAAAATGAAACAGCAATTTCTTTCTCCTCGTTGGACAACCCAATTGTCGGATATTTCCGTCGTTAGATGTTAATGAGATTAAAAAATAATCATTCTATAAAGTTTATCAATAATCAATTGATTACATAAGCTATCCACATTGATAAATGTAGTTATCCCCTGAAAATGGGGATAATACCGCGTTAAATGTTTTTCTCAGCTGCTTAACAGGTTCTTTTTCATATCTCATAAATTGCATTGTATTGCAAATTGCATTAAAATGCAATTTTAGGAGGGCGGATGTATACAGTCAAATACCACGAAGAAGCAGAAAAAGAAGCCAACGATTTACCCATTAAAATAAAAGTTAAATATGACCGTATAGTGCAGAAAATGGAATTAAACCCACATATCTTAAGAGAGCCCGACACAAAACCCCTTGGGGATGGACTATTTGAACTAAGAACCATGGGAAATGATATTGCACGAGGAATTTGGGTATACCATAAAGGAAAAACAATTTACATGTTGCGGATTTTCATAAAAAAATCACAAAAAACGCCAAAAACAGAATTTGAGATCGCAAAAGCAAGGCTACAGGAGATACTAAATGATGAAAACGCATAATGAATTACACAATGAGTGGATGAAAAACCTTGAATATCGAGCTGCTTATGAAGAAGAACTACAGAAAGAAAAACTTCAAGCTTTGCTAACAGAATGGCGGACTAACGCGGGTTTAACAAAAGCAGAATTAGCTAAAAAGTTAGGTGTTAATCCCTCGACTGTCACTCGTATGGAGTCGAATGTTGATAATGCGAGTATCCGTAATATTATTAAATATGCGGCGGCCTGTGGTATTCGAAATCCAATAATCTCACTTTAATTTTACAGGATTTAAATAAAGGGTAGGGGGCTGCTTCCTGAGGGACCGCCCCTGATTCACTGCTTAGCTTTGCTAAGCGCTGTGGTGGCAACCGATGAAAGCGAACTTCTTTGGACGTATCAGTAAAGACCAAATCAGTGATTGTTTAGCGGATGCAGGGAGATCGGATAAAGCCCTTGAAGCCGTTAAAATGAAGAAAGGGGATGCCGCGGAATTGACTGAAAACACGCTCAAAGAGACATCTTGGTTGCCTTGCTGTTTTCTTGATGTCAAAGCTGAAATTCACCACACAGATAACGGCTAATAAAAACGGAAACACTGTACTGAAAAGGGTTGTGTGAATAATTGAGGAACGCCCTTGAAAACGGCTTATTTTGGCAATATTCGTGAGCTTTAAGACTGGTAGGAAAATGCGGGGAGTAAAGGGCTGTTCGGGTAACCCCGAACAGCCCTTTATCTTTTGATATTTGGTCATGGATAGCTAAGTTTCCTGAATGAAAACGATACAACCGATTAAACAAGATGAGGCTATTACTAATAGTTCGATAAATTAAAGTTATTTTTCATAAAAAACAAAAGGGTAATGCCATTTTTTTCAGGGGTGGGATCATGTTCATATCTGCATAAAAAGAAAATAATATCTTTTGGGTTCCTACGGCAGCTCGATGTCTTCGAGCTGTCGCCTGCACTTCAACGCCATTCGCTTCACGAATGGGTTTCCGCAAAGTCGCTTTGCGTCTCTGTTCTTCGGATAGCAAGCGAAACCTAAACCCCACGGCATTTCGTGCTGCGCTCGGCCGTAAAGGTCGCCACGCGTTGCGTGTCGGCCGAATTCATCCTTACCTATCGCTTTTATCTCTCCGTAAGTCCTTCCGCTAGGGCGTTTATTCCGCCTACAAACTCAAGAACTTGCAAGGGGGCGCTCTGCCGCTGCGCGCCCTTGCAAAACCTTTCTTTTGTTGGCTTCATCGCCCTTGCCGCGAAATAACTCACAGAGAGATGATTTAGGATGCCTTCGGAGAACGTCAAAACCGCCGCTCCTGAATCTTCAGAAAGATGAGTTAAAAGCCAAAAACAAGGAGTATCAATATGAATTATCAAGTTTTATTTTCAGAAACCAATAAAAAGGGGACAATCGATGAAGAATATGACGTTTATCATTTTGACTCAATTAACGCGTTTTTCACTTTTTTAAAAGCAACAAAATTCACTGAAAAAATGAACACAAGTTATCGCTATATTTTAACCGATGGGACAACACACTTTGATTTAACTTACCGCGAGTTAGTCAGTGCAAACCACATCAAACCCTTTAAACGCGCTATTCGCCAATATTGTTAATGCGAACGGCATCATCGACAAAAATACAAAAGGAGAAAGGTATGTATCACGCATTAGAACAGAACGAAACCGACCATTACCAAGAGACCCAATGCGCGGAAATGATGTATTGGGTCGGACGTGAACAAGCCGCCAAAACCAAACCGACAGAAATCACCTTAGCGCAATTTATGGATGTATTATCCGTTATGCCACCGTTGGATTGGCAGGGGAATCACAAAACAGAGTCATTTAAGTTGCAAGAAATGATTATTGGGAATGTGACCGATATTTTCGTCAAAGTGGACGGACGTTATTTCACGTTTCGGGATGTCTCAACGTTATCTCACGCGAAAATTGTGTCGCGTGTACGTTGTGCTGGACTGCTGGCGCAACAATGAAAAAGCAGGCTTTCGCCTGCTTAATCCATGCCTTGACGAAATTTTAGCGAAAGAACTCAAGGCGATCATCAATTCAAAGGGAGAAACTCCAATGAATAAAAATATGATGGCATATGATGCCAAACCTGTAAAGCCCCAAATGCCCGTTGTGTCAAAACGTCGGGTCGTGCGTCACGATATGACAATTAGCGAAATTGAACCGTGTTATCGGGCAATGGCGCGGCATATCGACAAACAACTTAAACGAAAACAGCCCGTTCGTATCCCTGCTATGAATAACCATTGTTTGGGGCAAATCTTGCGCTGTTTGGAACTGCGTAAATCGTGGATTTAAGTTAACACACAGCCCCCGTTGGGGGCTGTTTTGGAGTATCGATATGTCACAATTAAGTTTTTTTGATGTAGATTTAAGCCAATCCCCTGAAGAGCATCCCCTTATTTCAGCAACACAAGACCGACTATCACAATGCCAGCCCAAAAAACGCAGTAAAGGACAGCGGCTTGCATCGGTCAATGCGTCATCAAATCGTGATTTTCATAAAGCATTTACGCAACTGTTTCACCAAACAGCACGCTATCATAGTCGCTCTGAGGTGTTTCGGGATTTTATTCACATTGCGACTATTTCATTAGAGAACAGTGTGAAACAGTGTCCTGAGTTGGAACAAATCTATTTTAAAGTGATTGTTCGTTATGAAAAAGAGGACTTAAACGCTTTTGCTAAGCTCCTCGCTATTTGCGTGAATGCGTTAGACCACCAAGCCACGGATTTTTTAGGCGAGTTATTCATGACATTAGAACTGGGGGAAGGGCGTTGGGGATAGTTTTTTACGCCGTTTCAGATGTGCGAGCTAATGGCTGAACTGATTCTTGGTGATTGCCGTTCTCACATTGAACAAAAGGGCTATATCTCCGTGTGTGAGCCCACGTGTGGCGCCGGTGGTATGGTGATTGCTTGTGCGAATGTACTGATAAATCAAGGCTATGATCCACAAAAGCACATGATGGCGGTGTGTACGGATATTGATGAGGTCGCGGCGAGAATGTGTTATCTGCAATTGGCGTTGTTGGGGGTTCCTGCGATAGTCAATATTGGTAATAGCTTAACCTTAGACGTTCGTCAAACGCTGCATACGCCGATGCTGATGTTAAATCCCTTGCGCTTTAAATCCTTCTTAAACGCTTAATTCTCAAGAGGGGGATTTCCCCTCTTTTTTTGCGCCCTGCGGTATTCTCCTGGCATCGAACCAGGAGAATACCGAACGCCCGTTATCCACATTACCCACAATCGGTGCGGGTTCCCCGTACACTCCCGTTCGCCCCCCTGTTGAGGGGGGGGGGCTCACTGGCTCACCTCATGTGGATAATGTGGATAACGGGCTTTAAGGTCAACGGCAGCGCCTTTTTACGCTCACGCGTGGCGCAAAGAGCGCCTTGCGGTTCGATTTTCTCACCGCAAGGCGGATTGCGATATTTTCAGCCACTATGGTGTTTATTTTTCATTGTGTTCCTTCGCTCGGGCTTCAATATCGCCTCCCTGCGTCATAGATCAATCATTAGAAATGTTTATAGACATCTTTTCGATGACCGATAGATAATGCCAATATGACTAAACGATCATCTTTAATAGTTGCTATTAAGCGATAATCACCGATACGATAACGGATAAATTCAGCTTTATCTCCTTTTAAAATTTTACCGATTAATCGCGGATTAATACTGTTATCAATATTTTTTTCAATATAACTTTGTATGATTTTCTGATGACACCTATCGATTTTTTTTAACTCTTTTTGAAATCGTTTTGTATACTCAATTTGGTAATGAGACATAATTACCTCAAAGCGAATCAAAGATAGTTTTATGGCTCAATGTTTTATTATCATTTAGATATTCTTCATAAGCTTCTTCTGCCAATTTTAAATCAATGTCATCTTCAATTTTTTCAATAATAGCACTTTTACAAAGTTCACTAAAAGTCAAACCTTTTGCATTAGCATATGATTCAAATAAAGAGAGTTCTTCATTATTTAGTCTAATTGCTTTTGTTAAATTTTTTCTCATTATTTTTCCTATTAATAATGGATTTTTGTTGTTCTACATTGTAGAACACTTGTTCTTGTTTGTCAATTCAGATGAAATGATACAAAATCTTGGTGGGGGCCACACGGAAGATATAAGGATTAGTATCAGGGAAGTACTGATAAATAAAATATATAGGCTTTGCTCGTTAAATTTTTACCTAGATTAGAGCAAGACTTACAAAATGTCATAACTTATCAGCATAAGCTATGATGATATGGGGTATATATTTTAAAAATATGCCATGAAAGTGATGTAAAAATAGAAAAATGGGTCAAGATACTGCAGTGAAAAATATGGTACATATTATCATTTGATAGAACAGTAATTAAAAATAATCATCACGGTAAAGTCGATAAAATTAGTTTTGGGCAAGCGAGAGGAAATAATGGGGTGGGGGATGAAATTAACAAATGTTAAATGAAATAAATTATTAAAAGAGAACGCGCGCGAAAGCGCGTTTTTTTGATATCAATACACATGCACCAATTAATACTAGACATCATTATAATGGATTGGTGAATATAAACAATATCACGATGCATTTTTTTTAATGCAAGATAGATATTATAGACTTCGTTAGCATATCGATGCCTTTTTTGTTCTTGTTCAGTTTTTTTTAACCCCGCATTATATGCCCCGACATCTTTCCAAGTGTCACCTTGGATCCGTATAAACTTTGCCAGATAGTAAGCACCGGTATAAATATTTAAGCAGGGATCTTCTCTTAATTGTTTTCAGTAATACCAAAATGGGTTAATTCATTAAAATTCTGTGAAAGAATTTGCATTAACCCAATGGCATAACTGGATGAAGAAACGTGATTAATAGCGTTTGGTTTAAATGCACTTTATCGATAAGCGATCGCTCGTAATAAGTCAGTATCTAATTGGTAGTCTCTTGCTGCATTATTGAAGCAATCATTGGCGAAAATGAGAGTGTATAAAGCATGAGTGTCATTATTATCTATTTTTGCGTAACAGTTGACCCTATTTTATTTTTTATCGTGCTAACGCGGATGGGATTTTTATTTAAATTTCGGTATACATTTTATTTCGAGCTTACACAAACGCCAAGCATTAAATTGCGCTCCTCAGAAGAAAAGATTTCACACCCCACGCAAAATTTCATTTTGCAAGAATTTATCATTAAATCAGGGTGTTGATTAAAAATAAATAGGTAAAAATTTTAAAATTCTCAGTTCAAGGCCCATTCATAGCCCACTAATAGCGTCTATAAATGGGCTAAAGGGATGCACTTTGTGTGTTTTGTTATTAATATCAAATAAATGAATCTTTTACCCAAAAATAGTGGGCTAATAGTGGGCTATTATAATATACTGTTTATATGTGATTTATTTTTTATGATTGTATTCTGTGGGCTATTTGTGGGCTGTATGTTAATTGACCGCAGCCCACAAATAGCGGCTAGTAAAAACTAAGGAAATAAAAGAATGCCACGTCAACATATATATATGAAGCAAAAAACATTAGATGGAATTCGTAATATTGTGGATAAACGAAAAGCGGATGGCGCTGATGCAAACATTTCCAGTGTTGGCTCTGAGCTACTGGATATCGGATTGCGGGTTGTTGAAAATTTAGAGAAAGAAAAAGAAGGGGATGATGGTTTATCCCTAGAGGAACGTTATAAAAAACAACTATTAGAAGAAGTAACTAAATCACGGCAGTGTATACAGATTTTATTCAAGATGATGTTTGATTTAACAGAAATCAAAGAAGACAATCGATATAACTATCGAGAATATATTGAAGATTTTAAAAATAGAACAAAATCCATGTTAGATGAATATTTTCCTGAAAGCGATTAGATAAATAGAAATTTTTTATTGAGAAAATTGATTAACAAAAAACAATTTACTTATATTTTGATATATCTAATCTAATAGCGAGTGAAAAACTATATTTATTTAGCAGAGAGACAATATATTAATTGATTCAATTATTGCTAATATGGTATATTTGAACTAAATAGAATCACCCAATAATCGAGCGGACACTCGATTATTGGGCTAATCAAATAACCCCACAGTTAAGGACGGTTAAATGACTACCTTCAATAATATTGATCCGCAATGTGGATCTCAAGTGATTTTTGATATCATTTATCAATTTAATGATAAAAGTCTCTTTTATATCCGTAATAACCAACATAACATTACTCATGTTAGCGATGATTTTTGTCAAATGGTTAATATTCCATCAAAATCACCTCGTCTTTTGAACAACTTTCCAAAACTAAAAAAACTAGAGGCCTTGGAGAAACAAGTTATCACTAAAAAGAAAAGTAAATCACTTTTTTTTGCCTATAAACTTAAATCTGAATTTTATTATCTTTTTTATATTCATATTAAATGTATAACATTTAATGATAAAGTTTACACAATAACAAGTTTCAGCAAATTTAGTGATTTTTTTAGTCATGAAACTATTTTTAATACAATTAATATTGCTGATGGATTTTTTGTTGATGATGGTTTTCCAATTGACAATTATTATAATATTAATCCTATTTCTTTAACTGTGAATAATGAAGCAAAGAAAGAAGATAGAATATCTTGGCATATTGTTTGGTTTTTTTTGACAGGAAAGTCTATTAGATGGATTGCAGACTATAGCCATTTAAATAAAAAACAAGTTGAAAATTCATTAAATAAATATTACACGAATTCAGGTGTTTTAAATCAAAAAAATTTGCGGGCAATTGCCAGAAAATATGGTTGGTGTAATTATGTTGATAAAAACACGGTAGAACTTATTAATTTTCGCTTAAGTGAAGATGAAAAGATTTTAATATAGAAAAAGTTGGTTTTATGTTTTTTATTTTTAATTATTAATGGTTTTATGTGCTTCTTTGGGGCGTTTTTGTGAATTTTATCACAATCACCCCCCTTTATTTGGGACAGCTGTCCCAAGACATTGATTTTTATTTGTGTAATATAAATTCAGTCCAAAGGGATGGGTAAGGATATGAATGCAAACAAACATAAAAAAATTAGTGTTGATATTAGTTTGGTAACAGAAGAATGGTTAGTTAAAGCAATTGAATTATCAGGAAGAACTAAAAAAGAAGAAATTAGGATACGTCTTGCTCATAGTTTAAAAAACATTGAAAAAATAGATGAAAATTATTGGGAAATAATATCAGCCTAATTTAATTTCTTGATTTTATAAACTGTTAAATAAAAAGACAGCGGGAAGACTTTGCCATTAAAAAATGGATTTGTCGGGCTGGGGCGGTAGCGCATTCAATCCATCATGTTTTTATCACGCTTTATTTCTTTGTGTTTAATGAAGGAATAAAGCGAGCTAAAGGCTCAATTGTTATTAAATACTCTTGAAGAGTTTATGTTGAAAATAATGAAACATCTATTAACAAGGAAATTGCTATGTCACAACTGACTATCGAAAATACGCCAGCCCGTAAGAAGGGATTATTTAAACGTGCTATTGATGCGATGAACTTTAAACTGGGGAAAACCTTATTCCGTTTAATTGGTTTGCCGATGATGGCATTTTTAGTCTCTAAAGGGGCTATGGCGGCGGATGACTTAATGGCCGCGGGGCGTGAAGATGCCGAAGCGAGCTTCGGGGAAGATTCAACACTGATTTATTACTTCATGTTAGCGGAAGTGGTGTTGGTCTTCTTAATGTATTTACGTAATCACAACCCAGCGACATTCGTGTTAATCCCTGTGTTCTTTGTGATCACCGGTATTATCTTTGCCATTATCCGTGCCCGTGCACCAGGCGTGACACCATAAGAGACGTTATTGGTATTGAAGGAACAGCGTAATGGAAGAAGAGCGCGCTAAGCGATTCATCTTTCCTCAGACGCTGACGGAGCAAAGTCGTCCAATCGGCTTACCGCTCGATGAAACCTGTGCCATTGCTCTCCCGTTATGTTGGGGAGTCATGGACAAGCAATATATTGCAGGGGTTGTCGTTGGCGCTTTGCTCTGGTTTGCACTGAGGTATTTCAAAAAAGGGAGGGGAACAGATTGGCTGATTAATGCGTGTTACTGGTATTTGCCTTCCTTCTGTTTTCAGGGAATGTACAAACGCCTTCCCGACTCCGCGTTCAGGCTCTGGTTAAAATAACAGGAGGTCACGGTGAAACTGAGCGCAGCCAAATCTGCCCACAAATTCACATCACTCATTTTCATTATATTAGTTTGCTTATTAGGAGGAAGCATTACAGGGAATATTCTGGCGTGGTCGAATATTGCCACTTTAATTGATAGCCGTGAAATGACCTATATCCCGCAGTTCTTTGAAACCCCGTTTACCCTAAGTCGTTCGCATGCGGATGCCAACTACCTCGAACAAACCGCACAGTCGTTGATTTTCTTACGTTACAACGTATCACCAGAATCGGTTAAAGCTAATCACAAAGCCTTATTACGATTTTTTGATAATAGTCAGCGACCGCAGATGCAAGAGATTTTGGCTGAAGAAGCGAAACAAATCATTGAAAACAATGTCACCAGTGCCTTTTATTTGTCCGGAATGGATGTGTATCCCAATTCTGGCATTGTCGATATTCACGGTGATATCCAAACGTGGATTGGCAACCGTAAATCGCTACCTGAACGGGTGACATTACGATTAACTCTGAAGTACGCAAATGGGCTCACGACAATAGGGGGCTTTGAGGTACAAGTCGATGAAAAGAAGAAAAAGTAAGTTAAGTCAACTGGCGTTATTGGCCTTGAGTTTGGGCCTCTTTTCTGCCTTCAGTTTAGCGGAGCCCGCTGCAACTTTACCTGTACAAATTCCTGTCTCGCCTGATTCGCAAGTGCGTGTGGCCTTTAGTAACAGTGAGCCAAATATGTTGGTGGTGCCAGGCGACCGGATTGTCGCGATTGATAGTGCGCAAGGTATGTTTATCAATGGTAACCAAAAAGGGGCAACGGGGCAACTCAGTGGCGGGGTGGTGTTGATGACCACACAAACCAAACCGTTTACCTTTTATGTCCGCACCGCCGGAGGCTTGACCGTCTCAGTAGTGGCAGTTCCGCAAAAACGGGATGGTCGCGTGTTGCAGTTGGTGTCGTCAGTCCCAGCGAAGCGGCCAGCCGCCAAGCAATGGGAGCGTTCTCTGCCTTACCCCCAAATGCTGATTGGACTGCATAAAGCATTACTCAACGGCGAAGTCCCGCAAGGTTTTGCTAAAGCACCTGTCACCGTTACGCCAACCTTGTCATTACCGTCGGGGTATGTGGTGTCTGCGAATGAAATGTGGAATGGCGGCGAAGTTCGGGTATACAAACTGGCGGTGCGTAATACCACGGCCAACGCTAAACCGATCACTGAGCGATTGTTTAATGCGCAGGGGGTAAGGGCTGTATTGATTTCGCCGTATAGCGAACAGGTGTTACCGGGTGCGACCGCAACCGTGTGGTTAACGGTGAGTAATGAGGTGACACATGGCTAATTTAAATGTGAAAACGCGTCGTAAACAGCTTGTTGTTTTTTTAATGGTGGCGTTAGGAGCCAGTGCCATTGGTGGGGGTGCATGGTGGTTCAGCAAACCCTCAAAACCCAAAACCAAACAAACGGTACAAAAGCCTGTTCCGAACATGACGGGGGTTGTCTCTTCCACCTTTGACCGTAAAGTCGGGCAAGCCGCCATGGCGGATTTGCAATCCACCGCATCACAAGTGGACAAGCAAATGAAAAGCGTGAACGCCCGAATCGAACGTTTAGAGCAGGAAAATAAAGCGTATCGCGACAAAATTGAGCAACAAGATAAAGACTTAACGACGTTGCAAGACCAGCTGAATGAGGTGAGTAATGGGTTGATCCATGGCGACAATACCTTACCTCAACCTCAAACGCTGCCTGTTGGTACGATACCGACCCCCAATGGCCAAGCCAGTCAGCCGATTATCCCACCGCCAACAGCATTTTATCAAGGCGGGCAATACCCCGTCGGTCAGCCTCAAATCAATGTAAATCCAGCATTAAAGCAAGGCTTGCATTCGATGACTATCGAGTATGAAGAGGACAAGGTGGATAACAACTTACCTGCTTTACCCTATATCCCGTCAGGGAGTTTTGCCAAAGCGATGGTGATTGAAGGCGCGGATGCCAATGCGTCCGTGACGGGGAACAGTAATCCCTCGCCCATGCAGTTTCGATTAACAGGCAAGCTGATTATGCCAAATAACGAAGAGTATGATTTAAGTGGGTGTGCGGTGACGGCGGGGGTGTATGGCGATATTTCCAGTGAGCGCGGGCTTGTTCGTACTGACCGTCTGTCTTGTAAGCTGTTTGGCCATACGATTGATATGCCCTTTAAAGGTCATGTTTCCTTTATGGGGAAAAATGGGATTAAGGGAGAACCGGTCATTCGAAATGGTGAGCTAGTCGGTTATGCCTTTGGTGGCGGATTTATCGAAGCAGTCGGCTCAGGCTTTTCCAAAGTGGGGAGCGAAACCGTTGGTATCGGGGCCAGTAGTACGACCACGATGGCAGATGTGATGCGAGGCGGAGTCGGTGGCGGTGTTCAACAATCCGGAAAAATGTTGTCGGAATACTTCATTAAACGTGCTGAGCAATATCATCCGGTGATCCCGATTGGTGCTGGAATTGAAATCACGGTCGTTTTCCAAGAAGGCTTCCAGTTGGAATTTATTGAACAGATGCGCAAAAAGAAAAGCAAAGATGCTGTAGCTGAGCCTGTTCAGCAAACGCTCAATCAAGGCATTACGGTGACAAAACAAGCGCTACAAGAAATCTCACTCGGGGATGCGGTCCCATCCACAAATTACCCGCAATACCCAACACAACAATAACGTCTTTCACGCCTCCTTATCGCCAATACCAGGGCAATCCTAAGGAGCAGTTATGTTAACTCTACTCACAAAAAACAACACTAAAACGCGATTAAAAGCGGTCCTTCTTATGGGGCTCATCATTTCACCTGCGGTGATATTGGTATGTGCCGACATCAGCTGGGATGGATTGCTTTTTCTCGCTATCTATACCGGTTTGAGTGCTTGGGTGACTCAAATCTTAAATAACGACTCTCAACAAAAGTGAATGAACAGATGGATAAATGGTATTTATTGTATTGCAAAACAGGGCAAGATTTACGAGCGATTGAACATCTTGAACGCCAAGGTGTGAATAGTTTTTCCCCGCGTTATGAGGCGGAGAAAATGGTGCGAAATCGGAGACGCAAAGTGATGGAGCCCTTATTCCCCAATTATTTATTTGTGAAGTTCGATTATGAAGTGATCCATTTTTCGACCATTAACTCAACACGGGGTGTGAGCTACTTTGTACGCTTTGGCAAACTGCCTGTAGTGGTGCCCGATGAAATCATTGCGACTCTGATGGTGCCAAATTTTATGAAAGAGGTGAGTGAGCAGCTACCGCAAAAAGGGGATGAAGTGGTCATTTATGACGGTATCTTTCAAGGTATGCGCGCGATTTACAGTGAACCTGATGGCGAAGCGCGATCGGTGCTGCTCCTTAACATCCTCAACAAAGAAGTGCCTCGGGTTGTCGATAATCGTAACTTTGAAGCCATAAAATAACGGGATAAGGAAGCTAGTGATGTTAAGTACAATATTCATTGTCTTCGTGGTTGTCATTTTATGTTTAGGGTTAATCATTGTTGCGACAAGTAAAGCGAGTGAAGCGACATCTGTATTTGCATTGATGATTTTACTTATCGCTGCAGTGATTTTCGGGGCTGCAATATTAAATGAAGAAGATAAGTCAGAGGTTGTGAATAAAGGGGAATATTACTCAACAAAATGTCAACTCATTGAAACCAATAACGATAATGGATTATTTCAGTCAAATACAAATAAGCTCAAGTGTGGTGATGTGATTGAAAATGTCACTGTGAGTGATTACAAAGAAGCCATTGAAGCCTACCAGAACAGCAATGTTCAGATGAATAAGCTAAATTAAAAGTCAATATGAAACGAAAGGTAAAGATTAACTGGCTAGGGCGCTGCGTGGTATGTGGCAGTGAGAACAGTATTGTCGAAACCGAGTTTGGCTCAGAAGATTTCCTATTTGAAAAAGATAAAATTACCTGCTCAGGCTGTGCTCATCAAGGCCTTGTAATAGTTGAAAATGACGTTGCCTATGCAATTTGGCATTCTGTAGAGGCGCTTAGCACTTCTACACAAAGCGAAGAGAGGGATTAAATTTATTTCAACCTTCGGGGTCGTTTTCTCAAATTATCAACAGGATTAATAATGGATATACAGTTTAAAGATTTTACGATAGATGGGGTTATTATTTCTAATTTAAAAAGTGTTAGGCGTGACCGACGGCTAATGAATGATGAAATGAACCAATGGCTAAATGAAAATAATATAACCGATATCATTAATATCGAATCCTTGGAATATGAGATCCCTCCAACTATTGGAAGCCTTGGTGGTGTTAAATTTCACGGGTTTAGGCTTTGGTATAAAATCATCAAGTAACGTCTTTCGTTTAAATTCAAATTCCTACAAACACATTTGTCTCAAAAAGTACATGATTATCCGTTAATTAACCGTATTTAATTAAATGGTTATGAATAAAAATATTTTTTTCGTCACTGAATAAGCGGCGACACAAATTCATCGTTATTTCTCCACAAAACACCTCTTTTTGTCATTCATTTATAAGGTTCATTTTATGAAAAAACTCCTAATTTTAGGCGTATTAACCCTGCTCGCTGGTTGTACTGCGGGTATGAAAGATTCCTTTGATTGTAATGCCACGGCGCAAGACAGCTGCATGACGATGGAAGAAGCCAACCAAAAAGCGGCACAGCAAAATGTGTCTTGGAACCATCCTACTAATGGGGAGGGCACATCCCAAAAGCGAGCCGAACTGCCGAGGTTAGCGCCGTTGGCAACCCCGACTGTGCCAGTTGTGACAACCGCGTCTCCAGCTCAATCTGTTCGGACTGTGGTGCAGGATAATCGCGCTTCCTCACAGACAGTGAGCGCATTGGGGGTATTTGAAACGACATCTGCGCCCGTAAAAAAATCGGTTCCGGCTAATTCATTACCTCCCATTTCACAGCCAACCCAAACGTGGTCGGGTTGGGCTGATATTGGTATGGCGCCCCCAGTTCGACTTCCCGCGAGTACCGCGCGGTTATGGATAGCTCCGTGGATTGATGAAGAGCAAAACTTTTATCAACCGGCAGTCGTTTCCTTTGTCGTGAAAGAGGGCCAGTGGAAGGAGCAGTTACAATGACCCAAAAACGTGGCTTCTTGCAAAAATTGAAGCAACTCGGCAATCCCCATGCAAAAGATGCGGGGGAATCCCCGTTTATGGAGAGTTTATTCAAAGGACTCCTCTCTAACTGGAAACAACCTGACGGGGCACGCAAAGCCCATGAAGCTCTGGAAGAGATGGACTATCCCTCCTTTAGCAGCGTCTTACCCTACCGTTATTATGATGCTGATTCAGGGCTTTTTATTAACAAGGAGACGGCTGGGTTTGTGATGGAATGTGCTCCCTTGATTGGTGCGAATGATAAAATTGTTGATGCACTGGATTATTTCCTGCGCAACAAATTGCCGCGCAAAACCCCACTCACCTTTTTGTTGCTCGGCAGTAAATGCATCAGCGGCATGTTGGATTATGGCCTCAAGGACTTTAGCTGGGATGGGGAGTTGGCATCAAAATTCAATGCCATTACCCGTGCTTATTATGAAAACGGGGCGATGAATGGTTTAGCCAACAAGCAAGGCTTGCCATTAACATTGCGGAACTATCGCCTGTTTGTCATCTATGCCGAACCGGTTAAACGGGCGGATGCGTTGACGCTGCAAAATTTGAATCAAACCTTGAGTGTGGTGCAGCAATCTCTCCTCGGCGCCAGTATCGGCTCGGAGCGACTGGATGATAAAGGCTTAATCAAGTTGGTGCGGGAAATGGTGAATTTTCGCCATCACAATATTGCCGAGCCCTCCGATGAAATCGAACCGTATGAAGAACTCAATGCGCAGTGTGTTGACCGTTCGTTCGTGATGGAGCTGAAACCCGAAGCCATGCATCAGAGCTTAATGGATGAAAAGGGGAAAAAATCACATACGCGGATACTTAACTACAGCCTAGCCAAAAATCCGCAGCGGTTTGCACTCTGGCAAGGGGGCGATAATCTCAGCAATTTACTTGACCCTGCGGCTTCCGTGTCATGCCCGTTTGCTATTACGTTGACGTTGGAAGTCGAAGATTTAGTCCGAACCCAAAATGAATCGATGACCAAATCAGCCACCTTTAACAAACGTGCAGAATCCAAGTTCTCCAGTTGGGTGCCAGGTGTGAAGCAACAAGCGAAAGAGTGGACCGATATCCGTGAACGGTTAAGTAAAGGGCAATCAGCACTCACGCGTTACAGTTATGGCATTACGTTGTTTTGTGAAGACGATGACGATAAAGCGCTAAACGCTGAAATGGCCCTAATGAATACCTTTAACAGTAATGGATTGACGCTCACTCCTCCCAGTTTTATGCAGTTGCGCAACTACATGGCCTTGTTCCCGTTTGTCATGCAAGAGGGCTTATGGGGAGACATGAAACGCTCAAGTGGCACACTGCGAGCAGAGTCTTTCAATGTAGCCAACTTGTTGCCTGTGGTTGCTGATAACCGCATTTGTCGCAGTGGGTTACCTATTCCCTCGTATCGTAACCAGTTGTCTTATCTCGATATCTTTGATGATGATTCGGGGCTTGGGAACGATAACTACAACATGGGGGTGTGTGGCACCTCGGGGGGCGGTAAGTCCTTCTTAGTGCAAGCCATTATTCGCCAAATTCTCGACAGTGGCGGTTGGGCCTATGTCTTGGATATGGGCGCATCCTACAAAGGATTGTGTGAAAGTGTTGGGGGCGTTTACGTGGATGCTCGTGACCTTAAATTCAACCCGTTTGCGGGGGTCGTCAATATTAAAGAGGCGGCGGAGAGCATTCGCGACTTGCTATTGGTGCTGGCCAATCCGTCAGGGGACATGGATGACACCTCTAAATCTATCTTGTTGAACGCGGTTCAAGATGTTTGGGAGGGGGCGGCACCGAGTAAACGTCAGGGTAATGCGGTGCTTATCGATGATATTTCAGAGTACTTAACGTGGCAATTAGAGCACGGTGTTTTTGAAGACGCTGACTCTGTGCGTAATAAGATGCACGAGATTGTTGTTTCATTACAAAAATACACGACTAAGGGGCTGTACGGGGAGTATTTCAATAGCCCTAATCCTGCCCTTAATGACAATGTGCGGTTTACCGTACTGGAAATGGGCGGTCTGCAAAATAAACCTGACTTGTTAGCCGCCGTCATGTTTTCCATGATGATCTTTATTGAACAGCGCATGTACTTATCTCCACGGGACATTAAAAAAGCCGCCATCATCGATGAAGGTTGGAAACTACTCGACAGTGAAAATAGCTTTGTCGGTAACTTTATTGAAGGAGGCTATCGTACCGCCCGTAAACATCGTGGTGCCTACATTACCATTTCTCAAGGGATTGAGGATTTCGATGGTGAGGATGCAAGTGTGGCCGCGAAAGCCGCATGGAGTAACTCGTCGTACAAAATTATCTTGCGTCAAAACTTGGAGTCGTTCCGTAAATATAACCAGAAAAATCCCGATCAGTTCAACGTGCTTGAACGTACCGTTGTGGAAGGCTTCCCCTCGGCAAAAGAGGCGCACTTTAGTGCCTTTATGTTACGGGTGGCAGGACAAGTGTCTTATCACCGATTGTTGATTGATCCCATCAGTCGCACCTTGTTTTCCACCGATGGGAAAGACTACCAGTTCCGTGAAAATGCCGCGGCACAGGGACTTTCCCAGCAAGCCACGTTATTGGCGTTAGCCCAACAAAAATTCCCAAGAGAAATGGAGGCCTTATCCCAATGGCAGACCCAAACACGACATTAGTCGAAAAAGCAGAAAAAACGCCTGCACGGGGCGTGAGCCGTCGGCGCAAAGCCTGCTTGAAGGCCATGAGTTTTTTTATGGTGATTGCCGTGGTCCTGAGTTTCAGTATTTCGGTGTTCGTGGTGCGTTGGCTTGCTCCCGTTACCGTCACTTTCGACATGGCGGGCACGGTTAACCAATATCAGCAACAAATGGCCATGCAGTTTAACGCCGAAAATCCGCTGAGTGAGCAACAAATTGCCGATGCCACTCACCGTTTTCAAATGGCGCTCAGTGACAGTTTATCTGAGTACCAACATGAACATCAGGCCCTGATTTTAGTCACACCTGCGGTGGTGATGGGCGCAGAAGATATCACGGTCGATATTCAAGCTGCGATCGCCGACAAAATGGCGCAATAAAGGAGGGTAGATGAAGCGAATTCGACAGTCTACGTTAGCGGTATTGTTCTGTTTACCCTGCCTTGTTACTGCCAAAGATCTCGGTGTATGGGGCGATGTCTACCCCGTTCAAGAGCAAAGCATGTTGGACTTTATCCAGGGGCGGTTAAAACAAATGGAGGGTACAGGGGAAATTGCGCAGATGCAGCAAGATTTTAAAGATCGTGTGATTGAAAATACCCTGCGTCCACCGCCTGTGGATTGGCTCAGTACCGATACCGAAGCACATACGGTGTGGTACGACCCGACGTTTACGGTTCAAGGGGATTATGCTGACCACAATGGTGTGATGTTTGCCCGTCAAGGCGACAAAATAAACCCGCTGAGTCATATGGCACTGGGGCAAACCCTGTACTTTCTGGATGCAGATGATCCGCGCCAAATCGCGTGGATGAACGCACAGCAGCCTGCGACCTTGCGTTATAAAGTTATTTTAACCAACGGCAATATCAAAGAGGCTACAGAGGCACTGAATACGCGCGTGTTCTTTGACCAAGGGGGCAGTTTAAGTCGCCAACTCGGGCTTCAGTACATTCCGGCGGTGGTCACACAAGAGGGCGACAAACTCAAAATCGTGTCGGCGGCAATGCAGGAGGGGCGCTAATGAAAAAATGGCTTGTCAGTGCGTGTTTACTCGGCAGTGTTTTTCTGTCAGCCCCCACGAAAGCCGATGCGTTATGTGAGGGAAATTTTGTTAATCCGATCACCGATATTTGTTGGGATTGCCTGTTTCCCATGACCATTGGTAATGTGCCTGTTTTCCCTGGTGTGGCACCGGATACAGAAAACCCCTCGATGCCGATACAAATTTGCCCGATGGGGATTTTATACCGCATTGGTTTAGCGATTGGCTATTGGGAGCCCTTTGCCCTGACCGATGTGACCCGTTCACCGTATTGCATGGTCAACTTAGGCGGCTTTAACATCAATGTCGGTAAAATGGGCGCGGGAAAAGGCACGCAAAATGACCCTGCCACCCAAGGGGCGTTTTACCATGTCCATTGGTACAAATACCCACTGACCTATTGGCTCAATATCATTACCTCGGCAGGCTGTTTAGAGCGCGGGGATATGGATATCGCCTATTTGTCTGAGCTAGACCCACTGTGGAATGACAGTTCTTTGTCGTCGATTATTGCCCCTGAGGCCTTTGTCTTTGCCAATCCCATCGCGCAAGGGGCGTGTGCCGCGGATGCGATTGCCAGTGTGGGCAGCAAGCCCTTAAATGCACTCTTTTGGTGTGCCGGTTCACAAGGCAGTATGTATCCGTTTACAGGGTATACGGGGAATGAATTTAGCCCACAGGCTTCCTCAGTTCTGCTTTCTGAGCGCATGGCGTTTAAGTTACATCGGCAGGGTTTGGTGATGAACAGCGTCGGGAAAAATCAGGAGGTGTGCTACACCTATCCGTCGCCGATTATCCCGAAAGACCGGTATCGCTATCAAATGGTGAATATGTACCCTGATACCGCACAATGTCATCCCTTTGGGCGCTCGGTGATGCGCTGGCAAACGGGGCATGCTTCACCCAACAGTCGTAAAAACTTCGGTTATCTCATCTGGCGTAAACGTAACTGCGTTTTCCTCTAATACGAGGTCCTTTTCATGAAATCCGTTTTCTTTTTATTCGCAAGCTTGGTGCTTGCGCCAGTTGGTTATGCCTTAACGGATGACCAACAGTTTTTAGAACAGCTGCGTGACCAAAGCGCGGCCTTGCTCGAGCAGTCCTTGCCGCCGGATGGCTTTAAGCCACCGGAAATCACGGACAAGGATAAAGCCTGGATTGATAGCTTATTAGCCAAACAGCAGCAAGCGCAGCAACAAGTTGCCGATGCGGCTAAAGCGCAAGTAGCTCAGGAAACTCCGTTTATCTATTTTGTGTCGTTTTCTATTCCTGAAGCGGGACTCAAACAGATGGTGCCAGAGGCCACGCAGCTTGGTATCCCCACGTTGATTAATGGGCTAATTGACAATGACTTTCGCAAAACGGCCAGTGCCGTGTTTGAACTGACGAAAGACAGTGGCGAAGGGGGCGTACAAATCGACCCGAAAACCTTTGCACAATACGGCATTACCCAAGTCCCCGCACTGGTCATCCGCTGTGAGCAAGGCTTTGATGTGATGTACGGCAATATCCGTTTGATATCGGCCATTGAACGGATTGCCAGCAGTGGCGATTGTCATCAGGTTGCTCAGGATTGGCTGGTATCGAGGGCACAATAATGAAACGGTTATTGATTGCATTATGTGGCGTGGGGGCTCTGTCACTGGGGTTTGCGGCCAATGATTATAAAGCCGGGTCGGAATTTGCGAATAGCCTGAAAAACACGGGCACAGATACGATAAAAAACACCAACCCCGCCAATATCATTCCGAACTATACCGCTAATCCGTCAGAAAGTGGCTATTACGGTGGAGTGACGTCAGGCGCAGCCTCGGGGCTGGAAAATGCCGGTATGAAAGCCATGAATGACACCGATGCGGGGCAAACCACGATGGAGGTCATGAAAAATCGCCCACCGGATAAGTTAGATTTAGACGCGCCGTTCTTAAAAGCCGGCATTGATATGCGGGAGAAGGCAGAGTCAGAAAGCGGGCAAATCACGGTGCCCTGTCAGGATGTGACGCTGGATAAAACTGAAATCACGTCACACCAATGTGAGCGTATCCCTGCAGCCAGTTTAGCCTGTACTCGGACGGCAAAAATCACTTGGGAGGAAACGGATGGATGGGAAAACAGCGAAATCACCGTGCCCTACAATAAAATCAAATATTGGGGGGATAGCCCGAGAATACGATTTTCTTTTTCCATGCCGGAAAGTGTTTGGGTGACGCAATTGACCTTTTATGGCTGGAACCGCATGTGTGGTAACAGTGGGGATGGACGTATTCCACCGAATGACCAACCCGTCAGTTTATTGGGGGCAAATTTCAAATCGATATTTGGCGCCTCCTGTAATTTGAGTGATATCGGTAAAGGGGTTTCGGTTATCGTCAAGGATGTTTATATCAAGGAGGGTGAGGTCGTTCAGGGGCTTTATACCAGTTTATCCATGACAGCATTATTAAATTACTATGTCACGAATTTTCAACAAGGGCATCTTAAGCACACGATAAAAATGCTCATTCGTAGACAAATCAAAGTGGTTACTCCAAAAATTGAATGGGTTGAGCATTGCCCGTTTGATAAATCCGAAGAAGTGAAAGTAGAAACCCAATGTACGGAAAAAGGGGGCACCAAAACCGTCACGGTGGGCGGTAAAAAATACGATGTTTACAGTGAATGTTGGCAGTACACCGATTATTACGCCAAGCAGTCGGCAGACAATGGCAGCTGCGGTGATTACATGAAAAACCCTGCCTGCACCATTGTGAAAACCACTTGTATTGAATCCGTTGGCAGTACCTGTTTACGTGAGCAAGCGGTGTTTTCCTGTGAAAAAGGGCTGACGGGGGGTGGGAAAATGTGCGGTGTTGAGCTGATTTGTGCCAGCGGTGAGTGTGACCAAATCAAGAATGACAAGGCGAACAATTTCCAAAAAGCGGTATCGGCGTTAGCGGCCGTGGCCGCCGCAGGGGAAGATGTGGCAGAGCTCAATGACGTGAACGTCAGGGCCTTTACGGGTCAGCGTTATACCTGTCGTAAAGCCGCAGCGGGGTTTAATAACTGTTGTAAAAGTGGCGGTTGGGGAAGTGATGTGGAACTGGCGCACTGTGACAGTGAAGAAAAAGCCCTCGGTAAAGCCAAAAGTCGCAATCTGACTATTTATGTCGGTTCCTATTGCTCGAATAAAGTCCTCGGGGTGTGTCTTCAGAAGAAAGAAGCCTACTGTGTATTTGACAGTAAGCTCGCCAAAATCCTGCAAGAGCAAGGACGTGGCGGGCAGTTACGCATTGGTTTTGGTAGCGCCAAAAACAGTGACTGTCGCGGTATCACCGTCGATGAGTTGCAGGCCATTAACTTTGACCGACTGAACTTTGCGGATTTCTATTCCGATTTGGAATCGGGCACCGATATTCCGGCTGACCAAGAGTTGATTGACCGCGTGAAAAATCAAATCGCCAATGGCCTACAAGGTCAGGGAGGGCAAGGATGAAACGGATTGTATTAATATCGCTCGTCAGTTTGGTGATACAAGGAAGCGTATTGGCCAATAATGGCGAACAAGCTGAAACGCGAACCTATGTGGATGAACCCATCGTCGGTTGGCACTGGTATAACGAACCGCAACCGGAAGACGAGGAAGAGCCGCCAGAGCCAGAGCAAATCCCGCTTTCGACATTATCACCGACCTTACAAAAAAAGGTCATGCAAAAGCTAACCGCAGAAGCGTTAGACACGGCGATTATGCAACCAACCCCTGAGAATGCCGCTAAATTTATGGCACTCCAGCGGTATTGGCTTAATCAATCTGGAAAGTTTGAACGCTCTGTCCAAAAAGCCCTTTTGCTACAACCCGCACTCGATTACAACTTGGAGCACTCTTTTTATAACAGCACGGTGCCTCAGCAGCTTTCGACATTACGCAATAAAGAAAAACAGGCCATCTCGCAGTTAGCGTCACAGTACGGATTGTTTTTCTTTTATCGGGGCGGTGAGCCGTTGGATAACCAGTTAGCCAGTGTGGTGGCACAGTTTGCAGAACAACATGGAGTGGTGCTGATTCCGATATCAGTGGATGGTCAGCGCAGTCAGCAATTACCAAACACCAAGCCAGATAATGGGCAAGTGGCGAAAATGCAAATCACCCATTTTCCGGCCCTGTTCTTGGTTGACCCAAAAAACGAATCTTACCAGCCGTTGGCCTACGGGTTTATGACACAAGATGCGCTAGAACGTCGCTTTTTAGATATTGCGACCGATTTTACCCCGAACTATTGAGAATAAAATGATGGAAAGAACCTTAAAAGCTCGATTAATTGAGAATGCGTTATTGTATGTTGGCATTGCGCTCATGATAGCGGCCGTGGTGTTTTGGTGCTTGATTGAAATGTTACTGAAAGTGCGTAAAGCCAGTATCACTGACGATTTACTGTTAACCCTTCAATGGGTACAAGATATGGGTACGGTCTTTATCTTTGCCGTCGGTGTCGCAGTGGGTGTGGCCGGATTTTTGTATACGGCTGTTCGTGCCTGGCAAGCCTTTCAGGGCGGAGGAAATAAGGAGAAACACCCATGAGAGTATTGTTCTTTTCCTTTTTGCTGCTCGGTTTTAGTGTCGCTCAGGCAAGTGTGATGGATGAAATCGCCGAATTAGAGTCCCACAAAACGGCAGTGAACGCCCAGCCCAACATGAGCACTGAAACTTTCAAGCCTGAAACGATTGTTCCTGCAAAACCGCCAGTGAAACCGTATTCGTTACCCAATGGTAAAGTGGTGAATTTGAATGATTATACGTTAGTCCTCTTTATGCAGTCGAGTTGCCCGTATTGTCATCAATTTGACCCACAACTTGCGTTGTTATCTGCGCAAACGGGATTAAGTGTATTCCCGTATACACTCGATGGGAAAGGGGATATGGCTTTTCCGAATGCCATTCCTGCGCCGCCTGAAGTCGTGCAGTCTTTTTTTGGGGCAGGGTTACAAGTTATCACGCCCTCAGTTTTTTTGGTGGACGTGAATACATTAAGAACCTACCCCCTTTTGCAAGGGCTAACCGATATGCAAGATGTGATGAATCGGGTTAACAGTAACTTAATGTTAGCGACGCAATAATCCTTTTTTATTCTGTTTTACCCCGTTTTATCCCACTTTAAAATTCAATGCCGACACGCAGCAACGTTGCGGGGAATGGCACTCAATAAGGTTTACCCACAATGAATGATTTAATTACCCCTATTCTATATTGGAATAAGGCGATAAACCCTGCCTGTGTGATGTGTCGGTATGTTCATCTTCAATGCGGAGGCTCCAATGCGTAAAGGACTCATCGCCGTGATGTGCTCGGCGTTATTTAGTCACACTGTGGCGGTTGCCAATGTGAATGGCGACATGAATAACTTCTTCAATAAATTGGGTTTTGAAGGGAATGCGACTGAAGCCCGCGCATGGGAAGGGCAAGCCGCAGGCTATGCCACGGGCGGCAACTTGTTTATTCGTAATCAAGTCAAACAACTGCAAATCGCTTCATTTACCCCGCCCAATATCAATGCAGGGTGTGGGGGGATTGATGCGTATTTGGGGTCATTCTCTTATATCAACGGTGAGCAGCTTCAGCAGTTTGTGAAGCAATTAATGCAAAACTCCACCGGTTATTTCTTTGACTTGGCGTTACAAACCACGGTGCCCGAACTGAAATCTGCCAAAGATTTCTTACAAGACATGATTTCTGGTATTAACAGTATGAATATCTCTTCCTGCCAAGCTGCGCAAGGTATTGTGGGCGGCTTATGGCCAACCAACACCGTACAGTCGCAAAAAATCTGCCAAGACATTGCAGGGCAAACCAATATGTTTGCAGACTGGGCGGCATCACGCCAGGGGTGTACTGTCGGGGGAAAAATGAATGATGCGTTTAACCGTGCCCCTGAAAACATGAAAGACCAAATCATCCAAAATAAAAATCTCATGTGGGAAGTACTTAACAGCAACAAAATGTTGGATGGTGATAACGAGCTCAAAGAGCTGATTATGAACCTCACGGGCACATTGATTTTTGGCAAAGACAATGGCGATGTGACCACGACCGTTCCTAAAGTAAACCGGCAAGAATTAATTAAAGCATTAATGTACGGCGGCACTATCAGTATCGAAGGGTGCGTCTCCGTTAATGGCTGTCTCCAGCTGAAGAAGAAAACCATCACCATCAGTAAAGACAATGGCTTGAATTCTTTGGTTAAAAAAATCATTCAGCAAATTCAAGGTAAATTGAAAGAGGATATTGCGTTAACCCTGGGGGAGAAAGGGTTTATCCAAAGTACGTCGGTGCCCATTTTGAAATATTTGGTTGACCCGATGCAGCTTAATATTAATGTGTCCATCTTGCCCGCGCTGTCCGATTACATTGCGTATGACATTTTACTTCAGTACCTGCTTGAGCTGATTGACCAAGCCAAAATTGCTTTGGGAAACCGTAACTTTCCCGAACAGCCGTTGGATGTTTTGCGTAAAAATGTCGCCGAGGCCAGCCGTCAATTGGAAGACTTACAACGTCAGGTTGAAGTGAAAGCCAATGTGTTGATGGAAATGGAACGGCAGATGAGTTACTTGCGTCAGCAGACGTCCAGTCAACTCCAAGAGCGTTACCAGCGTAATTATCATTTCAATATGTTTACTCCAGAACAAAAATCAAATCAGGGAGGGTGATGAAGATGGCGTCTATCGATACGGTGTATGTTTTAGGCGGTGGTGAATACATGATGCAGGTCTTCAATGGCGTCGCGGCGATTGTGGGCTCTTCATCGTGGGAATCCATGTTCCGCATTGCGTTGCTAATTTCTGCTGCCTCCTTCTTTGTGGTGTACCTGCGAGGGCATGACCCTAAGGAGGTTATCAAGTTTGCCGCTTATATTATTTTGGTTTCCAGTGTCCTCCTTGGGCCTAAGCGTTCTGTTCAGATAATAGACCGAACCGACCCCACGGGGGTTTATCTTGTCGATAATGTCCCGCTCGGGTTAGCTGCACCTGCGCATATGATTAGCTCGATTGGCACGAGTTTAACGGAGCTGTATGAGTCCATTTTCCATATGCCAGACTCTTTAAGTTACAGTAAAACGGGCATGTTATTTGGGGCGAATTTGGTCGGAAATGTCAGTGATGTTATGTCGACAGATGGTGATATTGCTGAATTAATGAGTTTGTACACTAAAAATTGTGTTATTGGCGATATCTTAATTAATCACAAATATTCCTTTCAAGAGCTGATGAATACCCGAGACCCGTATCTTCTTATTTTCCAGAAGCCGAGCCCTTTACGGGGCGTCATGGTTCCCGAGGGAAATAAAAAAGCACAACCCGCCGGATTTTGGACATGTGAAGATTTGGCTAAACGCGTACTAATGCCCGCGATTGGGGCTGACACTCAAACGGGTGGAGAAACCTGGGCTTATACGGTCAGGCGTATCTTTGGAGGTCGTCCTGATGCGAATGTGTTGTTTAGCGCCATGCTTGGGGACAGTTATAATTATTACTACTCTGGCAGTGAAACTGCCAGTCAGTTAATGCGAAACTCAGTGGTCATGAATGCACTTAAACAAGGTATAGGCGGGTACAGTGCACAAAGTGGCGATACCGCCAGTTTAGTGAATTTAGCCTCTACATCGTCGTATAATAAAATGCGGCTCTCTTGGGCCACATCAACAACGGTGGGAACCTCTTTTACCCCGTTGTTGTATACCATTTTGTTTTCGTTAATTGTGGCGTTATTTCCCATTTTCATCTTGCTGGTGACCGTCCATGCGCTGACGACGCGCATGTTATTTAACTACATCATGTCGATTATTTATCTGCAATCCTGGGCACCGATGTTCGCCATACTCAATCAGGCAACGAGTTTTTATTTGCGAGGGCAAACCAATGGATTGGATTTCAACCTAGCAAATCAGGCGCATATTCAGCAAATTCACAGTGATATCGGGTTAATTGCGGGGTGGTTAACCTTGTCCATTCCGTTTATTGCCATGGCGATTGTGAAAGGGCTAGGGCCAGCTGTTGCACAGGCAGGGAACTATCTTGGTACGGCCATTAACAGCTCTGCCTCGGCAAGTTCATCGCAAGCCGCAGATGGAACGTGGGCGTTTAATAATATGCAGACCGACAATGTGGCAGGTAATAAGTGGGATACTAACTCGAGTTTCCGTGATGGCCAAATGTCTCGCCAGCTCGCTAGCGGTGCAACGAACACGGTGACCAGTGGTGGCCAAGAAATCATGGATACCAGTGGGGCAATGTCACGCTTACCTGTTTCCATTAAAGGCAGTGAAGCAATGGTGAGTTCGTTACAGCAAAGTGCGCGGAATGCACAAACAACAGCTGCGTCAGCAATGAGTGCATTCCAAAGTTCGGTCAATGTAGCAACTAATCAATTAGCTCAATTTAGTAAAAACTTCGGCAATAGCGCGACTGTGTCATCCATGACGGACAAGGGGATAAGCAGCAATCAAAGCGAAGGTTACAGAAAAATTCAGAATGCCGTAAATTCTGTTGCTAAAATGGAGAATAGTTCACAAGAAGAGGCCCTATCAAAGCTATTAAGTAACAGTTTTGATAAGTCTAAAACACTCGGTGCGAAAGCTGAAGGTGGTTTTTCTATTGCAGGTATTGGTGGGGGAGGCTATGTTGATGGTAATACAAGGGATACGGATAGCAGGCAAACCAGCACACAAGAGCGAGACGCAAGGCATCAAGATGCACGAAATGAACAGAGCGCACAGGCTACAAGAGATTTTAATGAGGGGATCGAGTTACTCAATAGCAGTAAATTGTCCGACGGGACTAATCGTCACGATAATGAAGCCAGCTCGGAAATCAGTCAGCTCAGTGCAACGCTGAATACAGCTAAAAATCAATATGAGCAGTATTCTCGCAGTACGACCGAGAGCCAAGAGTACAGTGATATGGCCAGCTATGTGACGAATAACAGTGCGCAAATTGACAGTAATTTAGACCAAGAGTTTGCTAATTATGTACGTCAAGCCGTGCCAAGTCGCGCCGATGCGATATTAAGTAATACGAGTGATTTGTCGATTGCAAGAGAACGCGAAGCGTTGGCAAAAGATTTTATTAATGATCGATTGCTTCCAAATGTTAAAAATGATTACGCTCAAAATCGGGTGAGTGTCGTTGCCATGGATAAAACGGCATCAGCTGGAAATATCCCTTCAGGAGAGAGTTTAATGGCTGAATATGATGACCATGTTCAAAATGTTAATCGGCTCAGTATAAATGAGGGAATAAAACATGACACTGCTCAAAAAGTCACCGAAAAAGAAAAGGAATATCAAGATGAAATTGGTACAGTAAAAGGGAAAATAAACCAAGGTTCGGTGGGAATTCAACAACGTCATGATGAACTCAAATTAAACCACCAAGAAAAAATACAAGAGCATGAAGTAAAAATGGAGAAAGAAAAGGAAAAACACATGGATGCAGGACTAATTACCGATACTCGACGTGTGGAAAAAACACCTGACTCTAATGGTTTTATGAGTCAAGATGATTATTATAAAAAGAATAGTGATTAAATTGGAGGTGAAATGATAAATCTTGGAAGGTTAATAATTATTATTCACTGTTTAATACTCTCTATTAGTATTGTGGTTTTTGCTAATCATACAAAAATAGCAATTGCTGATAGCGGAGTCTTTTTCTTGATTACTATGCTATTAACATTTATTTCAGTAGGGTATACATATAGGTACTATAAATGTTTTAAATTTAAAGGATTAAGCATTGCTAGGTACTTAAATGTAATGGCTTTATTGTTTTTGATTGGCTTAGTAGCATGTAGTGTGATTATTAACGAGAGGGAGCACGAGTTGCAAATTATTTTAAATTTGCTTTTGGTTTCTAATATATTTTTGTTTTTAGGTTTGTTTTTATTTGGCGTTAATAGAGTGAATGCAATAAACAAAAAACTCAGGTTTTATAATAATTTAAGCTTGGTCACTAATTTGAATGATCAAAGAATTTTAGAAAATAACTGTGTGAGCGATAAATTTGAAAGGTTAAATTTCAATAATCAATTTTTTGTAGTAAGAGATAGCTTATTTGACAATGTAAATTGTCAGATTGAAAGTTATAGTGGCTATGATTCTTCAAATAATCAATTGGGTCAATATAATATCTCATTTGTTAATCCCGCATCAGGACTTCCAATGATAGATAATATTTTTGATTCACATGGAAATGTATATGGTACATATTATTATGATAAAATGGTTTAACAAAAAAATTATTTATTTGTTTTTTTTATTTATAACATTTAACTCTTATTCGAGTAGTTCTTGGACAGTAGGTAATTATACTGAGCTTAAAAAATATGAAAATAACGAAAGAGAATCGTTATTAATTTCAGCATATTTTGATGGTTTATTGGATGGAATTCTCTTTACGGGGGGAGCATTAAAAATTGCTAATAATGAAAAGGAAGTAACTATTCAGAAAATAAAGAATTTTTACTGCCCACCCTCTAGTTTTTCATTCAACCGGAATATACTACAAGAGTATGTAAATGAATATTTAAATATAAATAATGTTAATGATGATGAACCCATAGCTGTTGTAGCGTTATTGGTATTAAAAGAAAAATTTCCTTGTAACTAATATTCCTAACGCACTTCGTTTGTTAACGGACTATTCCCCTAAATAATAAATTTTTCAGGGGAATAGTCCCTCTCATTCCAAGAGGTTTCTAATGGCGGATGAAATTGATATTTCTCAAGCTGAGAGTGAGTTTTTGCTGTCTTTAAGATTGAGTCAACGTGCACAGTATCAAGGTCAAAGTGCAAAAGTTTGTGTCGAGTGCGGTGAGAGTATTCCGCTTGCACGCAGAATAGCCTTAACCGGTGTGCAACATTGTGTTAGTTGTATAGAGCGCCAAGAGTGTTCTCGCCTAAGATAATTACGTTTTTAAATTAATCCTACCTACGTTTTATATCGAATTCTAATTTGAGGTTATCATGAATAAATCAACACTGAATAAAGTGGGGATCGTATTGTCATTATTTTTATTTACCCATACTTCTTTCTCATCAACATTAAAAAATGATGATACATACATCCCCAAATACACCGACTTTATTTTAGAGTGCAGTGATTATATTGTCGGTGATAAATACCCCAATAATACAACCGAACAAAATTTACCCATTTATTTAAGCTACCACCAAGTCTCGGAGTCGACTAGTCGTCAAATAACTGAAGAACTGATGAAATTAAAACGTTTTTTAACGAAATTGAATTTACCCGTTTTTCTGAATGGTCGAGATCTTGAATATTCGATTACATTTTGTGCTGTTGTGACGCATGATAAAATCAAAGCGTTAGAAAAATCACTCAGTATTAAAAAATACCCCCTTTCTTCTATCTCATATTTAGGGTACTAGCTTCCCTATATTCTCTTTATTTGACAGAGTGATCTTATTATGAGTTCAACCAAGCATATTACACAGGGTGGACAAGTCTTTAGCTATATGCTCGGCATGTTCATGCAGGTAAATAAACGGATTTCGTTTTGGCTCGTTAATTTTTATTTAATTCTATTACCTTTAATTTTTTATTTAAAAGTCCCTCTACAAGAAATTAAAAATGGCGGGCTGTATTGGTGGCTTTATTTCACGTCGGCGGGCGAGAAAGCCTTATATCGTGTTCCGCCACTTTATGATGTGCATTTTGATGGCCAACTCTTTCGATTTACGTCGGCTAATATTTTAAAAGATCCCTACATGATGTATGCAGGCGACATCTTTCTGCAAGAAATCTGGCTCTCTTTTGTGTGGGCCTCCGTGTTTGTCGGCATTCTCGCCTTTGCTATTTATCGTTTTTTGCACCGTTTAGGTCAGCGTCAAGCCAAAGACGATGTCATTGGTGGTCGTACACTCACGGAAGATATTAAGCTCGTCCGTAATATGCTCCATTCACGCCGTGAAGCCTCTCCGATCACGTTTGATGGGCTCCCGTTGAAACTCAACAGTGAAGTTCAAAATATGTTGTTCCATGGCACACCTGGGTCAGGGAAATCTAATGCAATCAATAAGCTGCTTATTCAATTACGTCAGCGGGGCGATATGGTGATTGTGTTCGATAAGGGGTGTTCTCTGGTCAAAAAGCACTACAACGAAAACATCGATAAATTGCTCAATCCATTAGACGAACGTTGTGAAAATTGGGATTTGTGGCGGGAATGTCTCACGACACCCGATTTTGACAGCATGGCGAATACGCTTATTCCACAAAGTACGTCGGAAGATCCCTTTTGGACAGGATCGGCGCGCACCATCTTTACGGCTGTAGCCAATAAACTCAGTTCTGACCCGAAACGCAGTTATAACAAGTTGTTGCGGACGCTTTTAGCGATTGATTTAAAAACATTGCGAACTTATGTCGCAGGTACTGAAGCCAGTAACTTGATGGAAGAGAAAGTGGAAAAAACGGCCATTTCAATCCGAGGGGTTCTGACTAACTATGTTAAATCTTTGCGATATCTTCAAGGTATAGAACGTAATGGTAAGGAACCTTTTTCCATACGTGAGTGGATGAAAACCGTTAATGAGCCTAAACAGCGACATGGCTGGCTCTGGGTAACAAGTAATGCTCGCCAGCATGAATCCTTAAAACCTTTAATTTCCATGTGGTTAGCCCAAGCCGCTAACTGTTTATTAGAGATGGGGGAAAATCCTGAGCGACGTATTTGGTTTGTTTACGATGAAATGGCTCAGTTACATCAACTGCCCGAGTTACCGTTAGTGGTATCAGAAGGCCGAAAATTTGGTGGGTGTTTTGCGCTTGGTTTTCAAAATAAACCTCAATTAGATGTCATTTATGGTCGTGATAAAGCTGATGGTTTGATGGATTTGCTTAATACGCGCTTATTTTTTCGGTCACCCGATGAAAGTGTCGCTAAGTGGGTACGTGACCAACTCGGGCAAGAGCGGATCAAACGGTTCAGTGAGCAATACAGTTACGGTAAAGAGACGGTACGTGATGGGGTCTCGTTTAATAAACAGCAAGAAGACAGCGATTTAGTTAACTACTCCGATGTGCAATCGCTACCAGATTTGACGTGTTATATCACCTTACCCGGTCAGTATCCGGTCGTTAAACATGCAATGCGCTACGAAAAAATCAAACCCGTTGCGGCCGAATTCACTGCTCGTGCGATTAATGACAGCTTAGACCAAGAGATTGAAGCTGAAATTAACGAGCGATTAAAAATGGGCGCTATCCCTGACGGTGTCAACCAGGTCATTGATAGCTTGATAAGTGGTCAGCCGATTGAATTGCCTGTTGAGACCACACCTAATAATACCGTTACAGACGTTGCTCAACCTCAACCTATCGTTCAACCAACACCGAATTCAACGACGCCCAAAAACAGTCAGATAGCAACGGGAACCGCATCATCCGAAAACCTAACGGAAAGCCAAGGGGGGCGAGAAGTGGTTGTTGATAATTTGCGCGTCAACACCGATACGGGGGAAGTGTTGGGGGCGACCTCAGAGCACGAAGAAAACCCACAAGACCTGTATGACAGCTATACACGCATGCGGCAAGAAGAAAAGGAAATTTTAGGCCATTCCGATATTTCTCATTCGAAACAGACTAACCGTAATGATACTCATGATGAACCGGAGATGTGGTAATGCTGACTGTTGCACCGATTGCCAATAATGCGGCAAATTATTATACCCATGAAGACAATTATTATTTTCTCGGCAATCTTGAAGCCCGTTGGATGGGGGAAGGCGCTAAATCACTTGGGTTAGAAGGCGAGGTCACGAAAGGCCAATTAGGTGAAATTCTGGAAGGGCGTTTACCCAATGGCCAAAGTCTTGAGCGCATGGAAAACGGTAAAAACGTCCACCGCGAAGGGCAAGACTTAACGTTTTCCGCACCAAAAAGTGTCTCTGTATTAGGGCTTGTTCTGGGCGATAAACGCATGATTGACGCACATAATCATGCGGTCGAGGTTGCCCTGAAAGAGGTGGAGAGCCTCGCGTCAACGCGGGTGATGGTTGAAGGCAAAACCTCGCTGGAAATGACCAAAAACTTAGTTATCGCGGCATTTAACCATGATACGTCCCGCGAGCACGACCCTTTAGTCCATACGCATGCTCTTGTGATGAACATGACCGAACACAATGGCGAGTGGCGCACATTATCCAGTGATACACAGCAAAAAAGCGGCTTTAGTGAGGCGGTTTATGCCTTACAAGTGTCATTAGGGCAAATCTACCGCCATGCTTTACGTGAGCGTGTGGAAAGCTTTGGCATGCAAACCCATGAAACAGGCAAGAATGGATTATGGGAAATTGTGGGCGTGCCGGTTGTGCCTTTTTCGCAGCGGCATTACCAAATCATGGATGCTGTCGGGCATGAAGCCTCATTGAAATCTCGTGATGTGGCGGCCCTTGATACCCGTCAGGCGAAAACGACCCCTGAAAAAAGTGAGTTATTGACCGATTGGTTTGACCGCTTGGAGAAAAATGGCTTTGGCTCTGAAGAGCGCAAAGCATTTTACGCTGAAGCCGAGCAACGCGTTGCCAAAGGCGATATGAGTGATATCTCTCGGGAGATACAGCCCGATATCACCCGTGCCGTTACCGATGCGATAGCACTACTCAGTGATAAGCAGCTCAGTATGACCTACAGCCAAGTATTGGCTAAAACGCTTGGGGGGTTGGAAGCCCGTGCAGGCATGATAGCGCAGGTGCGTGAGGCCATTGATGTGGCGATTGAACAGCGTCAACTTATCTCACTCGATGAGAAAAAAGGGTTGTTTACCCCCTCCATTCACTTGATGGACGAACTGAAATTGCAACAAATTGCCACTGACATGAAGCAACATAACCGCACGGTCAGTTTTCAGGCGCGGACAGAGACCCTCAGCCCCGTAATGGAGAAAGTCGCGAACACTTTACCCAATATTGCGATTGTGGCCAGTCAAGGACTGGGTAAAGCACAGCGGGATAGGGTGTTAGACGGTGTCACGATGGCCAAATCACAAGGGCGTGAAGTGGCGGTAATGGCTCTCGATGCGACCAGTGGTAAAGCCTTTGCCAATGATAATCGCTTTGCCTCTGTACCGAAAATGACGCTGGGTGATGGTCAACCACTGAGACCCAACAGTACTTTAGTGGTCGCCAATGCGGAAAAACTGTCATTGAAATCGGCCTTATCCTTACTTGAGAGTGCTCATTCTGCCAATGTGCAAGTGTTGATGATGGACAGTGGCGGCCGCAAAGGTACGGGAAATGTGTTGGCCACCTTACAAGATGCGGGGGTTCCGCGCTTTCAGGGCGAGTCTTCCGCTGTCTTGACGGTAAAAACCGCGCATATTCCCGATAAAAATCATCGTTATGCGGCACTGGCTGCGGATTATGCGCAGTTGCATAGCGACATGAAACCCGTCGTTGCACAGGTCAGCGGGGTTTGGGAGCAAAAAATTGTCACCGACACTATCCGCCAAACGCTCACCGAACGCGGGATGCTCAGTGAAAAAACGGTGACGGTGACTCAGCTCAAACCTGTGTGGCTCGACAGTCATTCTCGCAAGCAAATCGACAGTTACCGTGAAGGGATGGTGATGGAGCGTTGGAACGCCGATAGAAAAGAGGTTGAGCGTTTTACCATTGACCGTGTGACGCCTGAAACCCGTTCCGTCACCTTGCTTGATGGTCAAGGGCAAAAACAGGTGATGAAACCCCAACAGTTTGATGGTCAGTGGAGTGCCTATCAGCGTCAAACGATGGACATCAAACAAGGTGAGCAGTTAACCATATTGGCGAAGCAAAACAAGCTCTCTGCACGTGACAGGGTCACGGTGTCGGGTTTTATGCCAAACGCCATTATGGTCAATTTCAACGGCAAAACGCACCGTATTGATGTACGGGACGGTATCAAAGCCGATTATGGTTATGTTACCGCGCCAGGGCAACAGGCTAACGATACGGGCACGGTGTTATTGGCCGCGTCTGCACGGGATACGCAGCCGACCTTACTGAATACCGCTGCACGCAGTGGTGAACATATTACCGTGTATACGCCACTGGATAAGATGGAAACTGAGCGTCGTTTATCGCGTTCGCCAGTCTATCAGCAAGCGCGACAGTTAGTGGGGGTTGAAGGATTAGACGGCAAAGCCATTGAACAAGCGGCCGATAAAGCTACGGAAGCGTTATTGTCTAAGCCCGAAAAAGCCCTGCAACAAGGCATGGAATTAGCGCAAGAGAGTCAGGTTTTTTTCTCGCGCATCGATGCGATTGCCAAAGCGTTACCATTACACAACTCGCTCGACAGTCAATCGCTGGGGAAAGCCTTTGACCGCTTAGTCGCCCAAAAAGCCATCATCCCCGTGACCAGTGGTAAAGGGGCGGCCCAACAACATTACGTGACGGCCAGTACGTGGGAGATGGAAAAGCAAATCCTGACCACCATTTTAGCGGGCAAAGGAACGCAAACCCCGCTGATGGAATCTGTCCCTGAAGCTGTACTGGAAGGGCTAACGGCGGGGCAAAAGGCGGCCACCACATTGATTTTAACCACGCGTGACCAATTTGTCGGTATACAAGGCTATGCAGGGGTGGGAAAAACGACCCAGCTGAAGGCCGTTCTCAAGGCTCTGGACACACTCCCTGAGGCACAGCGACCGGAAGTGATAGGCCTTGCGCCCACGCACCGAGCCGTAGGGGAAATGGCCGCTGTAGGGGTGAAATCACAAACTTTGCATGCCTTTTTGATGGATGCCAACCAACGGCAACAGCAAGGGGAGGTACTGGATTTTAAAAACACCCTCTTTTTAGTCGACGAAGGTTCGATGGTCGGTAACAAAATCATGACTGAGGTGTTAGACGTGATTGGGCGAGGTGGCGGGCGAGCGCCAATTTCAGGGGATAGGGCGCAGTTATTGTCGGTGGACAGTGGTACACCGTTTTCCCTCGCGCAAGACCGTTCAGCCCTTGAAACTGCCATTATAAAAGAAATCGTGCGGCAAAGACCCGAGCTTCGTCCTGCCATTGAAGCCATCATCGCGGGTCAGGTTCAAACTGCTATGGATACGATGAATCGCGTGGCGCCGGATGTGGTGCCCCGTCGAGCGGGTGCGGAATTACCCGAACAGTCGGTGATAGATTCAGGCGACAAGGTCATCACGCATATTCTCGATGATTATCGTGGGCGAACGGCTGAAGCGCAAAAAGAGACACTGATTGTGGTGCAAACCAACCGTGATAAAGATGAACTTAATCGCGGTATTCATCAAATCTTAGTTGAGCAAGGGCAATTACAAGGGGGAAAAGACGTGCCGATATTAGTGCGCGAAAATACCCGTACCGAAGCCTTGTTATCAACGGCGGGGATGGCTGAGCATGCGGGTAAAATTGCACTCATTCAAGAGCAGTACTATCGGATTGCGGTGACAGAGGAAGGGATAAGTGATGGGGTTGTAACCCTGGTTGATGAACAAGGCAAAGGGCATTTACTCTCGGCCTTTGAAAGTAGCTTACGAGATATTGGTATTTACCGTCAAGAAGGACGCCATATTTCAGTCGGCGAAAAAATCACCTTTACTCGTACAGACAAAGAGCGCGGACGCGTGACGAACAGTGACTGGACAGTCAGCGAAGTCAATGAACACGGGCAAATCACCCTGACTAAGGGCGACGAATCTCGTGTGCTTAACCCAAATAACGAATTGACAGACCAACATCTGGATTACGGCTATGCGGGCACCGCACACAAAGCCCAAGGGGCAAGTAGTCTGTATGTGATTGTGCTCGGGGGTGTTGAATCAGGGCGGCGTATGCTCGCCACCTTGCGTGATGCGTATGTGGCTTTATCTCGCACTAAAGCGCATGTCCAAACCTACAGTGATGACTTGGATAAATGGACAAAAGCCATTGAAAATCCAGGGAACCGGCAGACTGCGCACGACGTGTTGTTAGCTGAACATGACCGTGCCGCCAAAGTCGGCAATCAATTGTTTGACCATGCAAAACCCCTTAATGATACCGCGATTGGGCGAGCTTTAAGCCGCCAAATGGGACTCGGTGAGTCACACGAAGGAAAGTTTGTTTACCCGTCTACCAAGCACCCCGAACCGCATGTGGCGTGGCCTGTGTTTGATGAGCACGGCAAGTCTCAAGGTACTATGCTACAAGCGATTGAACTCGACGGGGATAAATTGCAGGGACTTCGCGCTGAAGGGCGTTTACTGGGCAGCGAACAGGCGCAATTTATTGTTGTGAAACCCAGTCAAAACGGGCAAACCGTCATTGTGAACAGTCTAGAGTCCGCCTTTGAGACGATGGCCCAGCAACCTGAACAAGGCGTGGTAGTGCAACTCAATCCCGATGAACGTTTGCACACGGCCATGATTGAGAAAATCACGCAAGGGGAAGTGGATAACGCCTATGCGAACCCAAATACCGCGCAAGCCGATAAAGCAGACAGTGACCCGAAAACCCTGCAAACGCCAGAAGAGCAAGCGATTGATAAAGCCTTAAAAGAGGCTGAAGCTGCTCTGCGTCAGCAAGCAAACAGCGACTCCAAGGCACCCGAGCTCAACGAGGACGAACTGCGGCAGGTGATGGCCCAAGAGCGTGACAGCTTGCTGAAAGGGGAACATGACTTAATGGAGGCGAAAGCCAATGTGATTGAAAAAGCTGTTCAAATTGAGCGGCAACATCAGCAGCAGCAACAACGGGACGCCTTACGCCAACAAGAGCGTGAAATCGTGATGGAAAAATCCCGTGACCGTGAATTTGGTGATTAACGCCCTGTTATTTCTGTTTTAACCCTCATTGTCGGCGATTTCCGCCAGTTTTATTTAGTTTTCTCTCTCGTCGAACCTCAAGTTTTATCACAAGTTTTGTGTATAAATCACGTCTTTATCGTGAAGACGTTGCTTGAGTGCGCATAGAATGCTAAATTAGCCGACAATTGATGTGAATTTTTGTGGTCGCCACGCCGAAAGGTGGCTAGATATGGGATGTAACACACAAAATGTGCTGTGAACCCAAATAGAAAACCCCTGAAATCTTCTACAATCTTGGCGGGTCGTAAAGATTATCAGGGGTCATCAGAGCAATTCCGCTAGGGGGATTGTTGTACTCCTAGCGGGGAGTATAGAATCATGCGCAAAATAATTCAACTCCTTCCGTACAACATAAGGGCAGGGAGGAATGGATAGTGCTTCAGAACTAACATTAACACCTTGTTCTTCAGGTAAAATTCATCGCCATTATGCGCCAAAATTTTTAGGCGAATTGCCAAAATTGGTACCTGTGCGTCGCTTTGCGGCGGCCTTAAAACGTCATGACTGGAATCGAAATCCCCACATCTATCAATTACGCTATGCCCGAAAGCAGCGGATATCGGTGCGTTCAGAGCGTCGAGAAACGTTTGATGCGCTAGCAATGGCCATGATTGCCTATGCTGACTATAACCCTGAAAGTGACGCGCTCTTTGAGGTGATGTGCTCGGTGGAGAAGTTGGCGGAGCTTTGTGGGCAGTTGTACCGTTATGACAGTGGTCGTAAAAGTTACGACCCGATTTTGCATGCGCTGCGCGACTGGGAACAAGCCAACCTGATTGTCATTGACCGTGATTTTGATATCGAAGCCAAACAATACAAAGCCATGCGTATTTGGATACGGCCTGAATTTTTCCATGGACTCGGGTTTTCCGCGTTAGAACTGCGCGAAGTGGTCGCCAGCTTTAGCCGTTGGATGGAAAAGAAGGGATTAAAAGAGAGCTACCAAAAACGCTACGCCCAACATGTGTTGCGACTTGCGCGCGCGAATGTGGCGTCACTCGACACTAAGCACAAACTTCGCAACCTGCTTAATAAGCTCAAAACCCTTGTGGTTGGGAAAGATGAAGCGCTCAAACAAGAGAAGAAACATTTAGCCAAGGCGTTGAAGGAAAAGAAAGCATTAGCCAAAAGTTTGGAAGCGCCAGAAAGCGCCGAGCATGCCGCATGGCGTCGTTTTGAAGCCTGGAAGGTGACGCAGCCAATGGCGGCAGTCATGACCTTTGAGCGTAGAATGAAAGCGTTGTACCCGAATGTTCAAGGGCAGGCTATTTACTTGTATTACCTGGAACACTTGCCCGACTCCTAATTCATCCCATTAAATTTACCGCCTTGACTGGCGGTGGTTGCGTTCGCCCTCAATCGGGATAGCCTGTTTCTTGAGCGATAAAATCACTCTGTCAACGCCTCAATTCTTCAGGCTGCTGTGCTCACGAACATTTTCGGTCTTTATTTAATCAACTAACTTCGAATGATGTTAATCTCTTCAATTAACTTCGAATAGTATCCGTATTTTATGATTAAATTCGTTTTTAGGTTCTGAACTAAACGACCTTATAAATAAGGAGTTGCGGCTCAGCTTTTTCAAGCCGCACACTCTAAAGAGATAACACCAATAAAGCCTTCGCTAGCAAGCCATAAATGGCTGTCGCTCAGATAACTGTGTCAACACCGTGCAATTTCCCCCGTAAAGCTGGCCAATGGCCACCTTAACGCGCAGCTACAGCCGTTCATCGAGGCTTCGCCTCTCGCCCGTCTCACTGCGTTTTTCAAAGGGTCAAAAAACAACTTTATTGTTTCAATTTCATTAGGCTTAACCAGGACAGGGGGAAATTGGGGCATTAAACAGTCCGTAACCGCTAACGCGGGTCTCGACGGCCCTCACCTTAATTAGTTCTCTTTAACTTTTTTTGCCGTCTACAGCCCTACGGGCGTGTGATTTCGGTTAAATTTCATGATAATCTGCTAATAATATCTTGATGGTTAACACAGTTTTGGTGTGAGGTTAAAATGGAGCGCAAAACACTGACGTTAAAACGCCCCTCGACGGAAAACGTCGCGGAAAATACCGAGCGGGTTATTCAGCGTCGCCGTAAACAGGTGGTGGTTAATACGCAGCGTAAATCCAATCATCTTCCCCAAAAAACACCCGCCCAATCCCCTAAGAAAGTGACAGCACCGCCTGCGAAAAAAAAGGACGCGGTTGTCACCCCGTTAAAGAAAAAAGTCATTCTACCGACGCCACCTAAACAACATATCCCTTTAGAAGAGGCTATCGTGAACCTTTCAGAACATTGGCCACACCTCTTTCCCGATGGACAACTTCGCCCAATGGCCGTTGGTACGCGTGAAGCCTTGTTTGCGGATAAAAAAGTCCGTGAATTGCCGATATCGTATAAAAAGCTGAAACGCAGCCTTGCAGCTATTAGTCACAGTATGAAATATCGCACCACGATTATGCCTGGGGCTGTACGATATGATAAAGACGGTCAACCGAACGGAACGGTCACAGAATCGGATGTCACTGATACGTTAAAACGCATACAAAAATTGGCTAAACAATCTCCAATCGTATGACAAAGATAATCAATTTCCCGATTCCTGTTGAAGAAAAAAGTATCTGTGTTGGTAATTACTTATTTATATGTAGATGAATGTTTGATATACAATTCAAGTTCACATGGTTTATATTTTTGTGTTTTTTGATACCTATAGTGTTATAATGATATAAATAATAAACCTTTAGTTTGCTATTTGTATTATATTCATACCTAGGGTGTAAAAATGTCATCTAAAATAAACTGGTTAGTTACTCATACATCTCCAGGCTCGATTGTCTTACAGCAATGGCTGACTAAGAACGGGGTAAGTTACTCCTTAGCTCAAAAGTATACGCAAAGTGGCTGGCTGAAAAAGTTATCTTCAGGTGTTTACTTCCGACCAGATGGAAAAGATGGCACCAAACCAGATTGGGTCGATGCCTTGCAAGCGATGAATATTCAGCAGTGTCTTCCTGTTCATTTGGCGGGATTAAGTAGCTTAAATCACCAAGGATTGAGCCATTATCTACAGCTAAGAAAAGAACAGATTTGGATTGGCATTAAAAGTAAGCAATCATTACCCAAATGGTTTCGAGAGTTCCCTAGCCAAAATTGGTTTTATTGTGGTAATTCTAAGTTTCAAGTAGTTCCTGACATGGATTTGAAATTCATTACAGTTAAAGGAAAAGAATTGCTAGCTAGTCGTCCTGAACTTGCTGCTTATGAAGTTGTTGATGCAATTGGTAAGCAAATATCATTTGAGCATGTTGCGGAGCTTTTCCAAGGACTCGTAAACCTTAGCCCTAAAAAAGTACAATCCTTACTTGAGCGAAGTCATTCCATTCAAACCAACCGAATATTCTTGTTTCTTAGTCATTACTGTGGGCATCAGTGGGTACAACACCTTAATGAAACAAATATCGAATTAGGTTCAGGAAAGCGCCAGGTTGTAGAGAAAGGTCGGTTTGATGAGCGTTATCAAATCACCGTACCTGAATCACTGAATATAAAACAGGAAAAACAAAAAAATGGATAGAGATAGTCCTTACTATAAGCAAGTTTCACTGCTTATAAAAATGCTACCTGTCATAGCAACAGAGCCAACATTTGCACTTAAAGGCGGCACAGCTATAAATTTATTTGTGAGGGACTTTCCTCGTTTATCAGTAGATATAGATCTCGCCTATCTTCCATTAGAGCCGAGAAATGATGCGTTAGTAAATGTCAAAACTGCGCTTCTACGGATCACTGATTTAATTAATACTCAAGTTGAGACTCAGGCTGTATTACAAGACCATAAAGTCGATGAGCTTCGTATTATTGTTACTAGCCCAGGTGGCACCATAAAGGTTGAGGTATCTCCTGTTGCTAGAGGAACGCTACATCAACCAAGCATTTTACCCGTGCAACCGTCAGTTGAAGATGAATTTGGTTATGCAGAAATTCAAGTGGTTAGTCTTCCTGACCTCTATGGCGGTAAATTATGTGCGGCAATGGATCGCCAACATCCTCGCGATTTGTTTGATGTTCGTATGTTGCTTGCAGAGGAGGGGATATCCCGAGATATTTTTGTAGGTTTTTTAACTTATGTACTAAGTCATCCAAGGCCGATTAATGAGGTTATGGATCCTAACTGGAAGCCACTTGATGAGACATTTCAAACAGAATTTGATGGAATGACTTTGGTCAACATTGAACTTGAAGATTTGATTGAGGTAAGACCTGCAATGATGACTGCACTACAGGCTCATTTCACCGAAAAAGATCGTGCATTTTTGTTATCTTTTAAGCAAGGAAACCCTGATTGGGCACTATTTGATTATCCTAGTGCTGAAGAGTTGCCTGCAATACGTTGGAAATTACAAAATATCGCGCAATTAGCTAAAAATCAGGACAAATATACAGAGCAGCTATCTAAATTAGAGGAGGTGCTTGATAGGTGGCTTCATTCAGCGGATAAACAGAAATTGTAACAAACGAAATGATACTTAGACGCAAGAGAGCTCATAGAGAGTATTTATGGTTAGAAAATGTAGTTTTGAACTCAATTCATATGCCTTATTTGAACTTTTAATTTAAATCAGGTAGACCACAAGAGCATAGTATACCTATTACTTGAAAGGAAATTTTTATATATTTGATAATTAATTTTGCTAATAATAAAGGATGATTATAATGAATACTATGTTAGATGCGTTGATTTCACCTCTACTTTCTATTTTAGAGAATAAATTTTTACTTTTTATATTAATATCTCTTATTATTTTAGTTTCTATATATTTTATAAGAAATAAAGCAAAATCAGGTTTTTCGATATCAGATAGATTTTTTAGATTCTGGACTGGGCATAATATTGAAAGTAAAAATGATTTGATAAGTGATATCATAGAAATTGAAAAATTTAATTATGATTATAATATGAATGCAATATCGAAACGGCAAAAATATAATTTTGAATGCTGGGTAAAAAAGTATGAGTTAGACTTTAAAGTTATTTCAAAGCTTAAATTTTGTTTTTCTATTGAAACTTTGAAGATAAAAAAAGTACATGTTCTAATTCCTGCAAGTATATTTTTATTATTAATTATAATAGCATTTGTTTTTTCTACGGCCACAACAATAGCGATAAAACCTGCTGGATTGATAAAGTTTGATGACACAGGATGGTTTTGGCTTAATAGCCATGAGGCAGTAGAATATAATTTTATCAAAAGTGATGTTAATGATTGGCGCATTACTAAAGAACAGTGTGATAAAAATGTGGTTTCAGTAAAATTATCAGGTGAATCAGTTGATTTGATTTGTGATTCCTTTGAGAATAAAAAATCATTAGATTACATTAATAACTTAATAAAAAAACAAGGATGGTTTTTTGGATATATCAGTGTATGTTTGTTTTTAGTTTCTCTTTATTCATTACTTAAAATAATTACAATTTTAATAAGTTATGATGCAAGAAAAATGGTTTTATTGAAAATAAATAAATATAGGAAAAATAGAGGGTAATCAACCCGCGGCATCTCATCAACGCGAGCCGAAACTTGCGGTGGAAGCAGAAAGTCTTATTGCGAAGAAAAAAGCAGTATGAATCGACAGAAAGCCCGCATACAGCTTGCTGGCATACATGAACGGGTAGTCAATGCCCGTACTTATTTTCAACATAAACACTCTCGTACGATTGTTGCTGAAAACCAAGCCGTAATTGGCAAACAAGATGAAAACCCATCCTCTGGTAGGGTGATAGGCGATGTCGGATGGAGTGGATTTACCGCAAAATTGGCATATAAAGCCGCAGAGAAAGGCGAGCATCTAGTGAAGCTGGATCAATGGTTAGCCAGTACTAAAAGCTGCCACTACTGTGGTCACAAAATGCCAGAAATACTGCTAAATAAGCGTATCTGGTAATGCCCCGAATGTGGAATTGAACATGGCCGAGATATCAACGTGGCCATCAGTATCCGCCCGAAGGGTATATTGGAATTACAGGTGGCGGGGAGCAGTCACATATAGAACAGAAATTAAAAGTGCTTATAGATATCTTTTCAATGACCAATAGATAAGGCGAGTATGACTAATCGGTTATCTTCAATGGTCGCGATTAAGCGATAATCGGCTATGCGATAACGGATAAAATCAGCTTATCCCCTTTCAAAAATTTACCGATTAATCGAGGGTTAATACTGTTATCTATATTTTTTTCAATATAACTTTGTCTGATTTTCTGATGGCATCGATCTATTTTCTTTAGTTCTTTCTGAAATCGTTTTGTATACTGGACTCGATAATGAGGCATAATTACCTCAAGGTGAATCAAAGATAGCTTTATGGCTCAACGTCTCATTATCGTTTAGATATTCCTCGTAAGCTTCTTCTGCTAGCTTTAAATCAATTTCATCTTCAATTTTTTCAATAATCGCACTTTTGCAAAGTTCACTAAAGGTCAAACCGTTGGCATTGGCATACGATTCAAACAAAGAGAGTTCTTCATTATTTAGCCTGATTGCTTTTGTTAAGCTTTTTCTCATTATTTCCCCCTTAAATCGTTATACATTGTATAATCTTCATCGTTATTTTTTCAATTTATATTAATTGACATCCTCCCCAGCCCGAAGGATGGCGAACCCTACTACGTTCAGGTCGGAACTGTCCACTTCCCCTAAAATAAGACAGCTATTTCTCAGCAGGACTGATAAATGAAAATATTGCCGCTGTCTATCTCGTTTTTAACTCATTGATTGCTATTTTTACTTTGGTACTCCGTCCTCGCGAGTGATATCAATTTTTATTTTATGTTTTCTTCAGTTATGTACAGCTGTTCACAATTTTACATCTTTTTTTTCAAAAATGGTCCAATATGAATAAAACCTCGTATAAGCCATTTTGAGGAGTTTTTATCATGACTTATCAAATTACATTAATAGTGGTTAGAAAACCTCTCAAAATCAATCCTACGAAGCCTATTTTTTAATCAACTTCTCTAATATTTCATCATTGCGCTTTACCGTCATTCTCCGCAAATCATGTGTTTTACTTATTTTCCCTTATTTAGTGTGATTGTGATAAAGATCCTCGCTATATCTTGTTTCTTTGAATGATGGAACTTTCCCATGCTGTGTAACTTATTGCGGTTTAAAGGAAAAAAGACAATAATAGCTAAATTGAACTGAGGTTAAAATCGGTCTAAAAGATGAAAGGATCCTATGAGTGTCAGGCGCGAGTGCGTGATCTTTTGTTTTCGCGTCATATTTAGTTTCATTTAGTGATAATATATATATGCAATTATTAGCATTGTGATTATTAAGGTAATGTATTATGTCTGCTTTTTTTCCTGTCAGTTCTGAAAGTGGTAAATCAATTTTACAACGACAATCTCAAGCGCTTTTACAAAATGGTCATTTAGAGCGTGCGCGGCAATTACGAAATTTGGCAATTGCGGCCGAGCTCGATTGCCCTAAATATTTATTGGCACCAGAAATCAATCAATTATTGCAATTTATTCCAGATCTGCATCAGCGTACGTTAATTGAGACTTTGTGGAATACGGGGGCACGCATTCATGAAGCATTGGTATTGACGAAAGGGGATTTTTATCTTGATGAGGACACTCCATTTGTGGTGTTACGCACGTTAAAACAACGTGAACCCAAAAATATCATTACAAAAAATAAAGTTAAAACACGAGCTAAGCGAGTGGTGGCTTTGTTTGATTCAGACTACGTGCAGTTAATGAAAAGCTATTTTGCGACGATGAGATTAAAAAACCAAAGTCAGATTTGGCCGATCCAAAGTGATAATACGGTCCGTAATTGGTTGCGTTCTGCGGTTAATCAGGCGGAAACTAAGGGGATTTCGTATGTTGTTGAGCCGATCACGTGCAAAACCTTTCGACATAGTTTTGCCATGCACCTTATTTTTAATGGGGTTCCCCTCAAAGTTATTCAGGCGTATTTGGGGCATAAAAAATCCAGCTCAACGGATATTTACACTAAAATTTTCACCTTGGATGCGATGTTACATTTTGATATTTCATTTAGATAGGTAAGAGAAAGAGGATATTAAGTTTTTATTGTGATGGTGATTTTAAGTTGAAATTAATCAATGTTGAATTATTAATTTCTTTTAATTCAGTATGTTAGTGTGTTTGCTGGATGGTGAAATTACATGATGTCATCTGTCAGTTTTTAGCTCAATTTTATTCTATCTTTTCGTACATCTTCTCTGTGATCTTATCATTTTCTTTTCAATATTTATCCAGTTTTTGGGGTTATTACGTTCTTATTTTTTGTAACAAGTGTGCTCATATTCAATTTTTATCTGAATATATTTTCTAGCAATAACAAAAAATTAATCTCGTTAAATGGGAGGAGAGAGAGGAGTAATTCATTGAGATGTGTTGTGCTTATTATCAATATTACAGTATGTCAATTTTTTGGGTTCATTTTTTATTTACTTTAGGTGTCATTAAAAATATATAACATATTTGTTAAAATAGGAAATATGTTTATTTTCGTCATAAAATTCCTTTCCGTGAGTGATCTCTTATTCATCAATAAATATTGATATAATTGTCTGCCCATTGTTTTTTTAATGTAGAATAACAAAAAATAAAAAAATCAACATCTCAATTGACTCATTATTATTTCATTCTTAAATATTGGTGATTTCAAGGTGAAACCCAAGGTGGTGGTTATTTTTTTTCGTTTTAAATCAATTGGTTATCTTGTATTTGTGTGATGGGGAATAAATTTTTCATAAATAAGGTTTACAAGGCGTTTGGTATGTAGGAATATTAGGTTAAATCTAAAATGCTGCATAAAAAGGAACTCAAGGTGATTAAGCGAAATAATCAATTTAATAAAATTGCTGGTCGTTCTATCAAATTACTGCAGTCTTTAACTACTCAGATCCAATCCCAAAAAGAGGAGTTGAATGAAACGACTTATTATCAAGTATTCTCAAAAGCTGCAGTCGCTAAATTACCAAAATTGACTCGAGCTAGCGTCGATTATGCTGTGAACGAGATGGAGGCGCTTGGTTATGAGTTTGAAAAAAGACAGGCGGGAACATCATCTAAATATGCGATGACTATCCAAAATATTGTTGATATTTATCACCACCGTGGGATCCCAAAATATCGAGACAGATATACCGAAGCATTTACTTTTTTTATTGGTAATTTAAAGGGGGGGGTATCTAAAACGGTAAGTACGGTATCGCTTGCGCATGCATTGAGAACTCATCCACATCTTATATTTGAAGATTTAAGGATCCTGGTTATCGATCTCGATCCTCAAGCATCAGCAACGATGTTTTTAGACCATATGCAGTCCATTGGTTCCGTTGAAACAACGGCTGCTCAAGCTATGCTTCAAAATGTGACAAGAGAAGAGTTGCTTAGTGAGTTTATTTTACCGTCTGTGGTTCAAGGTGTTGATGTCATGCCTGCGTCGATTGAAGATGCCTTTATTGCTTCACAGTGGGAAATTTTATGTGCGGAATATTTACCACATCATAATTTCTATACGGTTCTTCGCGAGAACATTATCAATAAAATTAAGCATGACTATGATTTTATTTTTATTGATAGTGGGCCTCATTTAGATGCCTTTTTATCGAATGCGATTGCTGCAGCTGATATTTTAATGACGCCTGTACCTCCTGCACAAGTTGATTTTCATTCTACGCTGAAATATTTAACGCGTTTACCTGAGCTTATCGACTTAATCCAGTCTACTGGCGAGAATGTAAAATTGATTAGTAATATTGGGTTTATGTCGAAGCTTGCAAGTAAAACAGATCACAAATTATGCCATAGCTTAGCGAAAGAAATTTTTGGGGGTGATATGCTCGATGTTGCATTGCCTCGCTTGGATGGATTTGAACGTTGTGGTGAATCATTTGATACAGTGATTTCTGCAAACCCTGCTACGTATATAGGAAGTGCTGAGGCTTTAAAAAATGCTAAAAGTGCAGCGGAAGATTTCGCAAAAGCTGTCTTTGATCGTGTAGAGTTTCTTCGAATAAATCGAGGTTATTATGCAAGCTAAAAGAAAAACAATTGGCAGAACGTTAAGTGCGACTTCATTTTCTCATTTAGCAAATAATCAAGAGCATACTCAGCGATTTATTCTGAAATCAGGAAAGTCTGTTGTTTTCCATCTGGAACATATTGCCGCAGATGAGATTGAAGAAAAAACATTTGTTCGATTTGCTGTTAACGGTCGAGATCAACGAGCATTGACACCGGAATCATTAATTGATATCACTCGCACCATTAAATTACAGCAATTTTTCCCTGTTATCGGTTTCAGAGCAAATGGAAAAATTGAAATATTAGATGGTTCAAGACGAAGAGCGGCTGCGCTAATTTGTCATGTTGGGCTAATGATCCTTGTTACTGAATCAGAAATTAGCAGTGAGGATGCAAGGCAATTAGCGGCTGATATTCAAACTGCGAAAGAACATAATTTAAGAGAAGTCGGTTTACGTTTATTACAATTACGAGAAAAAGGCTATTCTCAAAAAGATATCGCAAAAATTGAAAATTTATCAGAATCTAAAGTAACACGGGCAATACAGGCGGCCTCTGCTCCTGATGATCTTGTCGCATTGTTTCCAGTTCAAGCAGAACTGAATTACAGTGATTATAAGTTATTATTAAAGATAGAGCAGAGTATTCAAACCCACAATTTACTCAGAAATGATATATTCGAATATGTTAATGAACATGTTGCTCACCTAATAAGTACTCATCAGATAGCCTCTGATGAGCTAAAAAAAGAAATTTTATATGCACTAAAAGATATTACGGATAATTTGAGTGCCAAAAATCAACGTAACCTTTCAACTGTTAGTTCGCTATGGTCTTTTGATGATAAAAATACATATGCGAGAAAAAGAATTAAAGGGCGAGGATTCAGTTACGAATTTAATCGAGTACCTAAAGAGTTACAAGAGCTACTTGATTCTAAAATTAATGAAATTCTGATTCGTTTTTATGAAAACATGTGAATAGCATGATAAAACTGGGGCTAGAGATGAATTATTTTATCTCTGGAAATACAAAACCCCCTGCTATCTTTTTTAATCTTGGCGGATGCTAAAGATAAACAGGGGGGTAACTGGCAATTCTGTTAGGATATTGTTGAATTCCTATCAGGGAGTATAGAATTATGCGCAAAAAAATTCAACTCCTTCCGTACAACATAAGTACGGATTATGATGGTTAATACCGAAACTATAACTGCAACAGTTTGTTTTACAAGAAAAATTCATCGTCATTATGTGCCAAAATTTTTAGGTCAATTACCAAAATTGGTACCAGTGCGTCGTTTTGCAGCAGCTTTAAAACGTCACGATTGGAACCGAAACCCCCATATTTACCAACTGCGCTACAGCCGAAAGCAGAGAATATCTGTGCGCGCAGAACGTCGAGAGACGTTTGATGCGTTAGCCATGGCGATGATTGCCTATGCGGATTACAACCCTGAAAGTGAGGCATTGTTTGAGGTGATGTGTTCGGTGGAGAAGTTGGCTGAGTTGTGTGGTCAACTGTACCGCTATGATAGTGGTCGTAAAAGCTACGACCCCATACTTCATGCCTTGCGTGATTGGGAGCAAGCCAATCTGATAATCATTGATCGCGATTTTGATGTTGAAGCGAAACAATACAAAGCGATGCGCATCTGGATTCGTCCTGAGTTTTTTCATGGACTTGGTTTTTCGAAACAGGAATTGCGTGACGTAGTGGCCAGTTTCAGTCGCTGGATGGAAAAGCAAGGATTAAAAGATAGTTATCAAAAACGGTACGCGCAACATGTGTTACGACTCTCTCGTGCTAATGTCGCCTCTCTCGATAATAAGCACAAGCTTCGCAACTTACTCCGCAAGCTCAAAACCCTCGTTATTGGGGAAGATGAAGCGCTCAAACAAGAGAAAAAACATCTAACCAAAGCGCTGAAGGAAAAGAAAGCCTTAGCCCAAAGTACGCGCGTACCTGAAAGTTCAGAGCGTGCGGCATGGCGTCGTTTTGAAGCCTGGAAGGCGACTCAGCCATTAGCCGTTGTGATGGCCTTTGAGCGTAAAATGAAGACCTTGTACCCAAGTGTTCAAGGACAGGCTATCTATCTGTATTACCTTGAGCACCTACCTGACACTTAATCTTGTTGTTTGAAATTTTCCGCCTTAATTGGCGGTGATTTTGTTCGCCCTAAACTTTATCTGCCTATTTTTTAAGCAAAAAATACCTATTTCAATCTTTCAATTTTTCACGGCAAGAACGGAATGAGTATTTTCGTTCTTTATTTACACCATTAATTTCGACTGATTTTATTTTATTCAATTAACTTCGAATAGTCTTTGCGCTTTAAAGTTAAATTCGTTCTTAAATTCTGAACTAAACGACCTTATAAATAAGGAGTTGCGGCTTCACTTTTTCAAGCCGCACACTCTAAAAAAATAAAAACAATAACGTCTTCGCTCACAAGCCATAAATGGCTGTCGCTCAGATAATTGCGAAAAGACTGTGCAATTGCCCCCGTAAAGCTGGCCTACGGCCACCTTAACGCGCAGCTACAGCCGTTCATCGAGGCAACGCCTCTCGCCCGTCTCACTGCGTTTTTCAAAGGGGCAAAAAAACAATTCTATTGTTTTAATTCTATTAGGCTTAACCAGGGCAGGGGATTGATTGGGGTATTTATCCGTCTGTAACCGCTAACGCGGGTCTCGACGGCCCTCACCGTCATTCGTCCTCAATCACTCCTGTTGCCGTCTACAGCCCTGCGGGCGGGTGATTTCAGTGAAATTTCGTAATAATTAGACATTTATACATTAAGAAAAAATACAATCTAAAAGTCAGTATTATACGGAATGTAACACATTGATCTTAAAACAACGGAACCTGAAAAATGTATTTTAGACACAATGATCCTAGGTTATCATTTGTAACCATTATCTTTTGACTATTTGATCCAACATTTCTGACAGTAAAGTGGCAGTATATGCGTCTTTTTAATGGTGTAGCCGATATTCTTCCTGCGTCATATTGTTCAGTGATTCATGCGGGTGTTCACTGTTATATTCTGACAACCATTTTTCTGTAATTTTCCGTACCTCATTCAGCGTTCTAAACAGATAAAAATCAAATATTTCTATGCGATATATCAGGTTAAAGCACTCAATGAAAACATTCTGTGTCAACTTCTCCGGCTGAATAAACACCAGCTTTACTGAATGAATCTCTGAGCATTTAACCTACGCCAGAGAGATAAATTTAGGTTCCTTATCCATAACCAGATAGCCAGGGGTGCTGCGATCCTGTCAAGTATACTGACCACTCGTAGAGTTGGCAGATTCAGATCAATTTCAATCGATAATGACTTGTGGTTAAAATGAATGTGCGAAAACGACCGACACAGCTCAGAGCATTATTCATAAAGTCAAGTTACCATTCTCACTCGTGGTTGTTATCAACGAAGTGTTTCCATCAGTTGCCATATTGAAATAATAATTTAGCGGGTCTTGGAATAAAAGACTAAAAGGCGGGAAAGTCTAATAATTGAGCGGATTTGCCGCGATAATCATGTCAAACGTGTGCTTATGGTTATACTAAAAAGTTATACCGATTTAACGGGATTAATTTGCCAAATCTAGAGCATCCACTAAAAAAGGGATATGTCCGCAGCCTACTGATACCGAGGCTTCCTCTAATACTCGGTACTCTCGTCTTTGAACTGTATGACGTAGCAATAAACGCATTGCCGTGTCTTTGGGGTACAATACTTCAGCCTCTATTGTATCTTTGTTCACTGCGACCATATCAAAACCTGAACACCCAAATATTACGCTCCAAAGCGAATATTTATTCTCATTTGCGAATTCACTTGCGATATTTGGATCTCGTGAGGTAGATAAATAAGCAGGATCCATCCCAACCTTGCCCTCTGCAATCGAGCCCAATGCATCTTTTACTTGCGAGCCTCTATAGGTTTTCGTTAATACATTCAATGGGGATTTTGCCAATGCTTTTGATAAAATCATATCAAGTAATTGTTCCGCAGATGTCATAGTTTGCCCAGACCTTAATTTACGATTCAGAGGTTTATACGCCTCTCCTGAATAAAGTTGCACTGCTACTATCTCAGCAGAAGAAAGAAAGTTAACGGATTGACTGCTAGTTGCTATATTCTTTATAGCTAGAGCTAATGGGAAATGTTTTTTTAATTTATCAAGCAACTCCTCTTCAGACAACGATGTCCGCATGGATTGAATCTGATGTGTATTCGATCCATCATGAGTTCCCGGGACATTTCCCGGCAATCCTAAAACACCACAACAAATATTCATATCAATCACCTATTAACCCAAATTGTTCATCATTATATAAAAAGGAAAATAATGGTGAAGTTATTTTACCGCAAAAGTGCAAAGGGTACATAATATGCATACTAAACAATGAAGCCGTTACAGTTCTCGTTGAGATTATGGATGAGAACAATGAACTACTCAGCAATCAGTATATTGTTTCATGTCAGTCATCCCACTTTACCTTATCGTTCTCTAATTAATCAGCTTATTACGTTCTCTCATTGATTCTGCTATTTTAGCCGCATGAAGGTATGAATTTCATACGGCTTAGCTATGTTTAAGGGATTTAAAAAGTATTTTCAACCCTATCAATGTATTAACAATCTAATGTTCTAACTTAGTGTTTAATTACATTCAAATATCAATACATTTCCTTGAGATGTACTTACTAATTTATAGATATTCCATAATGTTAAGTATTTTGTGCTAGAGAACTCTAGTCTTGATAAAGACGAATTCAATTTGGATGAGTTTGAACTCAATAAAGTATACTCCTTTTTATGATTACCCTTATGTACAGTAATTATTAACTGATCTCCATAGGCTTTAGCATATACGGCTATTTTTTCACCATTTAGTGGAACTAATAATGGAGATATATCTATATGCTCTATTTTAAGTGGAGAATTTTTTAAAATGATGGTTGTTGGTTCATTGTTAATAGAATTGAATGTATATCTAGCTCCAGATTCGCCATATATTATACTAGAATAATTAGTTGGAACTGTAAATGAAATATCAGGTTTATTGATAATACACTCAATATTTTTATTAGTTACAAATATTTTCATTATTTCATCAAAGAAAATACAAGTGTTTTTTTGGCAATATAGTTCATAGAGAGAATCTATAATTGCCTCATAATTCAACTTATTGTTTTTATGATAGTTTCTCCAGGATGACATATTCACAGTTTCTACTTTGAAAGTTTTTTTCTCATCCGTTAGTTTTAAATTTAATCCATCTTCAGTTGAAAATACTATTTTATTAACATATTCTGAAATATCACCATCTTTATGAGCGTGAATTTCTATTCTTTTTGCATCTAGATCTCTATTTTGATCAAAAAACATATAAATACTATCATCATTATATGAGATATAGTTTATATCGTTAATTTTTCCTTTGAATTTTAAATATTGCATTCCTGAATTTGATGATAAAATTATATTCACTCTAAATACTTTATTTTTGTGATTTGGGGCAGGTATTTCAACAACATTATTACCTCCTCCAAGATGCACAGTTCCACCTATAGCTCCAAGAATGAAATGGTTATCATGTTTATTTCCTATAAAGACATCATATCCATAATCAGAACCTATTAAAGTATTAATGTTATACTGTATTAGATCCATCATTACTGAAGAATGATGAGTAAGATATGGCAGTAACGAACGTACTGCTGTTTGTCGGTTTTTTTGATTTAAATCAACGTTAACAGAAAACCCTTGTCCAAGATTTTTAAATGATAAAATATTTTGAGTATGGGGTTGACCTTGAAATTCTACATTTCCTATACCATTTGTGTGTAAAATCATACCATTTTTACCTCCTATCAAAGTAAACCAAGATTCTTTCATAGAATGTAGAGTATCTTGATTTTTAAGTAAAAATAGTTCTTTTTCTAATGGAGGAATAGCAAATGTAGTAAAGTCATCCGAACATGTTACGGTTGTTGACTTTTGATCCTTATGCATTAATACATGATCTGTTCTCGCTAGCTCTTTATAGGTTCCGTCATTCATTTTTATGGCTTCAGTATAGGCTGTAATACGAGCGCTATATCCAAGGATCACTGTTGTGTATCTACCTTGAGGGATTTCTGGAAATTTTGATGGCCACAAACGATTTGCATACCCTTTAGCTAATTGATAGTCATGTTGTGCGTTATCATTACAAATGACTTTATTTATTTCCCCAAGAATGTGAATTTCTGGGATATCTAGAGTACTTGTACAAGATTTGGCATATCCACTGCGATCTTTAACTTGTTTATCATTTAGATCCGCATGATTACCAAACCCTTTCCCATGATTATAAGAGCGATAGGCATCGAATTTAGGTGGAGAGACTCTTAAATCAATAGTTACTCCTCCTAATAATTTATTAGCTGATAAATCAAGTAATTGTTTTTCTGGCTCTGCTAAGATTGTTACCTTTGAGGACTCGTTTAAATAACGTTCTAAAGACAACCACGCATTTCTTCGCATTTCAATATGATGATTATGCAGTAATATTTTTTTTACGTCCTGTTGAAAAAAATAAATAGGGATTGTGGACAATGCTAATGGAGGAAAAACGGTACCTAATAAAGTTAAAGAGGTATAAGTGGCTGCAAATCCGATGTCAACACTAGCCAAGAGGCGTTCCTCACTGCTGATATTTGGTTTTAAGTAAGTCTGGATAGCATCGCCTAATGACCATAGGTTCAGAGCAGTATCAAAGAGGGGAAGTTTTATAATTGTTGCAGCTTTGGTTAATAAACTACCTGTTGCGCCTCCTATCTTTGTGGCTATATGTTGAAGTTTAGTTGCAACTATCGTTTCTAATTTAATTTGAGAGGCGCTTAATCCAAATGATTTTTCACCAACAGCGATTAAAGTTAATCCTAGTGCGGCATCAAATAACGTTTTAATATCAGACGCATGATTAGCATGATCTAAGCTTGTTAAGTGTTCTCCTGTTGCTGCCATTTTTGTGTATTGTATTATCCCTACGATAGACAAAATTTCATCAAGATGCATAGCATCAAAGCCTTCTTGTAAAGCATCAAAACCTTCTTTAAGTGATAATCCTATCGCAGAGACATCTAATTTTACTGATGTTTTGCTTCGTTGTGTTTGTAAAGATACATCAATTTCATTTGACGACTGATCTAGTTTTAAACCAATAATTTTGGTTTTAGGTGAGCTCAGATCGACTCCATTTTTAGTCAGTGTCATTGACATTTTTTTTAATTCTGCCGCCAAGAACGTTGCTAATTTATTTCGTTGCTGTTCTAGCCTAACTAGTAATGACATAGGTGCTGAGGGACCTGGCATAACCTTTGACAATTTAACCTGTGGAGTATTTGGTTGATGCCCCAGAGACGATAGTAAATGGTGTATTGTACTAACTTCACCTTCATTTAAATAATGTTTGTTTATGTAATCATTTAATAACTCACCATTTATTCTTAGTTTGTTTGATGTATTATCAATATCATTGATATTCTTTTCGTCAATTCGTTTTCCATTAATTGTCACACCAAATTTATACAACTCAACAAGAGGTATATTTTTATTTTTAATCGAAATTGTTGTCGGTAATGTTGATATTTTCTCTAGTGTTGATAGATAAGGACGTGAAGTTAGCTCAAGTGCATCGTAGCTAACAATTTTACTCCAGTCGTTATCTGCAACAAAGTTTATATCAATGAATGTATTAGTATCTCCACCTGTATACAGGTGGTTGACTTCATTTGAAATATTAGGTGATTGCTCAATGAAACTTAATGCTTTTTCTAAATTATCAAAATCAACATAACCGAAATTAGGATCGGTTACACGCCATATTTCATTTAAGTTAGATATAATTATACTGTGAAACTGAGTTGTTATTAGTAATTTTGTTATATTATTTTCTACCAAATAATTGGCAACACTTATTGTTTCAAAATCAGATAATCTAATCTTATTCACATTTGAAGAGCGTAATAATTTACTATTGCCATGCTGTTGAGCATGGTCTATTTGAGATTGTATCGAAGTTAACAGATGTTTATCACTTTCAGAAAGTTGAGACTGTTGATTTTCTTGATATAACGAACTGGCTAAATCTAGATTTTCTTGCAATGTGTTATATTGCTCTTCACTGTTAGCACGAAGATATAATTCAGCTAATCCCATACAACGGCCTTCTTGGGGGGTAAGTAGTATTTGAGGATGATATTTAATATTTTTTCCTTCAAATTTTATGGCTGCATCCTGCCATAAAAGTGCGTTTTTACCATAAAAATCCCTCCATTGTAATGCCTGATATTTTGCTGTAATAGAAATATCATGCAACTTAGATCCTAATATAGGATTGGTGAGATAACTGTCGTTACCAATATATCCTAACCCTTTCAACATTGTTGGCTCAACAAATGTTGAATCGGACATTAAATATATTGAGGATGTTCCTGATTTTATTTCGTTTAACAGATTATTTGTGATCGTAGGTAATTTATCGGCTGTGATGTAAGGGACACATTCTAAAAAGCTATTTCTGCCTGTAAAACCTTGAGTAATTTCTGTTAGTGAAATATCTCGTATCTTATCTATTTTATTAAGAAAATCATTAATTAGAGAATCACTTTGTAACATAAAGCCGAGATCGTTCTGACTAAATATGGATTTTATTGATTCAACGGTGATTGATTTACCTGTTTTAATATCATGATTTATTTTATATAAAACATTAAATAAATCATGCATTCTATCTGAAATAATATTTTTATTTGACAATCCATCTTTCACTCCTGAGATGATGATATCAGATGTTAGTATTCCATCTTCACTTGAAAATTTCATTCCAAGGGCAGAAACATTTTGATTCATTATAGATAAAAAATATTTACTCAAATTATTTTTATCTAATATCTCTAAGACAGACTGAAAAGAGACTTTTAATGATTTTTCATAGTTACTTGGACCAAAATGAGTGACTCCTTCACCAAAAAAATTCTCATAAATTTTATTTAGGATGATTTTTGCATCAGAGTCATTACCTCCAGTGCAATTTAAGATAATATTAACTAACTCATTTGAGGGGGCTGATAGAGCTGCATTATTTATTATTAATCCTGATTCTTGGCGAAGAATACCATATTTTATAATTTCACTGATGTCGTTAAAATTATATTTGTCCGATAATAAATCTTCAATTAATTTGTTATTTTGTAAGTCGGTAGAAATGTTTTTTATTTCAAATCTATCGATGCCCCATTTTTTAGTTATATATTGTTGCAGTTCGTTTGTTATTTCATTTTTATTGGTGATGTATTTATCCCATAATGTAGTAGCATCATTGTAATCATCAATATAGACTTTTAAATCATTTTTATTTTTGATTTTCAAAATGTTAATTTCTTTCCCGTTAATTTTTAACTTTTTTGAAACAGGAAGGTTTGTTAATTTGTTTTCAATGTCAGATATTCTTGATGCTATTTTTTTGTCGTTGAATATTTTATCTAAAATAAAATTTAATTGTTCTTTTTCAGTATTTGTAATTGTTTTCAATTGTTCTTTTTTCTTTAAATTGCAATATTGTTTTAACTCATTCTTTAGGTTTCCGTTGAGCTCTTTAATTAGTTCCATGATTTCTTTTTCTCGTTCTTTTAATATTATTAATTCTTTTTCGACTAATAGTTTATTAGTGAAAGGATCATCCCAAATTATGATTTTTGTATTGTGATCACTTGATAAAATAGAATTTATTGATTTTTTATTTGCATTTACATTTTTGTTAACATCAGTTAGTAAATAATGAGCTTTATTCTCAATAGGTATTGATGATTTATTGATTTTTTCTGATAATTGGTCAGACAATGATATGCCAACCCATCGAACAAGATTATTTTCAGATAATAGTAAATATTGATATATTTTTCGATCAATATCAGAGAGTTTATCTAAATCTAAATAATAACTATTAATAAGATTATTATAATCTTTCTCGAAAGTTGGCCATTCTTCTCTTAGTTTTTGTTTTAATTCTAATGGCCATCCAATCTGTAATTTTTTTAGATCTAAGACAGTTGGTGTTATTTTTTCAAAAGCATTATCTTGTGTTATAGAGTTGATATCTTTAAATATTTCTTTTATGTTAAGTTTTTTACTTAACCATGTACTTTCATCATCAGGAGTGACGTCATTGATACCTACTGAGTTTTGATTTACCCAGTCGTAGTGTTTATTTGATGTCCCACTTATTTCTTTAAGATTACCTACAAATGAACTTTCTCCTAGCCCTTTAAAGCGGTTATCATTTTGATCTAAGCGACACTGACCAAGTTCTCCTAATGAATTATAGTAGTTCTTTATTGACTTCATGATTGCATCTGGGCCAGTTATCTGGAGTGTGCTGTATTTTTGAGGAATAATTCCATCCATTCGGTAATTAGAAAATAATGATCCAGGTGTGTATTTATTAGGGTGAAATTTTATCTTTTGTTTTTTTACTTTTTTGGTGTTTTTGACTTTTAAGTCAAAAATACTAATGTCTAATATTTCTTTTAATGTTTTGTCATTAGGGGAAGTTTTATATTTTGATAAAACCTCCCCATCTAAGCTAATAATGCTATTAAAAATGAATGTCTTTTTGTCATCTTTTTGATTTAAGTGGTATTTTACTGCTTTATTAAGACCTGATTTTTCAAATAATCCATGAAGATAAAGTTCTAATTTATTTATATTTGAAAATTCAACCAATCCACCATTAGGATCATAAAAACCATATATTCTATTTTCATTCTCTTTTACAGACCACGCTGCCATTGCATGTCCAGGTGCTTCTAACTTTAATAATATATATTCATTGTTTGTTTCATTTAGTAATTTTATAATTTCATCCAATGATTGATTTTCTTTTTTATCCTTCCATACTTTTTCGTGAGTAGAATACATTGGGTTTTTAGCATGAAGTCTAGCCAAAACATTGATTAATTGTTTTGCCTTTTCGACTTCAGTCTCTGTATAGCGAGCAGGATCACTTAATACTGCTGCTGTAGAATATAATTTTTCAACTAGCGATTCTGTTAAACCCTGTTTATTTTTACTTTCTAAATATTTCTCTGTTAGCAGAAGTATCGCTAATGGATCACATCGCCCGCCAAACCCATCACCAACTAAGTTTAATAAAAAGAGTTGTGGGATTAATTTTTCTTTGGCTAATGGGTCTAATTCGCCATCGGACTTTACTTTTTCAAAAAGTTGATGGTATTCTTCTACTTTAGGTTGAAATGTTACCGCCAAAGCTCGACTCTCAACTTCATAAGCTAATGCCCCTTTTTGCTCGAGAGATAAGGTTTTTTCTTGTTTTTTCATTAATGAAATAATATTTTTGATATTCATATCCCTCTTAAATTCAGGAACATTGTTTATGGCATTACTATCTTTATATCCCTTAAGAAACTCTTGAGTTACCCTTATATCTTTCTTTTTTATACCATTTTCTTCTAATGCGAGTAATTTTCCATATTCCTTTAGATCTTTTTCTAATGTTTTTAAATTTTCTTTTTTTCTCGATTTCGCGTCATTACTTTCTAGATCAGAAACAAATAACTTTGCTTCAACCTTTTCGCGAGCACGTAATGGTTCTAAATGATCATTATTATTCGGGTTATAATAAAAATGTTGTTTACCAACATCTTCTCTTCTAAGTTGTTCTCTTATACCCCAGATTTCTTGATACGCATGATTTTGTCCCTCAATGACAAAATCCATGACTTTACTTCCTTTATGGGTGGCTAGGAAGTTATTATTTCCTCTAACATTCCAAGCTTTTCCCCAAAATTGATGACGTTTAGACATAAGCATTGAATCACGAATTACTTCAGTATTAATAGGCGCAAATACTTTAATTTCATTTTTTTTGTCTTTTATTTCATTTAAAATTAAATTTAATCTGTTTTTATCATCTGCAGATAGTTTGTTTTTTAACTCGGAACTAGGTTCTCCACTAACTAATGCAAGGAGTTCATCATTTAGGGCGCGACGATGATTTTCTTTTTCAAGAAAGTCAAAGTCTTGAGAGTTTTCTTGAATTATTTTATATACCTCTTGTGTGTAACCTGGAGCTACATCATTATCAGAATAAATTCCACCATGATTTTTTAATATATAAGCCCGTAACATATCTGATGCTGCAGCATAATTCGCTCTAAGAATTAATTCTTTTTGATAGTTTTGTTTATGATTCACAATCTTCATTTCTGGTAAATGATTTACATTGTGTAATTTTATTTTATCTGGGCCAAATATTTGAGTTAATTTCTTTTCAATAACATTTATTTTTTTTATGTTATCCTGTAATTTATTTTCGAATTTGTTTATTTTTTCATTATCATAGAGTAATACTTCTTTCAAAAAAGAAATACGGTTTTGATCGTTAAATGTCAACACTCCTTTCACATAAGCATATCTCATTACAGCATCTTGAAGTCGTAACATATATCTAAATAGATGATTCTCGAAGTTAAATTTTAATTTTTGATTAAATTCTGGTGTTAAATTAGTTGTTGTTTTTAAGGTTTCTAACTCATTTTGGGTCAATAAGTTAATCACCTCATTTTTAGCGCTTTCAAAAGCTATTTCTTTAATCTCTTGATTAAATAAATAAGCAGACATAGCATTTGGATCTATCCATAAATTAAAATCAAACTCAGGATATGCATGTTTATATGCATGTGCATATTTTGTAATACTTTCAGGTGGAGCACCAGCAATCCAAACTACATGAATGTGTTTTTCTATTTCAATCTTATGAGACATATATTCATTTTGGACTTCATTGATTAGGCTTAAAATATTACCTATTTCATTTGAAAAATTCTCACTATTATTTTTTTCATTTAATTTTTCATAAAGTCTAGCAAGAAAATTAGCCTGTTCTTTTAATAATTCTATTCCTTCTCTACTATTTTTATTACTTAAAGTTTCATAGCTATTTATACTATCTTTTAATGGTTCAAGCAATAAATGGTGTGGTGTTTTTTTATTTTGAATAATATTGAAAATTTTATTTTCAATATTGTCTTTGGATAAAGAATATTGTGATTTTTCGTTTTTCTTTGTTTCCCCGTTGTTTTGGTTAATATTATCAAGGCTTCTTTTTTTTATTTTTTTTTCTTTTAAATATTGTTTTGATAAAATAGATTCTGTTGAGCTTTGTTCATTGTAGAGATGATGTGTGGTGGCAGAAAATGACAAACTAGATGTTTGAGGAATGACTGATGTAAATTTTTGTTGATGTGCATTATTGCTATCAATTAAGGATATTTGAGAGATATCACCAGACATTAATAATCCTAGCCGATGTATAATTGCTGATTTCCAATTTCCAGTGGTAGAAATAGGAGGTGGGCTAGTAGGATTAATTGTTTTTCTTATTTCCTCTTGAATAAATTTACCAATGGCTATTACTTCATCAGTTGAAGTATTTTTAACCTTTGTGATTCTATTGATAAATGGTTCATGAGTTGTTTTTTTCTCATTGTTTCTATTAATAGAATTAGATTTTTCTATTGGATTTGTTTCTTGTTGTGATGGGGTGGATATTGAATTGATTCTCATATATTACCTTTACTATATTAAGATTTTTTGTTTTTTATACAGGGTGAAATTAATATAAATGGTAGGCAGTGAATGTGTATATTTAACTTAAGTTTAATTCGGTCTGTTTTATTTGAATATGGTATGCCTAATTTTTAATTACAGTAATTATTAATATATTAACTAGTTAGCATTCTCAGGTTTTATTATAAGTAAGAGTGTGAAGTTAACCATTATAGTATGAAAATTTGATTTTTCTTCTAAGATAAGAATTAAGGAGGGTAGTTTTCCATATTCCAAAGTGTTTTGTCAATAGTTCAATTTATATTATTCGCAGCTCAAAAAACAAGCAAAAGTGCCCGGGATTAATATTCTGTTTACTTTATTGTATGGACTAGCAATAACCTATGCCTATGAAAATGCTTGGTTTATATCTATCTACGATAAATTTAACAAATTAATGAAAGGAAATAGACATTACGTATGATTCTTTGCGTTATCGAGCATTGTTCATTTAAAACCAGTTTCGCTTAACCACATTTCACATAGTGTTCCGATTCATTGTACTTATTTTATTAATATAGCTATCAACAGGAGTGAGACTGAGATTATTAGTAAATAGGATTTAGTTGAGTAATATCATTTACTCACGTACATAAAGATAGTGTGCTTTCCTGTACGTTTTATTGGGCACAAAGGATGTTAATATAACAAAATTTAGGTTTTAACCTATCGCTTCCGTGTTCTTTTTTTAGTTAATTAGATTCAAAGCATTGATCTGTCATTGATATGAAGTTTGCCAATAAACTTCATGTATATATCTCATTGAAGATTATTTGAATCGCATTAAATTTGAATTCAGGAGAATAAATAGGTTTTGATGTTTTAGCTTTTAGACTATTTATCCTGTGTAATTGACGCAGTATGATTAATTTCAACATAAAAAGCACCCTTCAATTAGACTAAAAGAATCCAATTTTTAGGGTGCAGGGCGGTACGGATGTCAATCTGTAAATATAGTTGAACCACTATATTCAGGGTGAATACAGACTTGCATCGACGAAATATCGCATATCATATTATTAGGTATAGTATATTCTGTTCGACAAATTAATAAACCGAGTTTATTTGGTTGGTTTGGTGACATTGTAGGTAGACTTGTATTATTGGTGACAAGGAAAGTACCATCTTGAGTGGCTGTAGAAATGTTTATACGCATACATGAATTAGGTAAATTCATACTGTGTTCAGTCGAATACATTAGTGCATTATTAACATATTCTTGATTTAAGGCTAAAATAGGCAATGGATATGACTGAAAGAAAGCTGAACACAGGGCGGTAATTCCTGATGAGCACGTAAGCAACTCATACAAATTATTGACTTGTTGGTTGGTTCCATCACATAGATTTATAACTCGCATAGCTTCACTTGGCGTTAATGCACTTACTATATCGTTTGATTTTTTAGAGTCTAGCTTTAAAATTTGAGATAATTCGTTTTGGGCTTCAGGTGGAAGAGCCATTCCATCGACATGAATGTTTACATTCCCTAATGCTCGATGGGCATCGATAAATACACTGTTAAATGGTGATGTTCCTGCTAGCGGATCTCTTTCTGATGTGTGAGGTATCACTATTGATGTTGAATGTTGAGAGGCTATTTTGAGTAACTCTCTCATTGAGCCTGCATTTTTTATTTCCATATTACTAGGTACACTATGTTTCATAAGATAAGGCATATGAATACTTAATGGTAAATTATGTTTTATTCTGTCAGCTTTTTCGCCATCAAAATAACTGATTTTTTCGGTTCCTGAACCATCGATTATGCTCGCGGTGATATCTCCACTAGGGCTGATTGATATTGATAGTTTGGTAAAGTCATCAAAGTTAGCTTCTACTCGTGCTTTTTCCCCCGACATTGGCTGAACAGGGGTCATTTTACTTATTATATTTTTAGCCTGTTCTTGTTGTTCTTGCGTATACTTTGGAGACCATATTCCTAAAGATAGAACTTGTAGCGCTTTTTCTGCTAAATTCATATTAGGCCATGATTTTTTACCATTACTAGATGTAATCATTGCGGCTTCTAAGATAGTTTGTGCAGTTAAATTGTATGTAGTATTTAAGTTTGTTACATTGATCATCTTGTTCACTTTGTTTGATTATTTCGAATCAAAGTACCTATTTGATAGGTGCTTTTTAACTAAATTAAACTTTTCTATTTAAGAGCGTTTAGGTTCGATAGTTGGCACTAATTCTAGAACATAACATATGTTCTAATTGGCGTAGTTGCCGTTGTTGAGGCTTATCTTCTACCATTTTTTTGTTACGACAGTCTCTTAGGTCTGCAATGATTTGCTCACAGGATAAGCTCGGATTTTTGAGTAATTCTATTGCTGTAATTAATGAACCAGTACGACCTACACCGCCAAAACAGTGAATCATTGGTACACTAGTTGGTTTCGTATTTTCATAAATAGGTTCGATTGTATTGGACGTTTCTATAGTTATTTGTGCTAATTCCAGTAATTGATATACATTTTGAAGTGCATGATGATCTTTCCAGCTTTGAACATGTATGACGGGTAGACTATATGCCTCAGGTCCGGAGCTTAATTTTAAGTGATAATTATCAATGTCAACTCCACTTGATGTTTGAATACTAGCTCCTTGAGTTACTTGGGTATTTATAGAACCAATTCTACTTGGTTGCCTAAAGTAATCAGGGAGTTTTTTTCCTTGTATTTGATCATCTCCGGTTAACACAACTAAGCAGGAAGGCTTTTGTTCAAGTATCATTCGCAGATGTGACTCAATACCACTGAGCGTGCCTTTAGGATATGAGCAAGCTATAGCGACAGGTGTTCCTCCAATAGACATAATATTTGCCGGCATAGGTGTTTTATCTTGTAAGCAAATTTGGGTGTTAGGATTCACAGAAATGTTAGTGAATCGAGGCAAATTTAATTTGGGTAGTTTTATCTGAACCGGGTGACCACTTTGATAAGCTTGGAGTTTTTCTTTTAATGCTATCACATCTTTTGTTATTCCTTGGAGTCGTTCTGCTGCTAATGATAGGTCGTCCTGAGATGCTGAGTTGACCCATGCTTCAACGGAACCACCGGTAGTTCCCCATTGAGAAAAAGGACTATTGCCAACAAAAACACTTTTTATTGTATGCTGAAAATCCGCCATGCCAGGAATACTAGACAAGTTAGATAAATTGGTTAGTAATGTTTGTAATGTTCTTAATGCACCGTTACCTTCTGATAATTGAGAATACTTTGTTTTTAATTCTAGGCCAGAAAGTTTTTGTAACCCTTCGATTCGTGTCAAGCTAATTAAGGATGATGCAAGAGTAGCCTGTTGTAAGTTTTTTGCCAGTGCTTCAACTGTATTATAATTTGGCTGAGTCCCTTCAGTAACAATAATACTTGCTTTTAGATTGCTTTTATCAGAGCCTGCTGCGATAAAATTATTCATTGTTAAAGCCTGTTGAGCAATATTCGCACCATATTTTTGTACTAATTCCTGGACAAATGCTTCTTTCGCTTGCATTGTTTGTGCTGCTGGAAGAAGAATTGTTTGGATTTTACGTTGCGTTAAAGGTGTATCACCGGAACTTAAGTGATAGGCTGAAATAACTTTATCCGCTGTGTTGACTCCATAGGAGTTTGATAACGCCTCTGCAAATGCGACTATGGTGATTTGATTTTCTGTTTTGATACTTTCGATATGATTTTTTACCGAACTTATGTTTTTAAAGGGGGGAAATTTTCCTAAAAAACTTAATATCCGACCAACAAATCCTTCGTTTGCAGTAGTAATGGTTGATTCGTTGGTGGTGTTACTGATAACTAGGCGAGCATCTTGATGTCCTGATACTTGTAAAAAGTGAGATAAACCAATTTTTTGCATAAAACTTCCTCGCAATGAATGTTGATTACTTAGGTTAATCTTTTTTTTAAATTAGCTAACTTATCTATAAATGATTCTAATTTATTAATAATATTTTCTTCATTTAAATTTGTGATTGAATCTAAATAAAGTAGAACTTCTGATGTGGGCTCATAGCCAAGTACTCCAGCGTTTTCTTCTGCAAGAACTCTATTTAAAATCATGAGTTCACACCAAAGACTACAATTTTCTTGCTTCATCTTTGATACCATTCCATTTAATAACCAGTGGTGTTCATTTGCACGTATAGATACTAATAAGTCGTCATCAAGTAATAGCATACATTGCTTATTATCATCAAACGATAGAGGGACCCCCAATTTATTACCTATAGAGTTTAATATATTTTGATGTGATTTCATTTGTTATACCTTTAAGATTAATAGTATAATGCTAGTATGAATATATTTAAATTATTAGCTGATGAACAATTTTGCTTGTCTGTATATGTTTTTTTTGGGTATATTATATTGAATATCTGTCATAATAGCATTATGAATTTATTTTTGTAAACATTTACTCTCATTTCACTTTAAATATTTTTTGAGTGCCCTCCACTGTTTTATTAGGTATGGGGCGTTATCTTGATCTTTGTAATTATTTGGCTGTAAATAGTTCAGGTTGAAACCTTTAAATATAGAACTTTGGAATTAAAATGGTATTTTAGTGTTAATTTTCCCATGTGATACAGAATTATCATTTATCATTATTGCATTTGTTTCGATGGTTTTAAATGTGGTTTGCAGGCTTTTAAATTATAAATAAATCTATAATTTCTATAGATCATTTATTTAGTGAGTGTAAAATAATATCAAAAAATGCTCATTCGAACTGTTTAGGGCTATCACAATAGCTTATCTTCATGCTTTTTTATGTATGTGTCGATGATTCCATCAGGCATTTCAATGTGATTGCGAATTTATGACCAAGTTACTTTAAGCGTTTCTTTGTGAGCTTTTTTATTCATTGTCTATAAATTTTGCTAACTCTATGTTTTTGTTTCATCAGCATATCATTAGTACAAACTTATTTATCTACCCGTAAGGTCATATTTAAATTAGAGGGTAAAATATTATTGTAATAAAGTATTTTAAATTTTAATAAGATAAGTATAAGCCCTATTCATTGATGATAAAGATTATCTGGGGGCGGAGATATTATCGATTTTTTGTGCACTGAGATTATTTACATTTTTATTTTTTTATTTTAGATTTACTCATGTTTTTATATAGACTTAAGAGGGTTTTGACTATGTTTAGTTCTACTGTTGGGCAAGCTGCAAGAACAGCTACTCTAGGGATTAGAAATGTTCTAGATGTATCTTTTAAGTATGAAACAAGCAGTAGTGGGGTCTTTAGCCGACTGTTTGGAATGAGAAATGATTCGCTATCTGTTCAGGTAAATAGATCTCATTCCTCTATAAATATAAACAAGGTGAATAAAGAGATCGATAGGGCTATTCGTCATGCTCACGTACATAAGCCTGCTTGGCTGTGTCAAGAAACACAAAATCTTTTATCTGCTGAGATAAATAAAACTATTGATCAAGTTTGTCTCCAACAAGGGAGATCTCTCACGAACGCTCAAAAAAATCGTGTTTTTGGGAACATCTCGGATAAATTGGGCTGTGGGGTTAAATTAGATCCTAGATGTACACAGAGTTCGATTGGGCAAATATTGAGCAATAGTTCATATGTTTCTCGTAAAATTGATGATTTAGTATCTCATAGTGATCTGAATCGTCGTGAAAAAAATGAAGTAAAAAATATAGTCACAAGTAAATTAACTTCGATTATATTTGAAAATAAATTCGGAGGGGTGAGTTTAGATGTGTTAAGGGCGGATGCTATGCGATCGGTATGTAATCAATTCAGAGGATAGAATGCCACTTTTTAATTGAAAGTAATTGATTTTGTCACTTTCAATTAACAGGATGTTTCCTGTCATTGTGTTTTTTTCATTATTCGCTTAGGTCAAATTAAATAGTCTCTTTATTTTGTGATTTTTTATTTGACCTTTTTATGGGAATCTCTTTATTTGCAATTAAAATCGTATTTAATTGATATCTTAAGGGAGGGAGTTGTGGGATTTAGAATGAATTTATTTATGAATGCTAGTATTGTTATAAAATATAGATAAAGATTTTTATTAGGAACTACTAAATGTTTGACCTTTAGTGCTTTACTCCTATCCTCCTTGAATATAACACTCAAAATCTAGTGGGGGCGTATCATCGAGGGGGAATTGTTACTTCTGCAATGCAATGAATGCCATTTGCTTTGTTCTCAGAACGGGGGGATGGAAATCCTCTAAATGCATGCGTAATGATCTGAGAAAAATTATGTACTCAATCATTAAGAAATCTGTTTTATCACTCATTGAAGCTTGTAAACTAACATCATTGCCCCTAGCTGCGTTTTACACCTTGTTTTTCCTACCTGTAGATCCCTGAGTGTTTTTTGCACACTCGGTGTGTAATTTTTGGTCATGTGACAATCGGGAGTTAGCCTGATGCAGCCAATGGCATCCTATTGTTAGCCAATGAGTCAATCACACACAGACATCCCATCACGCTTGTAATTGGTACTGAGCTGACTTGACAATCATATTTTTATGCAACTATTTTGGAGGAAAAGTTTCTTCATTGTTTAATTTTTAAGACTGACTTGAGAGAAGATTTTTTGCTTAGTATTTTTGTCTTCAAGCTTTTTTAATTGGTTAACATTATTCGCTTGTATATCATAATTAGCGAATTAAAAAAATTAACGATCTGAATTTTGTTATATGGGATTTTTCATCATGACCTATCCAGTTGTTAATAAAGAAAATATAATTATAGTTTTTGTATTTTTATTGGGATAGGTTCTTGGTCATCTAAAAGGATTTTATTATTTAATAACTTGCTTAAAAAGTTTTTTGTTAATTTATTGATAGTGTATGGGACTGTTAAACTTAACATCATGCTTTATTATTTTATTTTGGGTATTCCATTGTGATATATATTCTTCTTAATTTGATTATGAGATGTTTTTTTAGGGGAGACTTTATTCTTATTATTTTTAACTATTAGTTGTTTTTATATTAATTTCTTATTGATTATATATATGTAGTATGGATTTTTCAAAAAAGTAAACCTAGTAGAGATTGTTTGTTAAAATTGATTGTGATTTGAATCTGTATGATTGGTAATAATTATGGTGGTGTTCGTTATTTTTTCATCATGTTTTTTTTGGGTAGTTAGGCGATCCTTATTATCTAATTATAATTATGTTGAGTTTAATCATATGCTGAATCCTGTTGAATGTTTAAAAAAAGAGGATGTTATAAAGGTATATAACTCAGAGGCTTGGTTATTAACACCAAATCAAGGAGATTGTTTTATTTTTGATATTCATCAAGATAAAGCATATGAACAGTGCAAAATTGTAAAAAGTTCTTTATTGATATTAAATCGCGTATCTGTCCATATAAAAAGCGAAAGGGTTATTTTTAGGTCATTAAAATTAGCTCGCTTAAGTAAACTTCTTGCATTTATGGATATGGCTTTTGGGAAAAATTCAGTCAAAGTGAAGCCTCCTCACTGGATGGCTCTTGAGTTAGATGATCCTGAGATATGTGAAGATATCAAAAGCTGTGAGCGTTGGTTCTTAAAACAATATATGAATCCAACAGAAGAATTCTCTTTTTTTATTTCTATGTTACGTCAAATGGAAAGTTATTGTGTCATTCAATTTCTTTTCAATCAATCAAGAAGTGGTAATACATTGATTGAGTTAGGTGAGAATTATGGTGTTTCTTACTCGCATTTTCGTCGATTATGTAATCATGCATTAGGTGGTAAAGTAAAAAATGAATTGAGGATCTGGCGGATGGCTCAGTCGTTGCTTGAAAACATAGAAAAAGACGGCAACTTAACTCAATTAGCCCTTAATAATGGTTATGCATCATCATCTCATTTCTCTAATGAGATAAGAGAAATGATGGGAGTATCTCCTCGTGATTTATCAAATATTATTAGATTGGCTTCTATTCAAAATGAAAACTAAAGTTATTTTTTCAGCGTTATTTTTGTGTCTGGTGTCATATGGGATTACTGCTCCTCAAGCAGCCGAATTATCCGTGGCGTTAAATGCGAAAGGTGATCATGGTTACGTTGCAAAAGATGATAGCTTACGTAGCTTTTTTGAAGCTATGGCTGCCAAACTTAATGAGCCGGTGATTGTTAGTAAACTAGCTGCAAGAAAAAAAATCACAGGAACTTTTGATTTCAGTCGACCAAAAGAGCTATTAGATAAGCTTTCTTTCCAATTAGGATTGCTTTGGTATTTTGATGGGCAAGCTATTTACATTTATGATGCGAGCGAAATTCGGAATGCTGTTATTTCATTACAGAATATCTCCTTGACGTCATTTAATGATTTTCTTCGTAAGTCAGGGCTATATGACCAGCGTTATCCTTTAAGAGGCGATAACAATAGTAATACGTTTTATGTTTCTGGACCTCCTGTTTTTGTTGAGTTGATTGTTAATACGGCTACCTTAATTGATAAAAAAGACGAAGGTATTCAACTAGGAAAACAAAAAATAGGTGTTATTAGGTTAAATAATACCTTTGTTAATGATCGTGTATATAAATTACGTGGTCAGGAAATTGTCATCCCAGGAATGGCGACAGTTATTGAGAATTTATTAGAGGGAGAAAAGCAACCTTTAGCTAATAGTATTCTTAATAAACAAATTACTGAAATGCCCGATTTTGTTTCCGAAATGAATGGTATGTCATCGGTACCATTGAATTATAGCTCTAATGTTAGTTTACCAGAGGCTTTAAAGCAAACCGCAGCGGCTGGAGATATTAAGGTTATTGCTTATCCAGGCACAAATAGCCTATTAGTTAAGGGAACCGCAGAACAGGTTGATTTTATTGAGCTATTAGTTAGAACGTTAGATATTACGAAACGTCATGTTGAATTATCTCTTTGGATTATTGATTTAAACAAAAGTGATTTGGACCAATTAGGTGTGGAATGGAGCGGAGGGATCAATTTAGGCGACAAATTAAGTATGTCTTTTAACCAGTCTACACCAATAAGTACTTTGGATGGCGGGAAGTTTATTGCTTCTGTGTATGCTCTTGAGCAAAAAAAGCAAGCAACCGTTGTTTCCCGACCAGTTATTATGACACAGGAAAATATCCCAGCGATTTTTGATAATAATAGAACATTCTATACCAAGCTTATTGGCGAGCGGACTTCTAGTTTAGCCGATGTTACTTATGGGACTTTGATTAGTGTTCTTCCTCGATTTTCCGCAGATGGACAAATCGAAATGTTACTAGATATTGAAGATGGTAATGAAGCGAGGTCGGTTGATTATAACAATGAAGAGAATGTTGATGTTTTACCTGAAGTTGGAAGAACTCATATTAGTACGATTGCTCGTGTCCCACAAGGTAAAAGTTTATTAATTGGTGGATATACGCGCGATGCAAATTCTCAAGATTTACAGAAAGTTCCATTTCTAGGTGATCTTCCTTTTGTTGGTGGATTATTTCGTTATAACAATCAGAATAAGAGTAATACCGTTCGCGTTTTTTTAATTCAACCTAAAGAGATTGTTGAGCCGTTAATGTTTGATGCGAATGATGTTGCATTAAAGGTTACGAAAGAAGGCGGAGCTGATATTACCGATGACCCGTTACATAAATGGGTGATTAGTTTTTTAAATCGCGACACTGGATTAAAGCTGAATAATGGCAATTAATGTTTCTCCTGGCGGATTAATTTCTGCGAAAGTTCTTGCAAGACAAGCTGCGCAGCAAGAGGTTAATCGACATAATGATGCTCGCCAAGCTGAGGCTTTGCAGGCAGAGGATACTTCTCCCGGTGCTGAGATACAAAGATTTGTTCAATCTACAGATGAAATGTCTGCAGCGATGGCGCAATTTAGAAATCGGCGCGATTATGATAAAAAAGCGGGAGAATTATCGAGTAGTTTTGAACGGGTTTTAGATGAAGATATTCTTCCAAAAGCCCAGAAAATTCTGCAAACAGCCAAGCTTCAGAATGTTACTGCGGATGAATTATTACGACAAGCTCAAAAACTGTTTCCTGACCCGAGTGATTTAGTTTTAGTTTTAAGAGAACTACTAAAACGAACTAAGTTAAGTGAAGCAGTACGTAAGAAATTACAAGCTCTCTTGAAAGAGGTCGAAGCTCAAGCTGATCCTAAAATGCTTAAAGCAGGGATTAACTGTGCTCTTAAAGCGCGTTTGTTTGGTAAGACTATGAATCTACAACCAGGGCTATTAAGGGCTAGTTATAGGCATTTTATTCAAAGTGAGTCTGATGAAATAGATACGTATAGTGATTGGATAAGTAGTTATGGTTATCAAAGACGTTTAATTGTTTTGGATTATATTGAAGGTGCATTATTAAGTGATATTGATTCTTTAGATCCAAGTTGTTCTCATTTAGAGTTTGGATATTTATTAGGTCGATTAAGTCAGCTTAAGTCGCTCCGTTCTGCTGATCTTTCTTTTATAGGGAAGCTAGTATCAAGTTCTGCGATATCGAGTTTTAACATAGCAGAATCAGTTTGGTTATTGTTGATGTTTTCGCTATTAAAAGAACCCCATGCGGTTGATGCTATATTATCCGATATTCTTGGGGATGAGATTTTATTAAAAAGTCATAAAGAACATAGTGTATTGCTATATGAATTATATATCGCCAGTAAAACATTACCGTCAACGTTATTTTTTGACCCAAGTTGGCGAGAGGATTTACTCGAGTCTTTACGGAATATGGCTGATATAGCTTATCGAAATGAATTAATTGAGCAACGCCGTCGAACTAATTAATAATATTTTACCTATTCTATCATCAGGATAATTCATTGTGTTTAACTCCCTGCTTAATGGTGTCAGGCTTCGTCCTGAATTAATAATTTTGTTATTAATGGTAATGATAATTGCAATGTTTATCATTCCATTACCCACGTATTTAGTAGACTTTTTGCTCGCATTAAATATGGTTTTAGCCATATTAGTGTTCATGGGCTCTTTCTATATTGATCGGATTTTAAGTTTTTCTACCTTCCCAGCAGTACTATTAATTACCACGCTTTTTCGTTTAGCGCTTTCAATCAGTACGAGTCGTCTGATTTTAATTGAAGCGGATGCAGGGGAGATTATTGCTACGTTTGGACAGTTTGTCATTGGAGAAAGCTTAGCTGTTGGTTTTGTTGTGTTCTCAATCGTAACTATTGTTCAGTTTATTGTTATTACTAAAGGTTCTGAACGTGTGGCTGAGGTTGCAGCTCGATTTTCTCTTGATGGGATGCCGGGTAAACAGATGAGTATTGATGCAGATCTGAAAGCAGGGATCATTGATGCTGATGCGGCTAGAGAACGACGTAGTGTTTTGGAAAGAGAAAGCCAGCTATATGGTTCTTTTGATGGAGCAATGAAATTCATTAAAGGGGATGCGATTGCTGGGATTATTATCATCTTTGTGAACTTTATTGGCGGAATTTCCGTTGGAATGACTCGCCACAATATGGATTTTTCTGGGGCTCTTTCTACCTATACGATGTTGACGATCGGTGACGGCCTTGTTGCTCAGATCCCTGCTTTATTAATTGCGATCAGTGCTGGCTTTATTGTGACTCGTGTTAATGGTGATAGTGACAACATGGGTCGTAATATTATGGGACAGTTACTCGGAAATCCTTTTGTCCTAGCTGTAACCGCAGTACTGACTATTGCTATGGGGACATTACCTGGTTTTCCTTTCCCTGTTTTTATCATTTTATCTACTGTATTAGGTATTCTGTTTTATTTTAAATGGCGCTCAAGCAAATCTTCAGATTCTTTAAAAGGGAGTGATAAACCTATATCTCGATTTGGGGACGCAAAAGGAGATGTATCAGCTACTAATGCGAGTGCTCAAGATAATTCGTCATTGGGGTTAATTACAAACCTTGACAAAGTTTCAACTGAAACTGTTCCATTAATTCTTTTAGTACCCAAAAATCGATGTGCTGCATTAGAGAAAAGTCAGTTTATTGAGCGTTTACAGAGCCAGTTTTTCATTGATTATGGTGTGAGGCTCCCTGATATGCTGTTACGTGATAGCAATCAAGAGTCGATGGATAATACTGTTTCGTTACTCATTAATGAAATTCGCGTTGATCAATTTGAGCTGTATTTTGACTTAGTTCGTATTATTAATTATTCGGATGAAGTGAACTCGCTTGGTATTGACCTTACCTATAGTCATTACGGGGCTAGCACCTGTGTATGGGTTAATCCATCTCATAGTGAAATGTTAGAGAAACTAGGTTATCAATTACGTTCAGCAACAGATGAACTGTATCATTGTATTTCTGTGTTATTAGTTCGTAATGTCCATGAGTATTTTGGTATACAAGAAACTAAACATATGCTTGACCAACTTGAAGATAAGTATCCTGACTTGCTCAAAGAAGTTTTACGACATGCAACGGTACAGCGTATCTCGGAAGTTTTCCAACGATTATTAAATGAAAGAATTTCTATTCGTAATATGAAATTAATAATGGAAGCTCTCGCACTTTGGGCTCCGAGAGAGAAAGATGTTATCAACCTTGTTGAGCATGTTCGAGGAATGATGGCTCGCTATATTTGCCATAAATTTGCGTATGGTAGTGAGTTACGTGTAGTCATGATTTCATCTGAAGTGGAAGATATTATTCGCAAAGGAATCAGGCAAACATCAGGAAGTGCATTCCTTAATTTAGAACCCGAAACGATGGACAGTTTAATGGATCTATTTTCTTTAGGTCTTAATGAGTTACCGATAGCGCATAAAGATATTGTGTTATTAACATCTGTGGATGTTCGTCGATTTATTAAAAAATTAGTTGAAAACCGTTTTCCAGATTTGGAAGTAGTCTCTTTTGGGGAGATAACAGATAGCAAATCTGTAAATGTTATAAAAACAATCTAAATCAAGGTTAATTATTTATGAATACGTTAGACATTGCACAATTAGTCCGTTCTGCTCTGGAATCTCATGGTTGTGATCCTACTTTAATTGGTGATATTGATAATCATTCAACAATTGTTCTTGATTTATTTGATTTACCAAGTATTTACATTAGCGTTGTTGATGAGGATGTGTGGTTATGGGCATCTCTGTGTGATTATTCTGATTCTGTTCTTGATCAATGTGCTTCTGGATTATTGCGCGCATTAATGGCGGGATGCCCATTTATGAGAACAGGGCAGTTACAGTTAACGAATCAAGATAATGCATTAGTATTACAAGGATTAATACACCAAGATAATTTATTGGATAGTGCAAAATTTGCAGAGTCATTAAATGAATTCTTTAATCAATTAGAGCATTTTTGTCAGTCATTATTACGATGAAATCACTTCGTTTACTTCAAAAGTTGGCTCACCCTCAGCGAATATCTGGACCAATATTAGAAGCTGAGTTGCCTGATGTTGCAATTGGTGAGTTGTGTAATATTCGAGCTCATTGGCAAGATGACTCTGTGATTGCGCGTGCGCAAGTCGTAGGATTACAACGTGACTGTACTGTTTTGAGTTTAATCGGTAATGCTAATGGGTTAACGCGTAACGCGGTTATTGTACCAACAGGACGAGCATTATCTGTCCCATTAGGTAACTTTGTTTTAGGCTCAGTTCTTGATCCTACGGGACGAATTGTTGAGCGCTTTGCATCAGAAATTCCTTCAACTAAAGAAGAGCGCATGATTGATGTTCCTCCCCCGGAATATATTTCTCGTGTAGGGGTGAGTGAACCATTAGTTACAGGGGTCAGGGTGATTGACGGTGTTCTCACTTGTGGTGTTGGTCAACGTATCGGAATTTTTGCATCTGCTGGCTGTGGTAAAACGATGTTGATGCATATGCTTATTGACCAAACGGAAGCCGATGTTTTTGTCATCGGATTAATTGGTGAGCGGGGGCGTGAGGTCACTGAGTTTGTGTCAACGTTACAAGGATCACCAAAAAAAGATCGCTGTGTTTTGGTTTTTGCAACTTCTGATTTTTCCTCTGTTGATAGGTGTAATGCTGCATTACTAGCAACCACTGTTGCCGAGTTTTTTAGAGATCAAGGAAAGCGAGTTGTTTTATTTATTGATTCAATGACTCGTTATACTCGTGCATTACGTGATGTTGCACTTGCTGCGGGGGAAGCGCCAGCTCGCCGAGGTTATCCTGCATCTGTTTTTGACAGTTTGCCTCGGATACTTGAGCGTCCTGGTGCAACACACAAAGGTAGTATTACCGCGTTTTATACAGTTTTATTAGAAGGTGAAGATGAACCAGATCCAATGGCGGATGAAATTCGTTCGATTCTTGATGGGCATTTTTATTTGAGCCGAAAATTAGCAGGACAAGGCCATTATCCTGCTATTGATGTTCTCAAAAGTGTTAGCCGAGTTTTTGGCCAAATAACGACTGAAGAACATCAATCTGTTGCCTTCAATGTTCGAAAATTAATAACGAAGCTTGATGAGTTACAGATTTTTATTGATCTTGGTGAATACAAACGCGGCGAAAATTCTGAAAATGATTTTGCTATGGATATGAGAGAACCATTGAAACGATGGTTATGTCAGCCAATAAATCAATATTCGTCGTTCTCAGATACCTTACGGGGAATGTATGCCCTTTCGTAAGAAAATTAGGAGTTTGATTAATCGTTGCCAACTATCACAATCACGTTGTGATGTTCAGATTGCTGGATTATCTCGTGAAATCCAAGAATTGATATCATCAAAAGAGTCAATCCAGATTCAAGTTGAGGGATTAAGGCAGTTATTAAAAACACAACGAGTAAATGCCGAAATTTTAAATCGAGAGCAATTAAATGCCATGCTACGTAAGCAATCTGTACTTAGGCGTAAAATATACGAGTGTAATACGTTGATAAGTCAAATTATAGAGCAGTGTAAAGAGTTAGAAGAGAAACGGATAGAGTTACAAAAAAAACGACAATATTGGTTGCGAAAAGAAGAAAACTATAACCGTTGGTTATCAAAGCAAAAGCAACAAATATATTTATTTAATTTACGTCAAGATGAAGTTGAACAAGAGGAAAGAATACAATGGAATCTATAGCATTTTCTAATATTGGTAAAAAAACGGATATAGTTTTACAAGAAAATGTAGAAAGTCTTGATGATATTTTACGTTCTAAAGTTGAGGATAAGTCTAACTCTAACTCAGAGGAGCGTGAAGATGATACGCTTTCTATGGAAGGATTCCTGGCGGCACCATTAGCGATGCTATCTACAATATCTACAATATCTACTAAACATCAACGTGGTGTTCAGCCTCAAGAGCAAAAGAATCAAAATGGAATGGGGAATTTCCGTAATGACAATTTGCTTTCATTGAAATTAAACAACTCAAAATCAATACTTAATATAGGGGAAGGCAAAGCTTTAGCTAGAGGAGAATCTGCATCAGGTAAAAATAATTCTACCCCCCTTGATGTTATTAGGCAAAAATTAATTAGTAGTGAAGAAATATCAACGGATGGTGAAGATAGCCTTCTACCATCATTGAAAAAAGATAATATTTCAACATTGAAAAGTGCAGAAGGAGGTGCGTTGTCTATGACAATGTTATCAACATCAACGCTATCATCTTCATCTGTCATTGATGCTAAAATGAACGCTAGTTTATTACATAGTTCGACTTTAGAAGCTAAGATCCAGGCTGCTGTAGAGAATAGAAAAATGTTGGATACTTCAAGTATGGACTCAAATTCATTGACATATCGTTTTCAGCGTTGGGGAGGGGAGTATTCAGTGAATATTCAAGCTCAAAGTGGCTCAGTGATGTTATCTCCGTCAGATGCACTTGTTGAACAGAAATTAAATGATAATTGGCAATCTGGAAATCCTCATCGCTGGCATTTAGTTCAAGAGGATAAGAGAGATGGGCACCAGTCTCAAAATCAGCATATGACTGATGATGAGGAGGATTAATGTCATTTCGGTTGAAAAAAATAGCTAAAAATGAGCTTCTTCTTTCCAGTGCCGCGGCTATTTGGCAACGACAAGGTGAGGATGTCTCTATTGGATTCCCATCAAAACATGGTAAATGGGTTAAATGTGGAGATTCTCAACGTCTTTGGGAAGGTTGGATATTATTAACTGATTGGCTTGAAGCTATTTCTCCTGAGTTAGCAAAATTAGCTGTCTCTGCAAAAGCAGAAAATCAGATTGTTCATTGGTTGGTCTCTAAAGAGCGACCATTTGAATGTCCTATGCCTGAATTAGGCTATCAACGGCTATGGTTCAGTGATGTAATATCTGGAGAAAATTTACCTGATAAAGCATTGTTACGCATATTGAGTAGTCATGGGCCTATATGGCTTGAAAAAGTTCCCAAAATTGAACCTAAAAAAATATCCATTATGCCATCTAATTTATCTTGGCCAATATCGTTAAGTCTAGGATATAGCAAGGTTCAATTGAAGGTGTTAGCTCAGATTGAACTTGGAGATGTGTTACTCATTCAGACAAAATTATCTGAAGTATTTTGTTATACAAAAAAATTAGGTCTTTTTCAGTATGTTGATGAGGGGGTGATTATGGAAGTTCAAGATTTTAATAATACCGAGGAGATGCATAATGATGCCTCAAGTGTTGACACTATTCAGAAGATGGATGCAGTCCCAGTTAAGATGGAGTTTATTTTACATCGTAAAAATTTAAGTTTATTGGAGCTACAATGTTTATATGAAGGTCAAGTTTTTCCGTTACCGAATGACTCTGAATCTCGTATTGAAGTTCGTGTCAATGATGTTTTACTGGGATATGGTGAATTAGTTCAAGTGGATGATTCATTAGGCGTTGAAATAACTAAGTGGTTGAATGAGAGTAAGTAATAATGACTAATGATATTTCGTTGATTGCTATATTAGCATTTTTTACTTTATTACCATTTATTATTGCGGCTGGTACTTGTTTTTTAAAGATTTCAATTGTTTTTATTATGGTACGGAACGCCTTGGGCTTACAGCAAGTTCCATCTAATATGGTGCTCAATGGAATAGCATTGTTACTTTCTTTATTTGTTATGTTACCCATAACACAAGAGGCTTATGATTATTATAATGATGAAAATGTCAATTTTAATGACGCAACATCGGTGAGTCAGTTTGTTGATAATGGGTTAGTTGGTTATCGTGAGTATTTAACTAAATATTCTGATAAAGAATTAGTTAAGTTTTTTGAAAAAATACAATTAAATCGTATTCAAGAAGGTAATGAAACGACAGTGACGAATGATGATTTAGAGGAGCCCTCTATTTTTTCTTTGTTACCAGCATATGCTTTAAGTGAAATAAAAAGTGCATTTAAAATAGGATTCTATATTTATTTGCCTTTTATTGTTATTGACCTTGTTGTGTCGAGTGTTTTACTCGCTTTGGGTATGATGATGATGAGCCCCGTAACCATATCGACACCAATTAAATTGATATTATTTGTTGCATTTGATGGATGGACCTTATTATCTGAAGGACTAGTCATGCAATATATAGAATTAGCTAAGTGAGGATGATGGATTATAGGTGAAATGGTGTTTATATGAATGATTTGGTTTTTGCTGGAAATAAATCACTGTATTTGGTTTTAATTTTATCTAGTTGGCCGATTATTATTGCGACAGTAATTGGTTTACTCGTTGGTTTATTTCAGACGGTAACTCAATTACAAGAGCAAACATTACCATTTGGTCTCAAATTACTTGGGGTTTGTTTGTGTTTTCTATTACTTTCAGGTTGGTATGGTGAAGTGCTTCTTTCCTTCAGTCGAGAGGTATTAAATTTAGCTCTTATTAAGAAGGGATGATGAATGTCATTTGGCCTATTTTTTGAAGCTCATGCATGGGTTTATACGGCATCATTGGGGCTTGCTCGGGTGTCTCCAGTATTCTTTATGCTACCATTTTTAAATAATAATGTGTTAACTGGCGTTGTTCGTAATTCAGTAATCGTTATTGTTGCTGTTAGTGTATGGCCGTATGAAGTGTCTTCAACAGAATTACCGAATACACTTCCAGCAATAGCCGTAATCGCTCAAGAAGTCATCATTGGCCTTATTCTTGGTTTTCTTGTTGCGTGGCCTTTTTGGGTTATGCATGCATTAGGTAATATTGTCGATAACCAAAGAGGTGCAACATTAAGTAGCACAATTGACCCAGCTAATGGTGTTGATACTTCTGAAATGGCAAATTTTTTAAATCTATTTACTGCTGTGATTTTTTTACAAAATGGAGGATTACAGATGATGGTAGAGACTTTCTATGAAAGTTATCGATTATGTAATCCTACGGAGTCATGCTTTCCTTCTTTACCGCCTGTACTCAGTTTTATTAATACAATTACAGCGCAATCATTTATTTTAGCGAGTCCTATTTTGGCCGTTTTATTATTATCAGAGGTTGTTTTAGGTTTACTTTCTAGATTTTCACCACAAATGAATGCTTTTGCAATTTCGTTAACGATTAAAAGTGGTCTTGCTGTACTTATTATGTTGTTTTATTTTTCACCTGTTTTTCCAGATAATATATTAAAATTATCATTTACGCCTGCTTTACTAGATACTTGGATTTCAGATATTAAGTGATCTTATGTCATCGAACAAAACAGAACAGCCTACACGGAAAAGACTAGAAGAAGCGAAAAAAAAAGGACAATCATTTAAGAGTAAAGACTTTATTGTCGCATGTTTGACGCTGGGTGGTATTTTATATCTCGTTTCTTTTAGTTCTTTTGATGAGTTTATGGGGATGATTAGGATATTTCTTCAGTCTGAAAACCCCCAGAGTATTACGGACTATTCTAAAGCTGTGTTCATGTTAGGAATGAAGTTTCTTCTTCCTTTCATTGCTTTGTGTGTTTTTATATCGGCATTACCTGCATTATTGCAAGTCGGGTTTGTTTTAGCTACCGAAGCACTGAAACTTAATTTATCAGCATTGAATCCTGTTCAAGGTGTTAAGAAACTGTTTAGCCTTAGAACTATTAAAGATACTATTAAAACATTGCTCTATCTTTCTTGTTTCATTATCGCTATTACTATCGTCTGGAAAAATAATAAAGAATTATTATTTTCTCAAGTTAATGGTGATTTATTTGGTGTGGCAATTGTTTGGGAAAAGTTATTATTTTCTTTAGTTATTATATGCCTTGGTTGTTCGCTTATTATATTATTATTAGATGCACTCGCTGAATACTTTCTTACCATGAAAGATATGAAAATGGATAAAGAAGAAGTTAAACGAGAAATGAAAGAGTCTGAGGGAAATCCAGAAATTAAGGCTCGTCGACGCGAAATTCATATGGAAATATTATCAGAGCAAGTTAAATCTGATATTGAAAACTCTCGACTTATTGTTGCTAACCCAACACATATTGCTATCGGTATTTACTTCAGACCGGATTTATCACCAATTCCTTTAATTTCAGTTAGAGAAACTAATCAAAAAGCATTAGCTGTTCGTGCTTATGCTGAAAAAGTCGGAGTTCCTGTTATTACTGATATTAAATTAGCTAGACGGATATACAAAACTCACCGTCGTTATGATTTTGTTTGTCTTGAAGAGATTGATGAGGTATTGCGTCTCTTGGTGTGGTTAGAGGAAGTTGAGAATGCAGGAATAGGGGAGTCAGTAAATAAAAGTGAGTGATAGCTATTTAAATAGAATACTGCATTTTTGTGTGAGCGATTTTTGAATGTAGTCAGTTTAGCCTTAAGTTTAAATATAACCATAAAGCTGAGTCAGTCATTTTCGTAAATGTGGCTCAGCGATATAAAAACGGAGATTTATTATGAGTGTTGATAAAAGCGTAAATGATGAAGAGCGTGTTATTGAGATGCTATGGGATGCCATAAGTAATGGCGCTACATTGAAAGATGTGCATGGCATACCTGAAAACATGATGGAGGGGTTATATGCACACGCTTATGATTTCTATAATAAAGGGCGCTTGGATGAAGCCGAAACATTTTTCCGTTTTTTATGTCTTTATGATTTTTACAATCCAGATTACACCATGGGATTGGCAGCTGTTTGTCAGTTGAAAAAACAATATCAAAAAGCTTGCGATCTTTATGCCGTGGCTTTCGCGTTATTAAAAAATGATTATAGACCAGTTTTTTTTACGGGGCAGTGTCAATTAATGATGAGTAAAGCTGCGAAAGCAAAACAGTGTTTTGAATTAGTGTATGAACGATCAGAGGATGAATCTTTAAAATCAAAAGCCTTCATTTATTTGGAAACACTAAAGGAAGTTGCAGATAATTCATCCAATAAAACAAAAGAGGAATAGGTATGAATAACTCAGGTATCACTGGTGGGTTTGGGGGGCGTATTGACCCATCCTTAGCGAGAGCTGCGTTTGATCATGTTCGTAAGGGCGAGAGTTTTGTTAAGGCAGCAGATGAGGCATTAAAAGCTGTTTTGGCGTCAAAAGCAAGTGAAACCGATGCAGGAACATCCGCGAAGATAGATGCTAATGGCTTGAAGTCTGTTCCATTAACACCGCCTTCAGCTGCAGCGAAAGAGGCATTAAATTCCGAAGGGACTTTAACGTTTCTATTAGGGCAATTAATGGCGTTGATGGGGGAGGTTTCTATCTCTCAGTTGGAAGCTCGTTTAGATGCATGGAAAGCGATGATAGAGGCGAATAAAGCCTTGGGGGATAAAATTTCATCTGACTTTCAATCTGCAGCAGCTGATGCTGAGAGTGCGATGGATGCCTACCAGGATGCTATTAATGCATTAAAAAATATTAAACAAAAGCAAGAAGCGCAGTCTAAAGTTTTACAAAGTGCTCAAGATAAGTTGTCAAAGCTAAAACCAGGTGATTCAGGTTATCAAGAGGCTTTAGCTAGTGTTGAACAAGCCTCTAAAGAGGCGGAGTCGCTACAAAAACAAGTGGATGCGGCTGAACAAAAAACTATGAGCGCCCATGTGGATGCGACAGCGAAAGCTGAAAAAGCAGATAAAATTTTAACACAAGCACAAGGCTTAAATCTTCCCCGTAGTCAAAATGAACAAAATGCTGAGGATAACCTGACTAGTGTCGCTAGAATGACGATGCTGATGTCCATGTTTGTTCAATTAGTGGGGAAAAATAGTGAAGAATCTTTAAAAGCTGATTTAGACATCTTTAAAGCTTTGCAAGAAGGTCGCCAAAAAGAAATGGAAACTAAAGCGGCAGAGTATGCAAAAGAAGTCCAAAAAGCTGAAGAAGTTAATAGAATCATGGGCTGTGTGGGGAAAATTGTTGGTGCATTATTAACGATTGCTAGCATAGTTGGTGCCGTATTCACTGGTGGTGCGAGTTTAGCATTGGCCGCGGTTGGTGTTGCGTTAATGGTGGCGGATGAGATTACAAAGGCTGCTACTGGCACCTCATTTATACAGCAGGCGCTTAATCCGATTATGGAAAATATCTTGAAGCCGTTGATGGAGGCCATTGGTAAGGCGCTGTCTGATGCATTGAGTGCAATGGGTGTAGATAAGAAAACGGCTGACTTAGTTGGAAGTATTTTAGGTGCAGTATTGGCTGCTGTTGCTATGGTTGCGGTGATTGCCGTTGTTGCAGTTGTCGGCAAGGGGGCTGCGTCAAAGCTTGGCGATATGATGAGTAAGTTGTTGGGTGAGACAATCAAAAAACTTCTACCAACGGTTTTACGTCAGCTTGCTAGTAATGGTAGTAAAGTGTTATCGCAAGGAATGAAGCGTCTAACTAGTGGATTAGGGGATCTCGGGGCTAAGGCGGGATTAAAGACTGATGCATTATCTAAAGAGCTGATTGGTAATACGATTAACAAAAGTGTTTTAGGTCTGGAAGTTGCACACACTGGTGCTCAGTCTGCAGGGAGTGTTACTCAAGGTGTATTTTTAAAGAACTCCACTGAGGCTCTTGCCGACTTTACAGTGGCAAAAGCATCGAATGAACAAATTCAAATGTGGTTACGTGAGGCTGTTGAAAAATTCAGTAATGACTTAAGAGTGACTCAAGAATTACAGCAAATGTTATCAGCGGCAGCACAGAACAGCGCTGAAACTGCTCGTGCAATATTACGTCAAAGTCGTGCATAAATTTTATTGAAGGGGATTTATAATATGTTACCAGTTAATAGTATTAATGTTCAATCAACAAGTGTGTACGCAACACAAGATGCTTCAGTTACTGGCGCAAAAGTGGGGATCAGCGCTGCTGATTTATTACCAATTTTAACGAGTGCTGGAAAGAATGATATCGCAATTCAATCTTTTTTTACTGGTCCTGAGTTAGCTGCCCCAGTAAAAGCGCCTTCACCAGAGGTATTAAGTGAGTTAGTCTTGTTTTTACAAGGCAAAACTGAAGACCCTGATTTTACTGGTGATATCAATAAGCTTCATTCAAACCTGTCTAATAAGGTTGAAGAGCTGCTGCAAAGTAAAATGAAAGAAACAGGACTTGAAGAAGGAAAATTCCTCGATATTTCAGGTTTTTCTTCAAAGGCGGTGTCGTTGTTAGTGGCTGCAAATATTTTGATGTTGTCATTAAGTCAATCAGAAACTCAATTGAGCTCTAAGTTAGCATTAGTGAGCTTTGAAGCAACAAAAACGACGGCTGCTTCTCTAATTAGAGAAGGTATGGATATGCTTTCTGGGGCGATTTCACAATCGGCCTTGCAGTTAGGTATTACCGCTGTTGGTGCTAAAAAAGAGCATTCAGGTATTCAACATGAGCGTGGTGCATTAAAGCATAATGCGACAAAGCTTAATAAGTTATCATCTGAAGCCAATGGTATTCAACGCACGCTGAATGAGCAGCACCGTGTTAGTTTAGGGGCTGATGATGTTGATGGTTTAACATCGTTACGTTTAAATTCTCCGAATTCAAGAGTGAATGCGGGATTATCAGGAGGAGATGTTGTTGATGGCGCTTCTTCTAGCTCGATTGAGTTAGGCGCGAGCAATAAGACTTTAGCTTCTGAGCATCAGGCCGTTTTACAAAAAAGATTAGAATCCGTTACTCATGACGCTTCAACCGAAGAACTTGCATTAAATGATAATAAACTCAAGGCTAGAGATAAGCAAATGGTCGGTGGGGCTATCATGCATTCTGGGGTGAGTGTTGGAGGGGTAGCTGCATCTGGTGGTCAATATGCGGCAACGATGGAACGTTCTGAACAACAAATTAGTAGCGCAAGTAGTCGTCTGTCCAGTGAAGCTTCGGAGAATAGTAAAGAAGCGGCTAAAAAATCGAAAGAATTATTGCTGGAATTATTGCGTCTTATGAATGAGATTAATCAATCGAAGAATGCAACATCTTCTGCCATCGCAGGAAACATCCGTGCTTAATCTTGATAGGTAGTTTCTTCATCACTTCACCTTATTGGTTATTGTCATCATCCCCATGATGTAGTTAACATTGTGGGGATTATAGGGGAATTTTATGTTTAGCATTTCTAATACTACTACTCCTCGTACCTCTCAGCTTAATCCTACCGAGAAATCCCAAACCGCTGTAGCGCCAGAGGTAAGAGCAGAAGCAGGGAGCGAAAAAAAAGAGGGGGGGCATCATAGTGTGCACTTGTCTGCATTGCAATATGCAGACTCAAAAGTAAAACAATTGTTAACTCTAAATGGTGATCGACCAACATTAGAGACAATGAATGAAAAAATTAATGAGCGGGTTTTGACTAGACAGCATGTTGAGGGGGCATTAAAAAGTTTAGCAAGTAGCAATGTCGTATTGGCTGAAGAACAAAAGCAACAATTACAACAAGGGTTCGGAGAGAATTTACCTAAATTATCAATGTTGAACGGCGGTGGTAATACTATCTCTGGGCGAGCCATGATGTCTGATGCTGAATTATGGGAAAAAATTTCTGATAGTATCGGTGATATTAATAACAGTTATTTAAAAATGTATGAAAGTGTGGTGGAGGGATATACCTACTTTTATCAAAAGTTTAGTGAAAAAATATTGGCTAAAATGGGCTCATGGGTTCAGCCGGGTAAAGATGGAAATTCAGTAAAGCTCTCGGCTAGTCAGATAATGGATTCACTATGGGGGATTATTAATGCCTGTGAGGGAAATACACCATTAGATCCATCATATGTGTTACTTCCTCCTCAATCTGGCGATTCAACTATTGAAACGTGTTCTAAGGATGTAGCCGAGATGTGGGCAACTGAATTGGGATTGCCACTCAGTTGTGTTAAAGAAAAAAATGGGGGCTATATTGTTATTCCGGATCTGACGCCTTTAAAAACGATGCTACAAGAACTTCAGAATATAGGGGGGTATAATGGTAATGGTACACACGAACTGGACAATGCAAAATATCAAGCTTGGCAAGCCGGGTTTAAATCTCAGGAAGAAAACTTAAAAACGACGCTTCAGACATTGACACAAAAATACAGTAATGCAAACTCATTATACGATAATTTAGTTAAGGTTTTAAGTAGTACGATAAGTAGTTGTTTAGAAACAGCAAAAAGTTTTTTACAAGGTTAAGTGTTTAGGAGAGTGATATCATGAATCCTGCTGGTTTGTCGAGAGCGGTATCGCTAGGTAATCTGGCTCCAGATATGAGCAATATAAATAACATTCAAACGCCATTAGGGGGCAGTGTTCGCGGAGTTGAAGGGAGTCGCATACAGCGAAGTCACTCCTGTCCAAACTTGTCGGGAGGAAAGCTTGAGCTTTTCGCTGCATTTCAGCGCAAAGCGAATTTAGATGCCTTAATTGATACTGTCAAATCTGAATCTGCTCAGCAGAAGTTACGTGATATCTTAACTCAATCCCCTAATGCTTCTGCTAAGCATGAAGTGGAGCGATTTGCTTCCGTTTTTCGTCAATTAAAGCAAAATCCAGACCTTACCCAAACTCAACAAGGGCTTCTTTTAGAGCTTGCAGAACAATATGCAGAAAAAATCATCGCTGATGGTTTAGGGAGTAAATCTGCATTTGGTCCATGGAATGGGTCGAATCAAAAGAATTTTAAAAAACGCCAGGAATTAGAACATAAATTAGCTAATTTAGTCTGTGAATGTACTCAAGGTGATGGTCTGGCTTTGGGTAATAACTTTGCACAAAAAGAAGTATTACCATTTATATTATCTTGCTTACAAGACCAATTTGGTTGTGGGCTCAGTGACGAATCAGCTCAGCAAATAGTTCAATTAGTTGACAAGGCTGCAATGCAGGCTTTAGAGGCAATTCGTCAGCGTTATCTTGATTTGATAGAAGAACAAGGTCAAGGGGTTGGTAAACAGGCTCGAGACCTTGAGACTATAGGGATGATGCCTTTGCTTTTAAGAAATATATTGGCAAATATCCCTAAAGAGTCATTACCTGATGAAATTGATTCAACAATACCACGACAACCGAGAGATGCAGATCCAGCAGGACCTACTGATCCTAATGCTCCTACAGGTCCTACAGAACCATTAGACAGAGGGATAACCATTAATGTTGGTGGGATTAATATTGATAATCGTAGCTATCATTATGATAGTCATGATATTACGACCACTAATAACACCAATGGAAACGATCCTCAGGTAACGAAAGGGTATGAGGATGCTAGCACATCAACGGATGATATAGCATCAGCATCAACTACTGAAAATGCTGGCGACGATGTGACGTCTACTTCTGAAGGGGGGGGGCATTCAATTTCTTCAGGTAGCCAAACATCGGGAGATGATCTTTCTGCGACTCTCGGTCAAGAGGAGGCCGGTGGCGGTCATGGTGGCGATATCACCTCAAGAGGTGAAGGCCGTGACGCGATCTCTTCAGGTAGTCAAACATCGGGAGATAATCCTTCTGCGACTCTCGGTCAAGAGGAGGCCGGTGGCGGTCATGGTGGCGATATCACCTCAAGAGGTGAAGGCCGTGACGCGATCTCTTCAGGTAGTCAAACATCGGGAGATAATCCTTCTGCGACTCTCGGTCAAGAGGAGGCCGGTGGCGGTCATGGTGGCGATATCACCTCAAGAGGTGAAGGCCGTGACGCGATCTCTTCAGGTAGTCAAACATCGGGAGATAATCCTTCTGCGACTCTCGGTCAAGAGGGTTCCGGTGGCAGTCATGGTAGCGGTATCACCTCAAGTGGAGAAGGTCGTGATACGATTTCTTTCGGCAGCGAAATACCAGGTGATAGCGTTGTCTTAGGTGGTCATGGTCAAGGTGATGTTACAGGAAATCCGGGGGCGGTGGCGAATGCGGGGGTTAACCCG